>Ga0075520_1000497_pt1 | contig 17323 bp, 7 predicted proteins | sample NGEPerB_FD_75100 | JGI IMG/M metagenome (GOLD analysis project Ga0075520, IMG submission 75100) | Arctic peat soil microbial communities from the Barrow Environmental Observatory site, Barrow, Alaska, USA - NGEE PermafrostAB12-B | ecosystem: Environmental > Terrestrial > Soil > Wetlands > Peat ... | reverse complement strand
TTGCGATAGCGGCTAATCCCATTAAAACTTTGTTCTTCATTTTTCTAACCTTTTTAATACTTTGTTTATTTAACAACTTCCGATCTATTTAGTTTAATCGTTTTCGCTTAAAAATTACGGTGCGAAGATATTAAAATTATAGAACATTACAATATAAAAATGAAATAATCTTGTTTCCCGGTAAAAAATATGTCGTAAAACACAATATTTTGTAACTGTTTGGCAGATTCTAATTACTTAAGATGCTTTTCATTCCAGGTAAAACCAAGAAGTTTCAATCCCCCTTGAATTTCACTGGATGACATGAACAGGTTCCATAACATACCGGTTCTGTAATTCTCAATCATTATTACAACCGGCCCCTGATCGATTGCCAGATATCTCTGGGGAAACCAGCTGTTTTGCTCACTGAAGGCATCATAGAATCCATACTTGCCCCATAGTTTATTTCCGAGATTATAGTAAAAATGTTTTAAAGCGCTCATTGATTGTTCCGGAGTATAGGGAAAGGAAGAAAGAGCGGCTGTCGGGGAAATAACACCCAGATCAGTTGTCTCTCCCGGGGCATGAGCAGCATAACCATTCATTGAATAACTTGCAGTAAGACCCCAGCAGGAATCGCTATATCCTGAAAATTTATTTGGATTCAGAGAGCACCAGGTCCAGTTAATAAGCGTTTGATCTTTATTTTCCTGCCAATAATCCGCATACTTGTCTTTAAGAAATCGGGGATCCAATCCAAGGTACGAATAATGAGCCCAATAAAGAGGGCCACCATACTCCTCTGCACCATTATGTCTGAGATTAAGCGTATATCCGTACTTACCTCCGTGTATTGTTATCGCTCCTGATTGTGCCCAGCCTTTATGATAAACTTCTGCGTTAATCGGGAATGTTGGTGATGAAGCAGCTAATATATAAAGTATAATGCATTCATTATAACCGGTTACAGGAAAGTTCATGGCCCAGTCATAATCAGGAGACCAGTGCCAGTACAGCACATTCTCCCTTCCTTTTGTAAACCAGTTCCATTCTACCTCTCTCCAAAGTGTATCTATTTCTGAAGAAAGAAGCTTTTCCTTTTCAGACCCATTAACAAAATATTGTCTGACACAAAGTAATCCCTGCATCAGATAGGCAGTTTCCACAATATCGGCTCCATCATCCTTCGGACTAAACGGCTTAACCTTGCCGGATTCACCATAAATCCAGTGAGACCATGCTCCATGAAACCTTTCAGCTTTTTTTAGAAACTCCACAATCTTTGTAAAACGGTCTACTGCCTCACTCCTTGTAATAAAACCTCTTTTAATCCCTACCAGTATTGCCATTAATCCAAAGCCGCTCCCTCCCGACGTTACAACATTCATGTCATTCTCAGGATAAAGGCCATCGACATGAAATCGTTCGCGGGCCATTCCCGAAACAGGTTCAGCGCCACTCCAGAAGTACTGGAATGTCTGGTATTGAACCAGACTGAGAAGCGAATCATCCGATATCTTTTGAAACTCTGTTAAACTTTTATTGCTGGTTGTCTTGTCACCGCTACCTGCATAGCAGAAAATAACAACAAGAACCAGAGTAAACAGATTAGATAATTTTGGGGTTTTCATTGGTTTCAATAAGTGAATCCGAGTTTGGTCAAACCGTTTTGTACTTCAGGGGCTGACATAAATAACTTCCACAGAAGTCCGGTTCTGTAGTTTTCTATCATAGCTATAATAGGTCCCTGGTCAATAGCCAGTGTGGAAGTAGCCCACCAACCCGCTGATACATCGAATGCATCATAAAAGCCATAATCACCCCAGAGATGGTCCCCAAGGAAATAGTAATCCGTTCTCAATGCAGCAAGGGATTGAGAGGGTGTATAGGGAAAAGAGGATATGGCTGCCGTAGGTGTTATTACTCCGAGATCATTGGTTGGCGATTGTGCACTATACCCGGTTGGATTGTCGGAAGCAGTCAGTCCCCAGATCCCAGGACCATAACCCGGGTATTTTTTGGAATTTATCTGGCAATAAGACCAGTTTATGAGAGATTGATTTACATTTTGTTCCCAATAATCGGCAAATTGATCTTTCAGGTTCCGGGGATCGAGCCCCAGAAATGAATACTGGGTAAAAAAGAGAGGTCCTCCATAAGCCTGACCCAGTGGTAAAAGATATCCGTAGTAGCTTCCTCCGTTCCTTATTCCGCCATTATTTGCGTATCCTGTTGTATATACGTCAGCAGTAATAGTATGTGTGGGAGAAGAGGCGGCCATTACGTAAGTTATCAGGGTTTCATTGTAGCCCTGAACTTTCAGATTGTACCCATAATCAGGCGACCATTCCCAGTAGAGTGTCTTTTCACCATTTGTAAACCAGTCAAACTCGACTGACTTATATAAATTGTTTATCCTGGTAATTTCAGTTTTCTCTGCCACTATTGTAGAATCGAGATACTGTCTCATGCAAAGTAATCCCTGGATCATATAGGAAGTCTCAACTATATCGCCTCCATTGTCAGCGGCGCTGAATGGCACTGTTTTACCCGTAACGCCGTTTATCCAGTGTGGCCAGACCCCATGAAAACGATCACAGGTTTCCAGGAAGCCAAGTATTTTATCCAGTCTGGCTATACCATCGGTTCTTGAGATGAATCCCCGGTCAATGGCCACAATTATATCCATAATTCCAAATCCCGAGCCTCCTGTAGTAACTACATCGCCTGAAGAATTCCGTTCACGGGCCATTCCAGAGGAAGGATGTCCAAAATCCCAGAAATATTTGAAGGTTTGCTTTTGTACAAGTGTTAAAAGATCATCATCCGATAATTGTGGGAACTGATAGGCGGAATCAACAGCCGTGTAAAAAAAAGATGTAAAACCTCCGAAGGTAAATCCACTGGCAGATGTCAGTGCTGATGAAATGGAAAATGAATATTTGGTGAGGCCCTTAGCCTTAGCAGAATTTGTTGCAGTAAGGGTTTTGTTGTCGCTCGATAACGCGTAAATTAATGAGGGTCCTGTAAATGTAAATGATGATTTGTAATTGGAAGCATCCAAAGCCTGGGAAAATATTATTTTTATACTAATTGCCTTGGGATCAACGTTTTGTAAAGGGATATTTGTCATCGCTTTCCCATTAAGCCTGATGGAATCAATCACAACAGAACCTGCGATAGTGGCAAATTTAAACTGGATACCAGGAAATGTCTCTCCGTTTAAGCCATGCAGTGCTGAGGAGATTGAAAGAGTATAATTTGTGGAGTACTGAAGTATTGGCGTAGGTGTCAGGGATAGTCCGGTTAAATTGGTTATCGTAGAGTAAGCATAATGGATAACAGTACCGATTGAATCATTAAGACTGATCTCCTTATTTATGGAATTGGTATCTAAAGCATTGCTGAATGAAATCTGGACAGGTTGATCAACTGGCACATTTTTTACCGGAATACTGGCATTCAGTGTGGAATTACCAATCTTAATGTTTATTAGCTGGAGTATTCCTCCATTCTTATTCTGGGTGTTATCCTTCTTACAAGAGCAGAAGCCAATGAAAAATAGAAAAAGGAAGACCGATATTTTATATTTCATAGCCAAAAGATAATAAATAAAAAGAAAAGGAAGGACCGTTTTGCCCTCCCTTTTCATCCGATCGGAAAATTAATTATGGTTTCCCGGAGTTATACATAAGTGTAATCAGAGCTGGGGTCAGCACTGAGTGATAGATGGCAACATCATCGAGCAGACCCTTAAAGTGGCCATTGGCAGGATTAGTATAATCTGCCCAGCTATCAGTAATTGTCGGGCTTACCTTGTCCTGGATAAATCCAAAAATAAGTGAATTATTGGCAGCATTTCCAGCAAATTTCAGACCGGTAGCATTTAAAAGTGGAACAGGATACAGATTAAAATCCTGTGCCTTCATTTCCTGGCCATTTATATACATAGTACCAATCTTGGTAGTATGATCATAGGTACAAACAATATGGGCCCATTGTTGAGCTAACAAACCATTTACACCTGTTCCGTTATTTGCGACAAGGTTTTTGCTGAAGGTCCATCCCTGCCATCCGCCATTGTCTTTTGTAGCACCTGTACCATCAAGCCACAAGTCCTGTGAGGTACTTCCGCCTGTATAGCTATATTGTGCTGCCAATTTGCATTGGCCTATCTGTGCAGTAGCACCTGTACCATATATATTACTGTTGTACTCAAATTGGAACCCATACCATCCGGCCAATCCAAGTACAAATTGATCCCTTTTTGCAGTAGTATCATCTTTCATCCAGAAACTTAAGGAGAAGTCGGCGGAATTTTCCAATACATCTCCACCTGGAATCTCTATAAGTGATGTGGTTCCGTTAAAGCTTGCTGCCTGACCTGAAGCTGCATTACGACCTGTTACATAGGTTACGTCGGTGACACCACCTGTTGCAGCGTTATATACTCCTGTCTGATCATTGGCGTTTCCGTCAAAGTTCCAATATGCAACCATTCCTGCAGGAAGAAATGAACCCATAGTAGTGAATGAACGGTTAATGGCTGTAAGCAGCTGCCCATCGGAAGCCTTTAGCCCGGCCGAGACTGCGAGCTTATATAGAGCTCCATTGTCCAAACTAGCGTTAGGTGTTATGGTAACAACTTTTGCCAAAACTGAAATGGTTAAGGGGATAGAAGCATTATTATAATCCTCCGTAAGGGTTATGTTACTGGCTGTTGCAGTTGTTGCATCAACAGTTGTAGAAAAAGTGGCAGTAATGGTAGGCATTACAGGCACGTTTGTGGGAGCAGTGGCAGCATTCAGATCAATAGTACCAACCATTAATGTCCCCAGATCAAGAGGAGCAGGATTACTTTTCTTACAACTCACAATCAGGACCACTGTTGTCACCATCATTAAAACACTGATAATCAAAATCTTTTTTTTCATCTTGTCATTTATTTAGTTATACATACCGAATGGGATTGAATCAAATTAATAATTAGGATTTTGTGTTAAAGAACCTTGTGAAATATCAATTTCGCTCTGGTGGATGGGCAACAATTCATTTTTGCCGGGAACAAATCCCAACGGACCAAGAACTGTGGCTGCTTTTCCTGTACGGACAAGATCCCAAAACCTTTCTCCTTCCATTGCGAGTTCATGTCGACGTTCCAGCAATATTTTTTCCCTGAGCAAACTCTGATCTGTGACAATAACATCCGGCAATACTGAATTGTTTCCTCCCCTCGCTCTGTTTCTTACCTGATTCAAATAAGTAAGAGCAGCAGTTGGTTTACCATTTTCGTTCAGGGCTTCAGCTGCCATTAGCAACACATCGGCATATCGGATCAACCTTCGATGGTGCGCCCACTGAGTTGGGGTATCGTTTCCCGGGGTCCACACTTTACGATTATAACACTGGATATTTACCGTATCGCCATTCTGATTCAGAGTTATAACGGGATCGTTTGCCGGATCAGGATCACCTTTGATATAGATGCCATCGATAGTATCGCCAAGATCAATTATTGTACCTTTTAGCCGGGGATCACCGGGTTCAAAGGATTTTCTTAAATCGATTGAAGGCCTGTTGAATCCCCAACCCCTGTTAGGAGTACCCCGGACTCCCTGCGTGTTGGCATATTGAGCGCCTCCCCCTTCATAATCTTCTACTCCCAGAGCCCCAACTTCGAAAATGGATTCGACTCCGTTATTACCGTTTACCCCGTTAGCGTCTATGAACCGGTGTTCAAGAGAATATTCGTTTGATTGAATAACTTTAAGAGCGTATAATTCTGCATTAACAAAATCTTTTTGAAAAAGGTAAACTTTTGCCAGCAAGGCTTCTGCTGCCCCCGATGTGGCTCTTCCCTGATCCGAGGAGTTAAGTTCACTCCTTTTTGTAAGATGAGCTTCCGCATAAAGAAGATCTGAACTTATGAGACTATATATTTCTGCGCTCGATGCCCTTCCCAGATGTAAAGGAGGATCAATGGTAGTCACATCAGGTACCCCTCCCCAGGCGCGGACCATCGAAATAGAAGAGTCCACGCAGAAATCTTGCCTCTCCTACATACCGGTTCCTTAATATTGTATCCATCGGAATGACAGACACCTTTTCAACGACCACATTGGCCCATTTGATGCCCTGATATAATGTTGCCCACCAGCGGTCCAATCCATCCCCTGTGGTATTGAAGGTGAAATTATCATAAGCTCCGACTGTGGTTAACTGATCATTGGTATTACTGCCTTTATATGCATCATCCGACATGATATCCAGAATAGGGTACCCGCCTGAATTATAATACCAGTTCCTTACTCCTGCATAAACGGCATTGGTAGCCTGCAAGGCATCTGAGGAAGAGGTTGGGAACGAAGCTTGTGTCAGGGCTCCCTGGGGATCAATCTGTAAATAGTCCTTGCATCCAACTATCAGGATGAACATACAGAACAATATTATTACTTTTATTTTCATGACAATCAGAAGGTTAAATTAATGCCAAAAGAATAAACCGAAGTTACCGGGTAGGTTCCATAATCAATCCCGTTGGAAAGAACATCGCTGCTTCCAATCTCAGGTGTGTACCCGGTAAACTTAGTCAGAGTATAAATATTGGAACCTTTTATATAGATCCGAATCTGACTAACTGCGATCTTTCTGGTTAAAGCTGATGGCAGCGTATAGCCCAGCGTTACGTTTCTAAGACGGGTAAATGAGCCATCCTGGATAAACTTATCAGAAGGCAGGTAATTATTGCCACCATACGAGGCTATGGGTTCTGTGTTGCTCGTCCCTGGTCCGGTCCATGCTCCCAGAACATGTTTTTCCCAGTTGTAAGGATCAGGTCTGACAACCTCCTTTGCATTGAATATCTTATTGCCATAAACTCCCTGGATATCAACAGAGATGTCAAAGCCCTTATAATCGGCTTCAAGATTTAATCCCAAAATAAATTTGGGTATTGGTGATCCGATAAATGTACGGTCATTGCCATTTATAATTCCATCATTGTTCACATCAACAATTCTCAAATCGCCGGGAACTGCTGTGGAAAGGTGGGGATAAGCATTAAGATCGGCAACACTCTGAAATATGCCATTGGTTTTGTATCCATAAAAAGCTCCGATCGGCAATCCCACCCTACTCTGGGTAACCGGGATCCCATTTGCCAGATATCCACCATAAAGCACCGAATCAACCCCACTGCTACCCCCGACTTTTAATACTGTGTTCTTAATAGTTGATCCCAAAACTGTAATGCTGTAACCTACCTGTCCTATCTTGTCTTTCCAGGTAATTTTGCTCTCAAAGCCTGTATTTTTTACCGAAGCTGCATTGAATTCTACTTTGGCGCCTTGTCCGTTTCCAAGGTAATCGGGTGTGGACAAAGGGATCAGAATGTCGCTGGTGACACGACTATAATAGTCGAATTCTCCGGTGAGTTTATTCTTGAAGAGGCCGATTTCCAAACCGGCATCTCCCTGAGTTGTACTTTCCCATTTCAGGTTTGGGTTTCCGGAAACTGAATACGTGACAGCTGAATTTGCCGATGGCGGGTTTCCAAGAACTGTTACCATACTCTGAGTCAGAGAGTATTGATTGGTATAAGCTATTTTATCATTTCCTATTATTCCCCAACTTCCCCTCACTTTTAAATTCGAAACAAAGGGGAGATTTTCCATGAAATGCTCTTTGGAAACATTCCATCCTGCAGCAAAGGAAGGGAAATTTCCATACCTGTTGCCAGGACTGAATTTAGAGGAGCCATCGCGACGAAAGGTAGCCGTTAAAATATATTTTGAATTATAGGTATAGTTAGCCCGGAAAAGGTACGAGATCATTGAATAGTTTAAATTGGGATCAACCCCGTTGGAAATAGTGCCAAGTGTATTAACTCCATCTGTGGGATCATATATATAATTTGGGTTGAAGTACCAGAAATCAGGCGAAGTGCGGATTATGTTTTTCCCGGTCATCGAGAATTTCTCAGATGTAGCTTTCTGCATTGTATAACCTGACACAACATCTATTGAATGAACACCAAATTGTTTATTGTAGGAAAGTGTATTTTCCCAGAGGTATGTGATATTGTCGGTATTTCCTTTGGTGAGCGTGTTCAGCAGATTTTGTTGCTGAGCAGAAACATAATATGCCGGGGTAAAGCTTAAAGCCTGATTATAAGCAGCATCCAGGCCAAAGCTCGTTTTAGCTTTAAAATTTTTCAAAATCGTAGCTTCGGTAAAAATATTGCCCACTCCCCGAACCCCTTTATTATAATTATTGGAATATGCCAGATCTGCCAGCGGGTTTCCCACATTAAATACTTCTGCAAAACTCCCGTCCGGATTATATGGAAGAAGATCGGGCCGGGCCCGATAAGCCGAATAAGTAACATCGGGTGCATTTTGTTGCTTATAGGGTGTGATGGTTATAAAATTACTTACCTTAATGTTCTTTGTCAGGGAATAAGTATTATTTAATTTGAAAGTGACTCTTTCATAACTTGACTTATCTACAATCCCCTCCTGTTTAAAATAACCCATACTCACATAATACTGATTATTTTGAGTAGCGCCGGAAGCTGATAACTGATGACTCTGTATTGAAGCCGGATGAAAAATAAGCGACTGCCAATCGGTATTTGGAACCAGGTTGACATTATTGTATGTCGGAGTAATTTCATTAACCACGGTAGCATATTCTGGTCCGGTGAGCAAGTCAATTTTTTTTGCCAATATCTGCACACTGTATTCTCCGGAATAACTAAAAGTAGCTTTTCCTTCACCTTTTTGTCCGGTTTTGGTGGTTACAAGAATGACCCCGTTAGCACCGCGTGAGCCATAAATTGCTGTGGCTGAAGCATCTTTAAGAATTTCCATGGAGGCTATGTCTTCCGAATTAAGAAAGGAAATGTCATCAAGTATTACTCCATCTACCACAAAAATTGGAGAGCTGTTGCCAAAGGTGCCTACGCCCCTGATCCGAAGAGTAGGTATGGCGCCGGGGGCTCCTGAGGTACTTGTAACCTGAACACCGGCAACTTTCCCCTGTAAAGCCTGCTCAGGATTAAGGGAGGTGATTTTCGTAAGATCAACTGATTTTACTGAGGCTACCGATCCTGTCAAATCGCTCTTCTTAACCGTACCATAACCAATTACCACAACCTCTCCAAGTTCCTTGGATTCCTCAAGAAGCCTCACGTTTATGTTCGTGCTCCCCGCAACCGGAATATTCTGGGTTGCCATACCTAACATAGAAATTATCAAAGTGTCGCCCGGAGAAGCAACGATCACAAAAGCTCCTTCAATATCGCTGAAAGTGCCTCTCAATGTATTCTTAACCTGTATGGATGCACCTACAACAGGAATATTCTTATCATCAGTAATTTTCCCTTTTAGTGATTGCTGAGAAAATACGGGCAATAGAATAAGCTGTAAAATAAAAAACAGAATAATCTTTTTCATAAGTCAGGGCCATTTTTAACATAGTTTTTATATGTCAGGGTTATCTGGGTATATAATACCTTTACTTAAACAACGAACCCCATAAAAATGTTCATGACAAATCAGACAAAAGAAAATTATCTTTTCTTCTAAAAGATGTTGTTTATATTCAATAGAGAATCAGCGTTTTATGGTTAAAAGTCAACTTATTCACATTGTATATGTTCAGAAAACAGGAATTATACCAATAACCAATGATCAGATGTTCAGATCTGATTTATGCAGAATCATATCTTGGTTGTTATCAGCTTGACCTTAAGTATATTACCACACCTGCCGTACCGACCTTTTCAAGAAATCTGTTAAATGATCTTCTGATAGAATTCTCGTCAAGCAAAATCAGACGATTATCAATCTGCAGCATCAGGCTGTTCAATACAGCTATACTTAATTCATACCCCCCCGGTTTGTTTCGCAGCATCCATAACCGGCGGTTTTCATCAAGATATTGTGTACCAAGTTCTTTAAGAATTTTCAGTTGCGATTTCTCCTGAGCGAGGTCAAGACTACTTCGAAAATGAATATAACTCTTCAGTCCTGCCCCTAATCTGATGAGTCTGATAGAATTAAGGTATTCATCCCTGATAAGAAGACTGTCGGCTGATTTGATTTTGACTTTTGTCAGCAACGCATCTTCTGAATCGAGAAATTTATTCAGGCCATCATAATCAAAAGAGTGCCTGTTTTCATAATCCTTTTTTAAGAGAGATATCATCTCCGGGGCAATATCTTTCATTAAATCACTTACGCCTTTTATCACTTTTTCGAAAATTGCCGAGATCATAACCTTGTCTCGCAGACCTAACTGCAATGATAACATTGTAGTGGTCATATTAAAAAGAGGAAATTCTTCGTACCTGTTATATCGTCCAAGATTCAGTGCCAGATTGCCCATTAAGGAGCTTTCATCCCTGAACAGATAAGAATTCAGAAATGTGCTTAAATCCATACTTTCAATGCTCCTGCTGTTCCAGCTAAAAGTTGCTCCGGCTGTGTATCCTGCATAACTTACAGGCAAATATTGCCAGTGTCCCATATCTCCCCAATCGGTAAGCAGCATTCCTCTGGCACCGTATTTTACTCCGCTTTTTACAGCTAATTCAATATTTGCGAGCATATTGTCGGTACGCCCGGTTATAGTGGTCCAGCTGCTTGTGCCCGGACATACCATATAATTCAGGCCGGATTTCTGAAGGAGCATGCCATGCCTTTCGTAAGGATAGCTCGATTCATAACCCCAGTCAAGCAGAGTGATGTCTTTTGGAATTTTGGAGATTAGTTCGGGATGTCTCAGGACAATATCTCCCCACATCATCATCTTTCTGTTTTTACCGGCAAGCATATCATGCATTTTCAGAGCATAATCGAGATATACCTGGCCTTCACCCTTTTCCCTGCACATTTCCTTGCTCTTCCCTTTTCCTAGCTCGAAAGGTTCATCAAGATTTACATTGAAGTTAGGAGATGTAAAATTGGGTAACAGGTCATCAGTCATTTTTGTAACCAGCCCGATGCTTCGGGGATCAGTCGGATCCATTGTTCCTTTCATGTTCGCCAGTACCATGATTTTATATCCGTTCGGACATTCAGCCAGGTCCTTAAACTGATCAGTTGCCAGCCATGCCATCATATGCCCGAGTGAATTCTGATTAGGAACAAAGTCAATGAAATGGGCCCTGCAAAAAGTATCGAGTGCCTGAATCTCTTCTCCTGTTACCGGTGTTTCTTTTCCTTCCCAGAGGTTCTTAAATGACGGGTAAGCAAATGAGAATCCTTCAACATAGAGCTCAAAATGATTATACTTCAGATCAGCAAGCAATTGTAAAATACCCATTAAAGTTTCTTTGGTCGGAACTTTATCCCGGCTGATATCCAGCATGAGGCCCCTGACAGCGAGATCGGGAGAATCTTCAATATTAACACATGGAATTTTGCCGGAGTAGTTCTTTGCGAGTACTTTCAGAGAGACTAAAGCATAATACAAACCCTGCTTATTACTGTACTCAATTACTACTTTTTCAGATTTTATATCCATACTATAGCCCTGAACCGGTAATGACTTTGAATATTTAAACTGAAAATTATCTCCAATTCCGGAAAACCTGGTTTTAGTATCAGAAAACATTTTCAGCAAAACTTCGATTTCACCTTTCAATGAATCAGGAGCTGAATAAACTATTGTTAAAGGAAAAACAAAATATCCGGCGGTGAGTTTTACTTTCTGAGGGACAGGAAGAAGGTTCAGAATTTCACCTCGTGCAGGTGTTTTTACAGAATCTGCAGAGATTGTGATAGCTTTCAACCTGGCATCAAGTTGTTTGTCGAGTTTTACCTGCTTTTTCTCCAGAACATTATAACTGGCATACAGAAAAACAATCAGGCAAAGTAAAAAAACCAGAACTATATAAAAAAAATAGCGGATAATTTTAAATAACTTTCTCATTGAAAACCAATTAGAAAATAAATATAACAAATATTTCAGAGTAATATTTTACTATAAAAATAGTTAATTATGAAAATTAAAAAGTAGTATTAAGATTTATTTTCAAGCTGGTAAAAACTGTTGACCCTTTTTAGGATGAGCTAATCATCTTTAAAGGATTGCCTTCGGCGATCCCTCATTGGGACACCCAGCAAAGCCTGAACAAACTCTTTCGGGTTATGTTCAGTCCACTTCAGCCACTTTTGAAAGCAAGCTTTCAACGTGTCTTCAATAAAATAAACAACCCCGCTGTTCGCGGGGTTTGTTCAGTCTTTGCGGAGAGAGGGGCTCTTGAACCTCCTCCTCTTTATAATTGATTATCAAATTGTAACGCACTGTAAAAATTTGGCTCCCCTACTCTGACACCTCTAATGCCTCTCCCAAATTTCTTTAAATAACGCTTGTTTGCATATTTCATTGTAAATTTAATAAAAATTTGGCAATTGCAAATATAAAATTGAATATGGAGATAGTTGAACAAAAATTACGTGATTCTCTACACGATTTGTTAAAGGGTACAAAGGCCGGTTGTATTGACCACATTTGGCCGGTCAGATTACAATTAACATACATAACTAAATAACTAGCACTTAACTCCGACTTTTGGTGGTCAATATGATCCGGCTAACTATGGTCGAGGTCACTGGTTTTTCCACTTATCTAAGATATTTACTTATTAGATTGATTAAAAGCTTTTTATCTGTGGGCTTTGAGATGTAATCATTGCATCCGGCTTCAATTGATTTTTCACGATCTGCTTCCATCGCATAAGCCGTATTTGCAACTATCGGTATTTCCTTATTTTTCTCCCTTATAAGTCTGGTAGTTTCATATCCATCTATCCCTGGCAATTTGATATCCATTATAATTATGTCAGGCTTCTTGTCTGAGGATAACATTTTCAACGCCTCAAGACCATTCTCTGCATGCAATATATTAGCCCCATACGATTTAAGAATTTCGTACATCAGCATGAAATTAGAAGTATCATCCTCGACCACAAGAATATTCCTCCCTGACCATATTGGTTCTGGGTGGTCATGATTGGCAATTACTGCTACAGGTTCAATTGCGCTGCTGGTTTTTTTAAGAGGAAGTGAGAAATAAAACCGTGATCCTTTGTTTATTTCTGATTCTACTTTTATTTCACCTCCCATAAGCTTTACAAGATTCTGTGAAAGGGAAAGACCTAATCCCGTACCCCTATATAATCGCAGTTTATTGTCTTCCACTTTTCTGAACAATTCGAATATAATTTCCTTTTTGTCTTCAGATAATCCTATACCAGTATCCTCCACGAAAAACAAAATCCTCTCTTCCTGCAAACTGCATCCCAATAATATATGTCCGGAATCGGTAAATTTAATAGCATTATCAAGTAGTTTGCTGAGGACTTGCTTGAGACGAAAGCTATCAGTCTCAAAAGTCAAATCATTATCCTTAATATCCACAGAAAGACGAAAATCCAAATGAGATTTTTCTATGGACTTTATTTCTTCAGTAAATCTCAGATAAAGTTCATTTAGAAGGGGATAAACCTGGCAGTTCTTGAAGTTGATATTCATTTGGTTGGATTCAATTTTTGAAATATCAAGAATATCATCAATAAGTCCTAACAGGCTATTGGAGTTTGAAACTATCAGGTTTACAAATTTAGTTCTTTCTTCCACCGAATAGCCTCTGTTATTTAGGAGCTCAGCTAACCCAACTATTGCATTCATAGGAGTCCTTATCTCGTGTGACATATTTGCAAGAAATGAGCTTTTAAGTTTATCCGACAGCTCTGCTTTTTCTTTCGCAGATATCAATTCCTTTTCCGTCTTTTTTTTCTCCTTTATAATTTCCTCTTTAACGATTATTTCTTTAGTCTTTTCATCAATATTCTTTAACAGCCGTTCCTGGGTTGTCTTCATAATTCTCTCTCTTATTCTTATATACTGATATAAAGAGAAAATCAATATGGTTACTATTGTTAAATAGAACCAGACTGTAAGGTAAAATGGTTTTTTAATTATGATTTTAAAGGTTAACGGTTCCGTATTTGATATATTATCTTCATTGAATGCCTTAAGTTCAAAAGTATATTGACCATGGCCTACGTTTTCATAGTTGACTTTCCTCGTAGTTGACAGATTCGACCAGTTAAAGCTATAACCTTTTAAAAATGTTTGGTAATTGATCATTTCAGGATTGCTGAAATTAATCCCTGTATATGCAATTTCAATCTCATAATTCCCGGGTTTGAGTATTAAAATATCATGGAAGCTGACTTTCGCTTTATTGATATAGACTGCATCAATATGAAGAACAGGAGGCTCCTTCCTATTTATACTAATTTTAGGCAGAAATTTTACTATTCCTTCTGATGTTCCGAACCAGATATTATTCCGGAGGTCAATTAAAACCGCATTGGAAAAGAAATCAGTTGAACTTTTAATCCCTTCATAACGAGTGTAATTTCTTATCCTGTTGGTTTCGTTATCTATCTGCGAAAAACCACCCTTGTGACCAACCAATATTCTATGACTTCCATCAAATGCCAGACTATAACAATAATCTGAGAATAATCCCGAAGCACGTGTATAATTCAGGTTGCCATCATCTTTAAACCTGTAAACACCATTACCCTGGGTTGCAACCCAAAGCGATCCGGAGATATCTTCCGCAAATGATATTACCGAGTTATGTCCCATAGAATTCGTGAGGTCTAGAGTGCTAACATTGTCATCCGGATCAATGTAGTAAATAATACTGCAGATTGTTCCAACTAATACTCTGCCAATTGAATCTATAAAAAGTTGTTGTATATTATTATAAGGCAAACCATTATGTATATTGAACCATTTCCTGGTACCTGTAATTGTGTTTAGTTTGCAGGCGCCTTTCTTAGTACTGATCCATATAGTATTCCCTTTACCGGTTATGTGATTTATTGAATTCTCGAGATCATCATTCGATAAATATATCTTTGTGAATTTTTCGTGGATGGGATCAAAAGTAAAAACTCCCTCTTTTTCAAAGCCAAGATATATCAATCCTTCATTAGAGCAGTAAATTGAATTTAGCCTGGAGTCGGATAGCCCGGCAGGGAAAGAATAAGATTTACTTATCTTGCCATCTTCTGGAATAACTTTTGTTATAGATTTATCACTTGCGAGCCATATATTATTTCTATCTTTTGATAAGGAGTAAATATGGTTAGATCCGATTCTGTTCCAATAAGAAAGAAATTTAATATTATCATCGACCAATCTGAGAAGTCCTTCTCCATACGTGCCCAGCCATATGTTACCTTCACTGTCTTCAAATAGGCACTTTACATCGTTCGATATCAATCCATTTTCAGTATTTATGTATCCCAGGAAGGATAACTTACCAGATTTATTATCTATCTGATATTTAATGATCCCTTTTCCCATTGTATTTATCCAAAGCTCATTCTTATTTACTATATGACCTCCCTGGATATTGTCAAGATCACCGTTCTTGTCTGCACTTATCTCAGTGAGATTGAAAGTCAGGTCTGACTGGTTAAATGATAACAGGTAGATACCTCTATCCCTGGAAAAAATCAAATATTCTCCTTCCTTCTCTTCTAGAATTTCAACGACCTTTGATGATGGATAATTATTGACTCTTATTCTTTCTAACATTGAGCCGGACTCCTTTTGATACTCCATAACATAAAGATTTTCCTGAGTTCCTACAAGGAATAAATTACCGGAAATATACTTGATCTTGAAAATCAGTTCATTATCCAATGGTGTTGAAACCCGGACTATTTTTTTGTTTGCGTCCAAAACAATAAGACTTCCATTTTGAGTTGAAAACCAGATTGTTCCTGAGTCAGTTTCTGTAACTGATGTAATAGCAGAGTTTAACGCTGATGTATCTATAAGTTTATTAAACCGGTTATCCCTTAAATGAGTGATTCCACCCCTCATATGGCCCAGCCATAATCCTCCGGAAAAATCTTTGTAAATAGTGGTAATGAAATTTTCTGCCAGACTATCTTTGTCAGTAAAGTGTTGAAATTCAAATCCATTAAATCGGTAGAGACCTTCAGCTGTACCAATCCATAAATACCCGTCTTTCCCTTGATTTATTGAATAAATGAAAGAGTTTCCCAATCCATCTGCTGAACCATATTGCCTGAAGAAATTATCCTGTCCATTGAGTTGAAAAAAAACTTGTGTAAGTATTAATACGAAACCGAGTTTAATTTTCATGTCTGACAGGATTTACTTTTTTCTAATGCTTTCATTCTTAACATCGCTTTATATTTCGGGAATCTGCCTACTGGAATTACATAAAAAGAAAGTGAAACCCACAAATTTAATCAAAAATAGCGAGGGAATTTAGCTTATTCAGCTACTTGTCTCGAGAGTTTATGAAATTCCTTAACCATGACTTTATTCAATTTCCGATAATTGCGTTATCATTACTATACCTACGAAATTTAAATATATTCTGATAAATTGGGATACTTTAACAATTAATATGTCAGTTGAAATTAAATAATCTCTTCATCAGCATACAATTACGATATCGATAAAAGTGCTGCCCATATAGAATCCATGATTGATAAATAATTCTTTAATACAAAGCTTTTTAAGACTGAGAGTTATTCTCATGCTGAAGTTTCGTTATTCTGGTATGAACAATTTCTGGCAGGAAAATAATTAAATTTCAGGAATTAATTGTACCTTTCTGTGGTTTACTTTTATTCCCATTTAACCTTCATCTCTGCAGCTATTTGAAAAATAAAACGATTGTCAATGGATTTTTTCCATCGGTCAAAAAAAAATCGCAAACTATTGAAATAATCCTTCTCATAAAATGCTATTAAACAATTGCTACAGTGCAACCTTGATTAGTTTATATAAGTCCTGGAATAGGGTATAAATTTTCTCCGTTTTTATTATTAAACGGATATTGAAAATAGAATAGATATTGATGACTTTAAAACACAAGTTAAGAGTCAGATGTAATTTATTTATATTATACTGAGCCTGATAGATTGATTACTTCGTTTGCAAATATTGCTTCTGAATTAAGGACAGCGATTAAAAGGCTGAATGGTCGAGGTGTGCGGAAATTACTACTTGTTGCCGGTTGCTTGCTGCTTGTTTTTAATTCATCCTTTAGTCAGGCAAATGGAGATTACAGAACAATCGGCAATGTTACCTTTGCTGCTTCTTTAAACTGGGAGCGTTACAATGGTAGTGCATGGGTAGCTGCTGGTGCTGCTCCTGTTATAGGAGATAATATAATTACAATCAGAACTGGTAACACAGCAACTGTAACTGCAAATAAGGCGTTAGATCAAGTAGTTGTTGCGAGTGGCGGAGTTCTAACTGTTAAT
>Ga0075520_1000494_pt1 | contig 17372 bp, 16 predicted proteins | sample NGEPerB_FD_75100 | JGI IMG/M metagenome (GOLD analysis project Ga0075520, IMG submission 75100) | Arctic peat soil microbial communities from the Barrow Environmental Observatory site, Barrow, Alaska, USA - NGEE PermafrostAB12-B | ecosystem: Environmental > Terrestrial > Soil > Wetlands > Peat ... | reverse complement strand
TTTATGCACCTTCCAAGCATCCGCAAAGTTGTTGACGCGAGGGCGAAGGCGTCAGTGTGAGAGTCGCTGGGGGAAGCGGAGCCGATGAGCGCCTTCGCGCGGAGCCGAGTTCTGCACAGTGCTGCGCGTTTTTTGCTTGACTATTTTTTTCATTAACTCTATACAACTAACAAATTGCGATGAAAGTTTGAATCGCAATGTTCCATGACAAATGGAAGGGAGAATAGAAAACCATGGCAACAAAAAAGGCTGCAAAGAAGAAGGCCGCAAAGAAGAAGAAGCACTAACTCTTCTTGGACCTTAACCGGGGGGCGCGCAAGCGTCCCCTTCGTTTTTGCGCTGCACCGCCGGCCCGCCCGTCGTTTTCACATCCTGCTGCAGACGGAGAATTGCTGCTCCCGGCCCAGCCGGCACACTTACATCCCTTGCGCCTGCTGAGAGGGCTTACTCAACCGCGACCTTCGTACCCTTCTGACCCTGGCTCGACAAGTGCTCAATACGCTCGTTGAGGACTTCCCGGATGGCCTTGAGGAACTCGACGCGTGAGTTTGCCAAGTGCTGCCGGACAGCAGGCGAAACCCCCAGGAATTGTCGTACGGTGTCCACGAGCTCGCGACATGGGCAAGTCTCGTAAACGGCTTGTTCACTCGTCTGTGACTGGTTCTTCGGTGGCTGTTTCATGGTATCTCCTTCATCTCGACCGTGAGGACTTTGCTTTCCAGCTTCGCCCGGGATGGCAACAGGGCTGCCATCGATCGCGGCAGCCCGATGTGACGGCGAAACGTGCCGATCTGCACCACGAGTTCGTCGCCCTTCTTAAACAGTTCGACTTCGCCCTTAGTGGCGAAAGGCAGAAGGACGCGAATCTCGTACACGCCGTTCTGTTTCCCGAAGGTGTAGGGTTTCTCGGTCCGGGTCACGGCTGACGGATCTTCGCCCTCAGCATACAGCACGCGCGCCAGATCCTCCAGGCGCTGCTTGCCCAGAACCTCATGCGCGAACAGCGGCACTTTCTTGACCGGCACGGGCGCAAAGTACTCCTCGATTTCGTGCACCATCGTGTTCTGCGAGGTGTGCCACTCATTGAACCAGGCATCCATCACTTCGGTTGGAAGCACACGGTTCACGATGACTGCGTCCACCGTGAGCCCATGCAGGAGAAGTACACGAATGCCCGTTGCGTCTCCCGCAGCACCATCTTCTCCGGATTGGTGATCAGACGCACGCTGGTGATCTGCGGGTCCTCCATGATCTCGTTCACACCCTCCAGCTTGCCGAACAGGTCCCGGATGTTGCCAAAGTAAGCGTCGGGCGGCAGTTCGAACGGCGCCACCCGGTTGGCGATGGGCCGCACCGCCTTGAGGAGATTACGCTGGAAGGGAAAGATGTGCTTCATGTACCAGTCGAGCGTGGTCGGCATGCTGATGAAGCGCATGGATTCCGCGGTGGGCGCGGCGTCGAGCACGATGACGTCGTAACGCTTCTCGCGCCGGTACTGATTGATGTACATCATGGCGCTGAGTTCTTCCATGCCCGGCAGAATGGCCAGTTCTTCCGCCTCTACACCGCTGATGCCCGTGGTGCGCAGCACGGAGCTTACATAGGAGGAGATTTCCTGCCAGTGGCGCTTGATCTCCCGCTGGATATTCAGCTCCTGGATCGAAAGCCGATCGTTGATCGGCATGGGGTCCGCGGTTTGAACATGGAAGAGGTCGGTGTCGAGATCGAAAGCATCGGCCAGGCTGTGCGCCGGATCGATGCTCATCACCAGGGTGCGGTACTTCAGTTGCGCCAGTTTTAGGCCCGTGGCGGCAGCCAGGCTGGTCTTGCCCACGCCGCCCTTTCCGCTGAACAGCAGGATCCTCATAAGGCAATTCTAGTGTAGTGAGTCGTTGATTTCCTGTTGAGCGGAAACACCCACTCAAGCAAAGGCGGCTTGAGCGGGGCAGTCGGCATGAGGGGTTGTACGATAAACACCCGCCCTAGCCAAAAGAAGGCTAGAACGGGGCGCCCCCGGCAGGAAGGGACTGCATGAAGGGTTCGGGACGCTCATTCGTACACCTGCAGTTCTTTCCCTCTAGTCTCGGGCAGCAGGAGTACGGCCAGGATCATGATCAGGTAGGCGGTCACGGCAAATGTGGAGATGGCGTGTCCCAGGCTGATGCGCGCGCTGAGGTAGCCAACCGATGTCGGAAACAGCGCGCCGATGGCGCGTCCATAATTGTAGGAAAATCCCTGGCCCGAGCCGCGCAACCGGCTGGGAAACAGTTCAGTAAAGAATGCGCCCATCGGGCTGAACGATCCGGACGCGAAGAAGCCGAGCGGGAATCCCAGCACCAGCATCAGCGAGTTACTGATAGGCAGAAAAGTGTACGCCGTCACCGTCACGAACGAGCAGACGGCAAAAAGTATCAGCGTCCGCTTGCGGCCCAGGCGATCAGCCAGCCAGGCGCTGATTATGTAGCCGACGAACGAGCCCACAATCACAACGAACAGATAACCGCCAGTGTTGAGCACCGACAGACCGCGGCTCGTCTTCAGGAACGTGGGCAACCAGGTGGTGATGGCGTAATACCCACCCTGTGCGCCAGTCGCCAGCAACGCGGTGAGGAAGGTGGTTTTCAACAGCGCGGGGCTGAAGATTTCCAGGAAATGGCTCCTCTCGCTAAGCAAAGCCGCGCGAGCGCGCGTGAGGTCGAACACTTCCGGCTCGGGAACGTTACGCCGGATGTAGAAGACCAGCAGCGCGGGAAGAATGCCGATCCAGAACATGGCGCGCCATGCAATTGCGGCAGGCAGTACGGAGAAGAGCACGGTATAGCAGATGGCCGCGATGCCCCATCCGATGGCCCATCCGCCTTGCACGGTGCCGACCGCCTTGCCGCGATGCTGCCCGCGGATGGCTTCTCCCATCAGCACCGAGCCGACCGCCCACTCCCCGCCGAAACCCAGGCCTTGCAGTCCGCGCGTCATCAGCAATTGCCAGAAAGAGTTGGTGAATCCACTCAAGAAGGTGAAGAACGCAAACCACAGGATCGTGATCTGCAAGACCCGTACGCGGCCGAAGCGGTCCGCGAGCAATCCGGCCAGCCAGCCGCCAACCGCCGAAATCAGCAGAGCGGCCGTGCCCAGCAAGCCTGCTTGTCCTTTGCTGATGTGCCAGGCTGCGATGAGCGTGGGAATGACGAAGCTATAGACCATCACGTCCATGCCGTCGAGCGCCCAGCCGCCGAAGGTTGCGACCAAAGTGCTGCGCTCTGCCGCGGTGAGGTCGAGGACCCAAGGCCGCTGCTGGGGAGGGGCGGCGACTCCAGGCTGGCTGGTATTCATGCGGATTCCTTCACTGGATACACCGTGTGGGTCCGGCCCAGACCTATTTGCTCTCCGCAGCTGCCGGTGGCGGAGTTTCAACTTTTGCTTCGCGCAGATACTTGGCAGCCTCCTCAGGAGGCGTGGGGTTCTGGTAGAAGCCTGTTCCCCGCTCGAAGCCCGCCGTCTTGGTGAGCCTCGGCATGAACTCGACGTGCCAGTGGTAATGGTCCATAGCTGGCTCCTGGATCGGGGCGGTGTGGACCACCAGGTTATAGGCTGGATTGTCGAGCACCTGGTCGGCGCGCACCAGGAGGTTCTTCAAGGCCTTGGCCAATCCCTCATAAACGTGCGACGACGAATTCTCAAAAGCAGATTCGTGCCGCTTGGGCACGATCCATGTTTCGAATGGAAAACGGGGCGCGTAGGGAGCGACGGTCAAGAAGCTGTCGCTGTCGGCAATGACGCGCACTCCGGACTCGGTCTCCTGCCGGAGGATGTCGCAAAAAACGCAGCGCTCTTTGTAAATGTAATATTGCTTCGAGCCTTCGAGTTCCTCAATGACGTGCTTGGGAACAATGGGCAGGGCGATCAGTTGCCCGTGGGAATGCTCCAGGGTCGCTCCCGCCGCTGTCCCATGATTCTTGAAGATCAGGATGTACTTGAAGCGGCGGTCCTTCTTCAGATCGACGATGCGATCGCGGTACGCCCACAGGACATCTTCAATACGCTTCTCCGGCATGGTAGCCAAGGTGGCGTTGTGATCGGGCGTTTCGATGATGACCTCGTGCGCTCCAATCCCGTTCATCTTGTCGAACATGCCTTCGGCCTGGCGGTTGAGGCTGCCTTCGATTCCGAGGGCGGGAAACTTGTTGGGCACCACGCGTACCGTCCAGTCCGAAGTGTCGCGCGCAGCTCCGTTGGGGCGATACGCCAGCACCTCGGGCGGCGTTTTGCTTTCATTGCCGTAGCAGAACGGGCAGAAGCCGCCCTTTAATTTCACCGGCTCACGGCTGAAGTCGTTGGGGCGTTTGGCGCGATCGGTAGAAATGATTACCCATCTTCCGATGATTGGATCTTTGCGTAATTCAGGCACAGCAGACCTCGATCAAACAACATCTTTATCTTACGCAACGGCGGGTGGCGCGCAAGGCAGTGTAGTTCTTCTGCGAAGAGAATCGCAAGCCGGGAGAAAGGCGAGCATGGATAGTGCCAGTCACGCATTGAAGGGGCACGGCTTTCAGCCGGGTCGTAATGAGAGCGCAGAGAAGGGCTTCAGCCCCTGGGGGAATTCGCAGTTCGTCTAAACAGCGAAGTCCCCTCAGTGGCTAAAGCCACAATAATGGCAGCAGGCTACGGCACGGCTGAACAGGCTGCTGAAAAAGTAGAAACAGCAGATCCCTCGCGGGCTAAAGCCCGCTCGTGATGACAAAAATAAAAGCCTTAGCGGCACGGCTGAAGCCGTGCCCTTTCAAATCGCATCCCCACGCGGAGTTTTTCCGCAGCCTGTGAAGCCGTGCCCCTCAATGCTCGGAACTGTCCTAGCTGCGTCGCTCCTTACCGGCAACCGTAATGCATTCTTCCAACACATCCATCGCGATGTCGGCTTGCTCGCTGGTCACGATGAGCGGAGGAGCGATGCGGATGCTGTTCGGCCCGCATCCCAGAAACAGGACACCGCGCTCGAAGGCGAGCTCGACGATGCGATCACGTTCCGCAGCGCCTTGCGTCTTGGCTTTCTTGTCGGTGACGATCTCGACTCCGATCATCAAGCCGCGTCCGCGGACGTCGCCCACCAGATTGAGCCGCTGCGGCCAATCGACGATGCGCTGCATGATGTGTTTGCCCACCACCTCGGCATTCTTGATGGCTTCACGCTCGAGCACATCCATGGTGGCCAGCGCAGCCGCAATGGAGACTGGGTTCCCGCCGAAGGTCGAAGCGTGCGAGCCCGGCACCCAGTCCATGATTTCCGCCTTTGACATCATGATGCCGAGCGGCATCCCGCTGGCAATCCCCTTGGCGCTGCAGAAGATGTCGGGCTCGACGCCAGTGTGCTGGATGGCCCACCACTTTCCGGTGCGACCCGCGCCGGACTGAACTTCGTCGGCGACCAGCAGAATGCCATGGCGATCGCAGATCCGCCGCAGCTCCTGCATGAATACCGTCGGCGCGACAACGTAGCCTCCCTCACCCTGAATCGGCTCCACAAAAATCGCGGCCACTTCCTCGGGGGCCAGCGTCGTCTTGAACAATTTTTCTTCGATGAAGCGGGCGCAGCCTAGCGCGAACGCCTCCGCTTCCTGGCTCCCACCCACGCATCCGCGATACACGTCGGGATAGCGCACGTGGGTAACACCGGGAACCATCGGCGAGAAGCGGCGCTTCTGCTGCGGCTTTGAAGCCGTCAGCGACAGCGCGCCCATGGTGCGCCCGTGAAATGCCCCGTAGAACGCGATGATGTTCTGCCGCTTCGTGTGATAGCGCGCCAGCTTTAGCGCCGCTTCGATGGCCTCCGCGCCCGAGTTGCCGTAGTAAACCTTGTGCGGCCCTTTCATGGGCGCGACTTTCGACAGACGCTCGCCGAGGGTCACCATGCTCTCGTAGTAGAAGTCGGTGCCCGACATGTGAATCAGTTCGGCCGCCTGCTTCTGGATGGCGGCCACGACTTCCGGATGGCAATGTCCGGTGGAGGTCACCGCAATGCCGGCGGAAAAATCGAGAAACTCGTTGCCATCCACGTCTTCGACGATGACGCCACGCCCACGCTTGGCGACCATGGGATAGGAACGAGTGTAGGACGGCGAAATGTAGCGCTGATCGCCTTCGAGAATGCGCCGCGCAATTGGGCCGGGCAAAGCGGTCTTGATGTTCGGACCGGCAACGTGGGTCAGAGTATTGGTGGTCATGATGTTTCTCCTGCGAAAGGCTTGCGGCACGAGTGGCGCCGGAGCTTCTGTCAGCCCGCGACTGCAATCTGGTTGGACTGGGACGACGCGGGAGGCCGACGGAAAAGACGGAAGCTAGCTAGTCGCCGGAGAAAAGGTTGGGACGGGCCATACAGGGCGCCAGTCTGGACCAGGTTGCACGCACACCTACGCCGCACCCCGGATTGGAGGCGGCGGCGGCAAAGGCGTTCGGCTGGTTCGAGCGGCTGGTCAAGCGGTACTCCTAAGCTGATTATAGTCGCCTTCCAAGCGCGACGTAACCCCCAAAAAAGCGGTCCGCAGCGCACTGCGGGGATATCGGCAAGGTGAGATCGATCGGAGCGCGAGCATAACTCTCGGGAGGAGTTCGTCAGTTGGGGACGGCCTCAACGTGTTCAAATGAGGTCAGCAGGTTAGAAGGCTTTGATTTCCATTGTTTTCGCGAACAAACTGTCGCGAGGGGGTACTGCGTGGTGAATTCCGAAGACGTAACTCTTACGAACTGGCTGAGGTCGCAGATTGAGGCGGAGCCCTACTGGTTTCATCGCATGGAATTGCCGGGCGGTCTGGTTACGCCGGGATGGAGCGATCCAAAGGTTGACAAGCTCCCCTACTTCGGCTTGCCGGACGACATGAGCGGCCTGCGCGTCTTAGACATCGGACACGCCGAAGGCTTCTTTTCCTTCGAGGCAGAGCGGCGCGGTGCGGCGGAGGTGGTGGCTCTCGATCGCAGTCCCGACCATGCCCGAAAATTCAATATCTGCCGCACGGCCCTGGGCTCGCGTGTGCGCTCGCAGATCGCCAGTGTTTATGACATCAGCCCCGAGAGGTTCGGCACTTTCGATCTGGTGATGTTTTTCGGAGTGCTTTATCACCTGCGCCATCCGCTGCTGGCATTGGAAAGAATTCAGGCAGTGTGCTCCGGTACGCTGTTAATGCAAACCGCGATCTGCGCGGACACATCGGACACCCCGATGGCGGAGTTTCATCCTCACGGCATCGAGAGCGGACCAGCCGACAACCGCGTTTGCGACACAACCTGCGTTTGGTTTCCCAGCCCCGCCTGCTGTATTGGAATGCTCGACCATCTGGGATTTAAAGAGCCCGAGCGCATTTCGACCGATGCTCCTGTGGGCGGAGTCTTCCGGGCCAAGGCGGCCACACAAACCAAAGGCCAACCCCCGGTTCCGGAGAAGAACATGTGGCTCTAGAATGGTTGTCCCATTGATAGGTGATAAAAAGTAATGCGGATCAGATCACGACTCCAAATTCAGGCTGAACTCCCAGCCGCAATATTTGCCTTCTGGAGACTCCGGTGGGCAGTGCAAACACAGCGTCTGAATACGAGGATCCACGGTGCGAGCGAAAGTCTCAAACTCCACGGTGCCGACGGGCTTGCACGGGAAATCTGGGAGCCCCTTGCGCCGCCGGGTTTCCTGGACCCGGCAAACATCCATGAAGAGCCGCAGGCGTGTGCTGTCTTCCGACCACTCGGTCCGCTGAGAGTTGATCAGGCTGTACTGCCGCAAGCCCAAAGCCCGTTCCAGCGCTCCCAAGCCGCCCGCAGGGGGAATGCCGAACGTCGTCATAATGCGGTTGGCCTCGGTCGCCGCGAACCGCTGCCATGCCTTCGTGTCCAGTGCGATAGCGGCATCCATACCAAGACTTTCCTCCGCCGCGAGAAACCAGCAACCGTCATGGGCCAGCCAGCTCTTGGCGAACATCTCGAGCGCCAGCAGCAACTGCTCGCGAGTCATCGAGTGAAACGCGGTCTTGCCCGGCTGGACCGCACTTTCCGTTGCGTTCGGCATTTGATACTCCTTAAGGTCGCGAGCCGTCACTTCCAGCTTCTTCCTTCGCCCACCTTGCTTTCATTATCGCCGATAATTTCTTTCGCCGACGAGAGCTGGTTGACCTTCGCCACAGCATGGACCAGCGGATGTGGAGGGGCGCAGTTTGCTGTAAACTAGCTGGCTTCCGTCCAGATTACGACCGTCTTACGAGGTGTACCGATGCGCCGCTTGGTCCTGTTCGTGCTCTTGTGTACTTCCCTCGCAGTTGCGCAAGCCCAGAACTCTAACGGCGTCGCGCCCTTTGTAACCGTCAGCGCGCCAGTCTTTGTGGTGAATCACGTCCGGATCATCGATGGTACGGGCGCAACACCGCGGGAAGACCAGACGATCGTGATTGCCAACGGCAAGATCCAGTCAATCGGACCCGCTGCAACGGCTCAAGCGCCCGCCGGGGCGCAGCAGTTCGACCGCGCCGGGTACACCATCATCCCTGGACTGGTTGGAATGCACGACCATCTCTACTACACAGACTCGGTCTCAGTACAACGCGGGGGAGACGGCAAGATCGGGGAGCCGGGACTCTACATCGCAGAAATTCCTTACACGGCGCCGCGGCTCTATCTGGCCGCGGGTGTCACTACGATACGTACCACCGGCAGCCTTGAGCCCTACACCGACCTCAAGGTCAAGCAGCGCATTGACGCGAACCTGATGCCGGGCCCCAAAATTGATGCGACCGCGCCTTACCTGGAAGGCGCCCCCACGGTGTTTGCGCAGATGCATGAACTGACCGGCGCTGATGACGCGAAGCGGTTGGTGGATTACTGGGCCGCCGAGGGGATGACGTCGTACAAGGCCTACATGAACATCACCCGCGAAGAACTGGCGGCCGCAATTCAACAAGCCCATGAGCACAAGTTCAAGCTGACCGGCCATCTCTGCTCGATAACCTGGCGCGAAGCCATTGCCATGGGCATCGACGATCTGGAGCATGGCCCGGTCTTCAGCGATACCGAATTTTTCGCGGACAAGAAACCGGACGTTTGTCCCCAAGTGGCCGGCGCTCGCGACAGTTGGGCGAAACTCGATGTCAACGGCTCCCAGGTGCAAGCGCTCATTCACGATCTCGTCTCCCATCGCGTCGCAGTGACATCCACGCTGCCGGTGTTTGAGGCATACGTGCCGGGGCGACCGAAATTACAACAAAGAGTAATGGATGCCATGTCGTCTGAATCCGCGCAGAGTTATCTCACCGCGCGCGCCCACATCGCAATGGATTCACCGATGGCAGCCTTGTTCAAAAAAGAGCTGGAGTTTGAACTTGCGTTCGTGAAAGCTGGCGGTCTCCTGCTTGCCGGTCCCGATCCGACGGGTAATGGCGGCACGCTCCCTGGATTTGGCGATCAGCGCGAAATCGAACTGCTAGTCGAGGCTGGATTCACTCCCGTCGAAGCCATCCAGATCGGCACCGGAAACGGCGCGATTTATCTCGGCAAGCAGGACCGCATCGGTACACTCGCGGCCGGCAAAGATGCAGACCTTGTTCTGATCAAGGGCGATCCCTCCAAAAAGATCGAAGACATCGAGAATGTCGAGACGGTGTTCAAGGATGGCGTTGGCTATGACTCCAGCAAGCTGATCGAGAGCGTACGCGGCCAGGTCGGAATCCGGTAGCGAACAGAATTGCAGGCTTCATCGTAACAATTTTCTTGAGGCGAGCCTCAAGCTATGGAACCCTGCGCCCTGGTTGGTTGACCCTCTCTCTCGCAGCCCCCTACAATCAAGATTCTCCACCTGCACAGGGAAGGTCCATGCCGCTTCAGCTGTTTAACACTCTGTCCGGAAAAGTCGAGGAGTTCCATCCGCTGGAAGACGATCTGGTCCGCATGTACGCCTGCGGGCCCACGGTTTACGACTACGGCCACATCGGCAATTTCCGCACCTTCATCGTGGTCGATACGCTGCGGCGATTTCTGAAGCAGAGTGGCTACAAGCTGAAGCACGTCATGAACATCACCGACGTGGATGACAAGATCATCCGCAACGCCGCCGCGGCGGGCGTCAGCGTCCAGGACTACACCAAGAAGTACAAGCAGGCGTTTCTGGAAGATGCCGACGCGCTGAACATTCAGCATCCTGAATTCCTGGTGAATGCCACCGACCACATTCAGGAGATGGCCCACTTCATCGCCGGACTTGTGGAAAAGGGGTATGCCTACCGCACGGAAGACGGCTCCTACTACTTCCGAATCGCGAAATTTCCCGAGTACGGGAAGCTCTCGAAGAAGGATTTCGCCGGGATGAACGACGGCGCGCGGGTGGACGTGGACGAATACGACAAGGACAATGCCCGCGACTTCGCGCTGTGGAAGGCGCCGAAACCGGGCGAGGCGCAATGGGAGACCGAGATCGGCCCCGGTCGCCCGGGCTGGCACATCGAATGCTCGCAAATGTCGATGAAGTACCTCGGCGAGAGCTTCGACATTCACGCCGGGGGCGAAGACCTCATCTTTCCGCATCACGAAAACGAGATCGCGCAATCGGAGGCATTGACCGGCAAACCATTCGTGCACGTTTGGGTTCATGCGCGCTTCCTGTTGGTGGAAGGCGAGAAGATGGCCAAAAGCGCGGGCAATTTCTTCACTGTCCGCGATCTGATTCTGATGGGACACAAGCCCTCGTCCATCCGCTTTCTGCTGATGTCGGTCCCCTATCGCAAACAGCTCAACTTCACCTTCGACGGTCTGACGCAGGCGGCCAATTCGGTGGAGCGTCTGCGCAACTTCAAGCTGCGGCTGGAGACTTCGCAGTTCGCCGACGGCGGCAATGTGATCATTGCCGAAATCGCGGAGCGGACTTCGGCCGAAATGCGCGCCGCCTTGGACGACGACTTGAACACGGCGCGCGCGTTAGGCGCAATTTTTGACATGGTAAGGGACGTAAACGCTGCCACCGATGCCGGGGAAGTGCGGAAAGGCGACATCCCTCAACTGCTCAGGGTGCTGGAAGAATTCGAAGAGATCTTTGCGGTGCTGAAGGACGACGATGCCGCCAAGGTGCGCGCAACCGTCGAATGGGCAAAGGCAGAAGGCTTCCAGGAGAAGATCAGCCCGCAAACGGCCGAGCTTGCCAAAGCTGCGGCGCTTTCCGACGCCGAGATCGAGCAACTCGTCGCCGAGCACTCGCAAGCGCGCAAGAGCCGCGATTTCGCGCGCTCAGACGCCATCCGGGCGCAGTTGGCGGAGAACGGCGTCATCTTGGAAAACACCAAAGACGGGGTGCGGTGGAGAAGGAAGTAGGTGTCAGTCCCGGGGAAGCATAGGAAATCAAGATCCTATCCTGCGGTTCAGAGTGATCGAAACCCGTTGTACGGTACTTTTCACGTTGCCTGTGGTCGCTACAAATTACTCTCTGTCTCTAAGGATCGCGGCCATCAGGCGGGGGCTGCGCCGTCCGTGCATCACCGCGATGATCCACAGTGGCTTTTCTTCCGGCGCGTAAGCGATCAGGTGGTCACGCGCCAAAATGAATCGTAACGGGCGTGACGTGAGGTCCGGGCGTTTGTGGCCTCGATTGGGAAAAGTGGCCAGCGCGTCGATGCTCGCCAAAATATCCGCAATCACTTTGTCGGCGGCGTCGAGATTATCCCTGCGAATGAATTCCCAAATCTCGTCAAGATCAAGGCGGACTTCTGGGTGAAGATCATACGTGATCATGAACCGGGCGGCGTCCGGCGAGCGATGTCGCTCTTTTCGCGGAAGTGGGCAATAACCTCGTCGCGGGAAATGGGCTTCACCCTGCCGCTTTTCAGGTCGTCATAGCGGCTGTTGAGCATCTCCCGCGCTTGCAGCACTTCGTCAAAGTATCCCGCCATGGCGTCCTCAACCAGGTCGTCAGTCCTGCGTCCGCTCTGCGTGGACAGGTCTTTGAGTTTCTTTTCGGTCTCGGGGGTGAAGTGTACTTCCACGCCCTTCAGAGTACGAGAAAAACCGCTACCTGGCAACGGTCGAAGGCGGGTGGTGGCAGACCAGGCGCTTACTCACAAGAAAAGCGCTTTAAGGCCATTGCGCAAAACAACTCTGGAACTGCTGTAGCCCCTACACTTCCGATTCCAGTTCGGGCAGGCCCACCGCTTGCTCACCCGGTTCGCGGCGGTGAACTTTTGCAGTCGTGACCAAGGCCACGGCGGCGATGATTACGACGCTCCCGGCAAAGATGTAGGCATCGAAGCGCTCGTGCAGCACCAGCCATCCGAGGAAAACCGCGACAATGGGATTCACATAGGCGTACGTCGCCACCTTGTGCGTGGATACGTGCTTCAGCAACCAGATGTACGCGGTGTAGCCGACCCACGAGCCGAAAACCACCAGGTAGAACACCGCCATCAGGGCGCGGGAAGTCAGCACAATGCGATGCTGCTGGCCCATCGCCAATGCGACCAGGGTATTGCCGATCGCGGCAAACGACATTTCCCAGCCGGTTGCGGTGAGTGGATCAACCTTCATTTGCCACTTGCGCGACAGCACCGAACCGATGGCCCAACTCATGGAAGAGAACAACAGGGTGAACGAACCCACCAGTTGCATCGGGCCAAGCGTATGGCGGTCGGCAAACTTCGGCCAGAAGAGAATGGCAATGCCCGCGATGCCCAGCGCCAGCCCGATCAAACCGCGGCGCGACAGCCGGTCTCCGCGGAAGACGAAGGTCTCCAGCACCATAAACCAGATCGGCGTAACCGCTACGATCAGCGCGGCAAGTCCCGTAGGCACCCACTGTTCTGCCCAGGCCAGACCTCCATTGGCGGCGACCAGCAGCAAGCACCCGATCGTCGCCAGCCGTATCGCCTCGTTCAAGCTAATGCGAATGCTGCGGCCCAAGGCGGCACACGCCGCCAGCATCAGTGGACCGGCGATCAAGAATCGCAGAGCGCACATCACCGCGGGAGGAAGATGCTCGTCGTCGGCAATCCCGATGGCCAGATAGGTCGAGCCCCAGAACACGTACACCAAGGCAAACGCGACGATCACTTGCAGACGGTGATTGCGATCGGTGGTCATAAGATGGCCGCAGCCCAAGTCACCTTGCCGCGCTCTGGCTTCGGGCTAGGCGGCCGGCTTTTGGTCCTGATGGCGCAAGCGGCGTCCCGTAATCAAGACATAGTGGACGCCCGAGATGGTCGCGAATGTAAAGGTGGCGTAGAGAAAGAGCGTTTGCAGGTACAGCACCCAAGGCACGCGCAGCACTTGCGCCAGTACAACGAAGAACACTGCGGCGATCTGACAACCGGTGTTCAGCTTGCCATAAATACTGGGCCGAAAGTCCCGAAACCCGACCGTAGCATACAAAACCACGGCGGTGGCGACGATGCACAGGTCGCGGCTGAACACCAGGATGGTGTACTTCCACGGGATCTTCCTGACGAATGAAAGCACCAGAAACAGCGAACTCAACAGCAGCTTGTCGGCGATGGGATCCAGATATTGTCCCAGCAGGGTCTGCTGATGCAAGGCCCGTGCCAGCAACCCGTCGAGGGCATCACTGAGTGCCGCCGCGACCAGAAGGCCGAGCGCCCAAAGCCACTGCCCATCGATTACTGTAATGATGACAAACGGGATGAAGATCAGTCGCAGCAGGGTGATCTGGTTCGGCGCAGTCCAGAATTGACTCTTCACGCGGCTACCCCGAAAACGAAGTCTGCTACTGCCAGATGGTTCACGCGCACCCTCCCGCTGTCTCTCCGAACTTGTCTTGGCACCGCCGCCGGGCGACTATCCCAAACCGGCGTACTAAACCAAGGTCAACCCAGTGCCTCCACGATTCTGACGGCTTTGTCTCCGGCTGGCAACCAGATAACGGATTTTCCAAGCACGGTGGGGTGCTCTCCTCTCCCAGCACGACTTCCGGTGATGCTCATCACAACGGCAGAGGCCAGAAAACAGTAAAGTCAGGTTTATCGGACGTGGTCTCGCTTCATGGTGTGGCTGACCAAATTCGTGATCCGCAGTCTGGAATTCGCTAATCGTCTCTTACCGCCGCGCAAGCCGAAACATCTGCTGACCGGCAAACGCGGCGAACTCGAGGCGTACCTGCACTTGCGGAGCCTGGGTTACAAAATCGTAGCCGCAAACTTTCGTGTCCCCTATGACCGGGGCGAAATTGATCTGATTGGATGGGACGATAACATCCTCTGCTTCATCGAAGTAAAGACCCGAACGAACGAGGGATTAGCGCCACCGGTGACGGCAGTCGATCGGAGCAAGCGGCGGCACATCTTGTCGGTTGCTCGCCGATATGTTCGTCGCCTCCCCGGCGACCGGCCACCGCCGTGCCGTTTCGACATAGTGAGCATTATTCTAGAGGGAGACGATGGCAAACCCCGGATCACGGTGCACAAGGGAGCTTTCTCATGGGACACCGATAGGCCACGAAACTACTGGCATCGAGACTTCCGCGATCGACACTTCTGGCGGCGACGAAGATGAACAACCGAGGGATTCAGGCCGGCTTCAGGGCTCCGCAGTTTCGAGCAGTGGAGCAAGTTTGTTCGTCTCCGGGAGCTTGCGGACAGCAGAAATTCTCCGCCATAACGACGGAGTTGTCGGGGATGGGGGTCACCGCACAGGTGAAACAGAGAGGCGGCAGAGTCATTTCTCTGCCACGACCGTGTGAGCTTCAGCCCTACGGCGCGAAGTAGCTGGAGATGTCGAGGATCAGTTGCGTAAGTCCCGACGCGTAGGCATCGACCTTTCCGTTGGTGCTGGGCACGATTGCCATGTTGGAGGAGATGGATCCGTCCAGGGCGTTCAGCGTCGAAACCAGTGGTTGGGTAGCGCCGTCCGCCCACAATGTCAGATAGCCCAGGGAGCCTGTCGGCACAACGGCTGCGCCGAAGACATACGCCTGCGCCGTGGCCGGCGGTCCACAAACACTACCCTCCACATCCACTGGAGGATTCAGGGTCCCGCTGAAGGGCTGCCCGTTGCCCACGTGGCGCGTGTCGATGACTCGGCAAGGTGCCACCGTATAGAGCGACAGCCCGCCCGTCCCGGCGGTCGCGAAGTAGCCGTTGATGTCAAGGATCAAGTCGGTGTCGTTGCTGGGATAAACCGAAACTTTACCACCCGTACCGGCGGGCACAAGCGCGGCATTGGCGATGATGGTTCCAGGGATGTCGTTCAAGGTGGAAACCACTGGCCGAGTTTCACCCGTAGGCCAAACCGTCAGATAACCCAGCGAACCATGGGGCACGACCGAGACGTTCAGCGAGTACGCGGCTGCGCTGGACGGAATGTTGCAGCTCGTAGCATTGAGTATGGGGAAGTCGCGCTCCTGGTTGCCCGTCAGATACGGCGGTCCCAAGCCAGGGGGATAGGTACTGTGACGGGTATCGGCGACCCGGCAGGGGGTCAGCGGATAGAAAGCCAGCGTGGAACTCGATACCGCCGCGAAGTAGCCGTTGATGTCGAGGATCACATTGGTCGTGTTGGTGACGTAAATATTGACGGCTCCGTTGGTGCCCGCCGGCACAATCGCTGCGCTGGCCTTGATGCGGCCATCCACGGAATTCAGGGTAGAAACTAAAGGTCGCAGGGTTACACCCGCGGGCCACATGGTTAAGTAACCCAAACCACCCAGGGGCACAACCGAGACATTGAGCGAATACGCTGACGCGGTCGCCGGAATGTTGCAGCCCCCCTCTTGCGGAATGGGGAAGGTTCGGAAGGTGCCGCCCTGGATCGGCCCGCTGCCGCCGTGATCCGGCCGCGTATCCACCAGCCGGCAGGGAGTAACGGTGACGAATTGATACGGGACTGGAGGCGCACTGGTAATCTCGAACACTGTTCCGTAACTGGCAAAATCGCCGCCAGAGTAGGTGGTGCCGTAGAGATTGCCGCCGCCATCGAGGACCAGGCCGGCGGCGGGATTGGCCCCGTCGGTGCCGCTAAAGCTGTACAGCAAGACCAATTCCTGGGCGTTCAATCGAAATACCGTTCCCCCGCCATAACTGCCGCCAAGGTAGGTAGTGCCGTAGAGATTGCCGGCGCCATCGAGGAGCAGGCCGGCGGCGGGAGCAGCCCCGTCCGTGCCGTTACCGAAACTATGCGCCACGCTCTCCGTCCAGTTCCCACCCCCTGCGGGCATCAACTCGAACACTGTACCGTGGTTGTAAGTGCCGCCGCCGTTGGTCGTGCCGTAAAGATTGCCGGCGCCATCGAAGGTCAGCCCGGCCTGGGGGTTGACCCCGTCCGTGCCGCTGCCGAAGGTATGCAGCACCTTCTCCGTCCAGGTCCCGCCCCCTGCGGGCGTCAACTCGAACGCAATCCCGGAGTGGGAAGTGCCACCCAAGCTAGTTGTGCCGTAGAGATTGCCGGCGGCATCGAAGATCAGCGCGCCGAAAGGATCAGACCCGTCCGTGCCGGTGCCGAAGCTCCACAGCACCTTCTCCGTCCAGGTCCCGCCCGCTCCGGGCGTCAACTCGAACACTGTCCCAGCGTCGTTAGGGCCGCCGCCGTTTTTGGTGGTGGCATAGAGATTGCCGGCACCATCGAAGATCAGCTCGCCTTGGGGATTGGAGCCGTCCACGTCGTTGCCGAAGCTCAACAGCACCTTCTCCGTCCAGGTTCCGCCCCCTGCGGGCGTCAACTCGAACACCGTCCCTGCGAAGGTGGTGCCTCCGTTGTAGGTGGTGCCGTAGAGATTGCCAGCGGCATCGAAGATCAGGCCAGCTCGGGGAGAACTCCCATCCGCACCCCCGTGGAAGCTATACAGCACCTTCTCCGTCCAAGTTCCACCGCCTGCGGGCGTCAACTCGAATACCATTCCGGCGCTGGAACTGCCGCCTTGGGAGGTGGTGCCGTAGAGATTGCCGGCGGCATCGAAGATCAGCCCGGCTTGGGGATGGATCCCGTCCGTGCCGTTGGAGTTGAAGCTATGCAGCACCTTCTCTTCGGCAGCCGCCCCGGTGCTGGTCACAAACAGAATCGCAGCAAAGATGGCCAGGGTCGCCATCAATCCGATGGGAACAGTCTTGCCTCGCATGAGTAGTTCTCCTTAGTGCCGCAGCTATTGCGCAAAGCAGCCGATCTTCAACGAAATCTCCCCGGGGTTCGGTCGAGGTGCCTCCATGACCCCTTGTTTGCCGGGTCCGACGCAGCAACGAATTGCAATCAAATACGTCGCCGTAAACGAAGCAGAAGCAGATTGCCGAATTGAGGTGCGAATGTGGCGCGCATATTAGCACGTTTCGTGCGACTAACGTAAATCTTTTCTTCACTACATCAAGGAGGTAGGTAGGCCGCCGAGAAGAGGCAAGTGGAGCTTTGACGCTTCCACCTGCCTTTCT
>Ga0075520_1000493_pt1 | contig 17382 bp, 12 predicted proteins | sample NGEPerB_FD_75100 | JGI IMG/M metagenome (GOLD analysis project Ga0075520, IMG submission 75100) | Arctic peat soil microbial communities from the Barrow Environmental Observatory site, Barrow, Alaska, USA - NGEE PermafrostAB12-B | ecosystem: Environmental > Terrestrial > Soil > Wetlands > Peat ... | reverse complement strand
GTACCGTTTGGCGCTGCCGCCAGGAGTGGAATCTACCGGGCTCATGCATTCACCGTAGGGACAGTTGAGACCAAGCCGTTGCGAGTGAGTGTGAAGTTCTGCTTGTACTCGCCGCGTTTGATTTTGTGGGTAACGCTCTTCACGTAGTACAGGCCGTCAAATGCAGGGCCGACGCCTCGCACGCCAACCAGGCCGCGCGCCTTGAGAATGCCGCGATAACGTGTGACGTCCAGCGATCCCTCGCAAGTGACTGCCTCAGCAGCTTGCGATGCGGCAGCGAGGCCGACCATCAGCGCCTGAGGAAACGGCATCTTTGCGAGGTCGTCCCGGAAAGGTTTCAGATCGGGCGGAATGAGGTTTGTGGGGAATGGCGGAATCAGGCCCAGCGGTGGATTGAGCGGAGTAATCGGAGGAATGGGAATCGGAATGCTGACTCCAGTCTCCTCGTTGTTGTAGTACACGATCGGAATGCGATTCTTCTCTTGATCGAAGGTGAAGTGCAGATTTTCAACGTTGGTGTAGGCATCCATGTCGGCGTTGAGTGCCGGCTGAGGATTGCCGATCTTGATTTGCGGTCCCCAATAGGCGGTGCTGGTTCCGGGCACGGGACCGGGTTCGATGTAGAACACGTACCCCACTTGATCTGCGAGAAGCCGGATGTAGGCGAGATCGGTGCCTTGTTGCGAGGGGATCTGCTCGATCGGCAACTGCAGGCACAGCATGATGCTTGGGATTACGAGGGGCAGCACTCCGAAGAGCGCGTACTTTGCGAGGAGCAGCGCGACACGGCCCTCGGGCGGCAGCGCAGGAAATGGAAATCCGCTCCAGTCGGATTGATCCATGAGGGCGGTGAGATCTTTGCCTGTAATCGTGAGCGTGGAATTAGATCCCTTGTCGCCCGGAGATATTTGATTGTTTGTAATAACTCCGTCGATCAACACGTTTGCCTGACCGTTGACTGTCGCGATGAGAATGACGCGCATGAACAGCAGCGGCATACCGCCGGTGAGAAGAAAGAGAATCTGGAGAGGCGATTGCTTATCGATGCTGAAGACGAGCTGAAATCCACTCTGACCTATGTCTTCGATTTTGACTTCAACTTCGCTGAGCGAATCGAGAACGACACGCGGCACCGTGAGCGGCACAACTGGGCCGATCATCAGCGTCAACGTCACGTTCTGGAGGAGGTTAGACACCCGTGTTTGCTCCGGGAACACCTTGCGGTGAGGTGATGGCCAGCACTCTGCCTGGCGCGCTCAGCAAATCATTGGGGACGATAGCGCCGTTGGCGTCGCAGAGCAGCCAGAAGAGCAACGGATCGCCAATGTATTTGGCGGCGATGAGATCGAGCCTGTCTGCGCGAGCTACTGCATGCCGCGCAATTGTCGCGAAATTTGGCGCGCCCGGTTGAGGTACAAAGCGTCGCGCAAGATATGTGATCACCTGACCGTCGGGCGCTGTGTACTGAAGCGTTGGGTAGTGGTAGTAACGACTGTCAGCCGGAAAGCTGACCGCGGGCACTATACCAAGTTGCAGCAGTGTTTGAAGCGGGTAATTCACGGGAGACCTCCGAGGCCGAGCACACTAAGTGCGACCGACTTGGCTTGCGAAGCGAGAGATTCTTTATTACTGAGGTAGGCCATGAAGTAGTGGCCGCCAGGATGCTGGAATCCCAGATCGTCAATCGTGAGCACGCGCATTCCAAGAGAAACCTTGGCGCGGATGGGATTGAGCTGTGTGTCGAATGCTTCTTCTGTGATGGAGAAATCTGTCAGGCGGATGGGAACGACGCGGCTCTTGCTCCAAACGAAAAGAGTGAGTGGTTGTTCGAGAGGAACAATCTCGAGCGTGCCTGCGTTAGCCATGTTGTCGTCAGCGATGAGCGTCTCGACTGTCGGATTGATCAACATTTCCAGTTGCGCGAGCTGAGGCTGCAGACCAAAGTTGACGTAGGACTTGTTGTCCTGATTCAGCGGGAACTCGAGGAAGTCGGTGGCGTCGAGTTCAGCCTCAATCTTGATGGTTTCGATGGCGGGACCACGGAGGCGCAAAGCATCGACGCGCACACCATCCTGCCCTCCGGGCATCGACTGGATTTGGAGGGTGCGCGAAACGGAATCGGGATTGTACTGAAGCGCAATGACCGATTTCACCATGGAGGTGTTGGGGTCCATGGTGACGATGCCGCCTTTCACGAGACGGGGCGATATGGGAGAGGTTGTGCTCACGTAGCTTCCGTTTCTTTTTGGTGGTCAAAGCAATCTAAGATGTCGAAGAGTTTTTCGCTTGGCGCGTTGAAGTATCGCGTTCAACGCCTGATCGTTGTTGTTCCAAATCGGACCTCCACTATTGGGTTGTTAGATCCAAAGATCTTGGCAGTTATGACTCCTTGAATGTCTTTGGTCGGGGTTTCAGCGAAGCTGATTACGATGGATTCGCCCTTTGGCAAGTGGAACGCATTCCTCTTTGCCTGAGCTACCACGTTGGAGGCTATCGATCTGGCAGCCGACGCTTTGATATCTCGAAGTTCGTGCGATTTGAGATTCACATGCACACGCGCGCGCCCCGATGCAGATGGTTCAACGCGAATGGAATAATCAGGTTGTGCATAGCTCGATCTGCCTGCGGGAAGCTCGTGACTATCGAGCGCAGGACCTCCGGCAAGGTATTTGTCCTGGGGATTGCCGGCGGTCTTCCGCGGGGTGCGAACATTCTCATCGAAGTCCCCGACCATCTTGTTCTTAATTTGTGGCAGATCTCCGCGGCGCACATTCTTGATTTGCTTCTTGAACCTGCGCAGCTGTCTCAGTTTGTTTTTCGGAGAGAGAGACTTAAATCTGCCCGCTTTTGCCTCCCCTGACATCTTCATGACTCGCTTCTTAGCGGCTGCGGCACTTTGGCTCTCAGCGTCTGTTCGCGAGGATGCACGATCTTTCTGGCGCGACTGCGTTTTCTCCTTTTCACGCGTGCGCCGATCGCGGCCGGTGACATCGCCTTCTTCAAGCTGCTCGTCGGCAGCCTTGCTGCGTTGAAACTCGGCTTTTTCTTGTTCCTGCGCAGCCTTCTTTTGTTGGGCCTGCTTCGACTTGCGACGCGGACCCTTTGGGGATTTCCGCTTCGGAGTGGAAGCCGCCGGTTTACCTGGATGTGTCTCCTCGGCTGCCTTCGATGCGCGCAGAATAGCCTCTTCGTCGGGGGCCTTGGCTGCTTTGGCAACAGAAGGATCATCAGGGGAATTTGCGGACTTGCGCACAGAAGGATCCTCCGGCGCATGACTCGTTTTGCTTGCGGAAGGGCCCTCCTGTGAAACGGGGCGAGTTGGCTCTGGGGGCTCGATTGCTTTTGCGGGAGACGGGGGAACGACTTCCTGAATCGGCGTTTCAGCAGCGGCCGGAGTGGCAACAGGCTCGGCGACTGGGCCCGAAGTGACAGGCTCCTCTATTGGCATGACCGGTTCGGGTTCTGGCGAGGTGCGGACACCTGTCGGCCCAGCAGGCTCCGGTCCGAGGTTCGGAATCATTGGGTTGATAGGCGCTGGACCGCTTTGGAGAATATCCATCGGATCCGCGTCCGTCGAAAGCCCGCGGCGCTCCATGCCCTTGTCTTCAAGGTAGGCGGTTCCAACGTTGTAGACTTCTCCGGCCAAAGGATTCAGCCTGCTCGCTGCAATTTGGCCTGCGGTGTGGGCAATTTCCAAGCCCTTAACTACTCGACCGCCGCCTCGCTGAATTCCTTCGGCGTAATCCTGGAATCGCGAATCCAGATCGAGGTATTTGTCGAAGCTCTGATTGATCTCTTCGTTGGCTTCGGTGAGGTTCCCCTTTCGCAGACTTTCTTTTGCTTGACCGAGAGCGACGTTGGTTCCCTGAAATTCAGTGATCTCGATCTCGTTCCAAGCTCCTCCGTATGCGTGGACTGGCCCGGTTACCCATGAGGATGTGGAGCGACGAAGTTCATTGCTGTAGTTCACATCCAATTCGAGCTGTTCGATCTTCGACTGGAGATCCGTGATTCGGCTAGAGGTATAGCGGATCTCTTCTCTCTTGCGGGCGTCCTCTGCTGAGAGCTGGGTGTTTTCGATTTCGCGCGCGAGTCGCGCACGTTCTTTGGGGTCTGGATTTAGAATTTGCGCCTTCGCCAATTCGCGCCGATAGGCTTCGACTTGATCCGGATTCGCATCTCGCAGGTCCTTGCTCGAATTCGGTCCAGAGGCCACTGCCTTTTTGTGTTTCGATTTCTTCTTGCTGCCGGTTGGGGTCTGGATGCTGTCGCGCAGCTTCTGTGCCTTTTCGTCGACGTGCGCAGTTTGCGCGTCGGTGACCCCAGTTGCAGCTCGCGCCTGATCCGCCTGCGATTCCAGATCGACGACTCGATCTGCTGCTTCGTCGCGCGTAGATAGGACCGAAACTTTCGCGTCCTCATCTTCGTAGGTGAATCCAGTGTCTGCTGCAACCGCAATGGGTGAGGCTGGGCCGGAGCCGAACGATTTTCTTCCTTGAAGTTGAAGTTGCGCGGACTGTGCGGCATGCGCTTCGGTTTCTGCGGGGCGGGCAGATGGTGGAGAGGATTTCGCCTCCTCGCCTCTCATCTGCTGAACCGCATGCGCCATTTCATGAGTTAAAAGGGCTTGTCCGGAAGGAGAATGCGGTTGATAGGCGCCATCGCGGAAGAAGAGCTTGCTGCCGTGAGTGAAGGCATTCGCCGCAATGCTGTTGACTGCTTCTGATGCGTCGTGATCGCGATGGATCGTTACCTGGCTAACGTCCCATCCGAATCTCTCGCCGAAATCCGCCGCCATACCTGCGGGCAGGCTTTCCCCATGTGAGACGTTCAGGGCGTTGCCCAGGGCCGGGGGCAGTGTGCGAGCCCCTGCGCTGCTGGGAGTTCGTCGCGGCTCAAGGTTGAGATCGCCGAGAGACCATCGGATGTTCTCTGCGGACTGCGCGCCATTTTTCTCGATGGGAGCATGGCGTGCCTGAACGAGCTTTTGCCGCGACGACCTGCTCGCCTGTGAACCGCGCAGAGATTGCTGCGGTGCGGGCATCGGGGCTGCATGGGTGCGCGTCGCCGGGCTCATGGCTTGCCTCCGCTTCCTGGGTTGGCAGCCGATGTCGTCGAAGCAGGAGAGGAAGCGGCCGCTGCGAGCAGGGCCTTGTATTCCTCGGGGGTATGGATCTTGCCATCGCGAGTAACTACCTCGACAGAGATAGCATCCACGCCGGCGTTGGCGCCGTGACCCTGACGAACGCGAGTTCGAATTGTGTCTCCGCGGCGATTTCTAAAGATCCGGAAGATGTCGCCATGATCTTCTCCGCTTACCAGGCGAATGGTTGGATCGCTGAAGAAGTCGCGAAGAACTTCGGCCTCGGCCTGAATACCGCGGGCGTGGGAACGGTCGAACTCCGCTTGATGAGCACGCGCGTCGTCGGAGTCGTCTCCTCCCTTCAGACTGTCTGTGCCGATGCGGTGGACATAATTTGCAGTTGAACTGCGTTCGCGAAGGAAATGCACCAGAGCGCTTTGCAATCCAAGATCGTTGCTCCCAAGCAGGTCATCAATGTCGACATATCCCGAGCGATAGTCGTCAACTTGAACTCGATCATTGAATCCCTCGGTACGGTTGCCGGTTAGACCGTGTTGGTTTGTGAATCGCAGCGGGATGACCGCAGCCTGGTCGATGAACCCCTGCATCTGGGTATCGAAGTTACTGAGCGTTCCTCCTTCCTTCACTGAGTAAGTCAGCTCGGAGCCGGTGAGAGCGAAGGCGAGGCCAGAGGACATGTCGTTTAAGCGAGTAATCAATTCGGGCACGCGAGCGAAGCCGGATTGCTCGCCTTTGCCAACATCCCGCATCGACATTTTTCTCTGGATTGTGCCCGGGTTCACCTGCCCGACCGGAAGCGGTTTGGGGGATGGCGAAACGGAAGTGCGATCTGCGACTGATTCGCTGGGGCTGTCGGCACGGTCAAGCGTACCGAGCGAACTGGATTGCGCGCGAGGCAGGCCCTGCTGAATCACGTGCGCAAGTTCGTGCTCAAGTAATGTCCGCCCGCTGTCTGAACTCGGATTGAACTTGCCTTCCGCAAAGACGATGTGTGAACCCGACGTGTATGCGGCTGCATGGAGTCGTGAAGCGGAGTGCGCGGCGGATGCGTCGGTATGAATGCAGACCTGACTCAAATCGAAGCCGAGACGAGACTCCATCTGCGGCTGCAACTCCTTGCCGAGCGGCTGTGCGGGAGAGTCGATGGCGGAGCGGACGCCGGCGTGACGTAAGGTTGGACTGCTGGATTCGGTGGACGGCCGCGAATCTCGATGCATCTCAACGCGGGAGTTCTGGCGAGCCGAGCGAAGACTTGAACGTTGCGCGAGGTTACGCGACGAGCGCGGTGCCGTAGCTTGCTCTTTGCTTGCCATCGCTCGTTTCATCTCTGCCTCCTTTCTTCGGCTCGGCTGTTGTGCGGAGTTGCGGTCTCAGTAAGACCAAACCAATCGCGGGCCCAAATTGATTTCTGAATCACATGGTGGCGTTGGTCGTTTGGTCGGATACTGCCTCGATCTGTTCTCCGACTCCTTTGCCTTTCTTTTTGTCCGCTTTGGAAAGCTTCTTCCACTTTCCGTCGCCGCAAGTTGCAGGGCCATAACTCCAGATGAGTTTGTCCAGGCGACTCTCTGCTTTCTTTTCTTTTTCCTTCGCGGTTCCGGTCTTGGGAAGGCTTACTGTTTTGTATTTCGCTTCAACCTTGACCCACACCAGTTGCTTTCCAGTGCTGACGGCCTCGATCAGGTTCTGCTCCATGTTTCTGTAGAAGTCGCCGTTTGCCGTGTTGGTTAGCGGCATCATGTTTTCCCACTCTCCCAAGCCGCCGAGACGATCGTTGAGCAGGTGGCCACGAACATAACTCTTGTCTTCGCGAATGCTCCCCAACTCGGTCCAGGCTTCAGGATCATTGCGCTTGTTCGGCGAAGTTCCCTTGCGATGCTTCAAGCTAAGGAAGGCGGTAACCTGCGTCCCTGCGCCGTATTGAAGATCGGTGCTGTTCTCAATCTCGGAATCAGGCATGACGAGACCCTTCACCTTGAGAGCGCTGATGGCCTCGTGGAGCTTGTCGAAGTTTGCCTGACCATCGTCCGCTCCCTTTTTCGAGTCCTGAACTTCGCCTTTTCTCCAGCGGACCTTCTTCGCGAGATCGAGGATGTTTGACTTCTCAGCGTCTGAGGCTCCGACGTTATCGAGGAAGATTTCGAGCGTGGTCGGTGCGCTCTCGACCATGATTTGCGGATGGTCGCCATCGCCCTCCATATATATGGAGTGGGATTCGTCTCCGAGTTTGAAAGCTCTCTTCGCCTTCCACCATTCAACGACGCTTGCGACAGCTCCTTTACCGGCCGCCCAAAGTGCGCGGCCTTTCTCGACGATGTAGTTGAACACTTTGTCGACCGCGGCGCCGACTTTCTCCTGGATGTCGTGGATGATGCCGCGAATCTTTTCGCCTATGCCGCCCAGCCCGATGAGACCAGCCAGGAAATTGAGAATGATCGGCAGAGTCTTTGCCATTGTTGACTCGATGTAATCGGCGGCCTTGACGATGTTGCCGGCCGCGATCTCAGAAAGGGAATCTGCAATCGCGCTGATTAGCGCAGCTATCTGTTTGGCTTTCTCTATGAAGACACGGAGTGTTTCGTAGACAAGCTGAATCGCCTTAATGATGGCGCCTGCGGGATTAAACAGCGCAACGAGCTGGACAACCGCGAGGGTGACGATCTTGGTAATCGCCCAGTCCTTGATTGCGGAGAGCACTGTCTCTATCAGGTTGTCGGCACGTTTGAGGATTTCTTCCCAAGCCGCAGCCAAGCCCTTGGTGGCGATGGTGGTGAGTAACTCGAAGGAGGTTTCGAGGAATGCGACGGGCTCTTCGGAGCCGAGTGCCTTCACGAGTCGCGCACGGAGCTTGGGGTACGTTAGCCCCAACACTTGAAGCAACAAGTTGACGATGGCGCCGAAACCGAACGGCTTAGGAATCTTGATTCCGGTGGAAGCAATCTCACCGAAGATCCAATCAACTACCGCATTCTTCAGATGCTCGAGGATCTTGTCTTTGAATTGATTGAAGCCCTTCTTCAGAGCGTCCACCAAGTGACCCAGGAAGCCCACGGGATCCTTGGCAATTGCCGAGAATGCCGCGCCCGCCTTGCGCAGCATATCGAGCACACCGGTGGCGCCAGCGGCCTCGAGTACGCCCTCAACAATGAATTCGAACACCTTGTTGAGTACATGCGCGGCAAAGTCTTTTGCCTTTATTAAGGGTGGCTTGAAGATTTCGTAGATACGGGTGAGTGCGGCGGAGATATTGAATACGTCACTGGGACTCACCGAGTTGATCGCGTCGTCAACAAGCTTCTTGAAATATTCGATGGAGAAGCCCAGCTGATTCACTTCGTTCTTAAGCCAGTCGAAAGCGCGATCGAGGGCACCGGATTGCTGCAGGTTGCCGAAGGTGTCCTTCTTCCCGATGAGCTTGAGGAAGCCGCCAACGAGGTTGGTGCCATTGCGTTCTACCGGAGCGCCCGAGATCGGGTCATTTCCAAGGATGACGGTGAAGAGGTCGTAGCCGGGAATCTTGCGGGCCACTTTCTTCAGCGCTTCGATAGGATGCCGAAGATCACTGATGCTGAGAGATTTGGCGTCTTCTTCGGCGTCGCGTTGAATCTGCCGCGGAGCGCGGCTCACAGAGACCGGTGGCGGAAGCGCTCTGGATGCTGCTCGCGCCGGAACAGGGGACTGTTGCACGACGTGTGTAAGTTCGTGGGCGAGAAGGCGCCTGCCTTCTCTTGTGTTGGGCGCGAAGCGTCCTGCGCTGAACACAATGTTGCTGCCTACGGTGTAGGCGCGCGCGCGGAGGGATTTCGCCGAGTCGGCCGCACGCGCGTCGGTGTGAATGCGAACGCGGCTGAAGTCGAAGCCGATGCGTGACTCCATTGATCGGCGGGTTTCGCTGTCCAAAGCTTGACCTGAAGAATGGATCACCGACTCGACCTCAGCGGCATCCGGAATGGAGTCGAGGACGGCATCGGCCTTCCGCTGGATAGGAATTTCTTCTGTGGCTTCTTCTTTGTCGGCAGGCGTGACTATGTTGCTCCGGCGCTGGCCTGACGGCTCGGTTGCCGGAGCCAGGGATGTGACTTGGCTGCGAGTACGTGGAGCCTCGGAATGGAGAATGGGTCTTGTTTGGTGCGGTTCTTCAGGATCGCGACGCTGCTCGTCACGATGTGATTCCTCGTCGTTATGAACTTCTTCTGATTGAGTCCGCTCGCGGCGCGTGGGAATTCTCGGCGCGGTGGCAAGCGCAGTAGTGGTGCTTGAGTCGCGTTGTATGTGCCCTGCTCGATTGAAGGAAAGAGACCAACCCGAGACGCGGCCACCTGTCGCGACCGTGTCTGCGACCTTGTCGGCTTCACGTTCGAAGGTGTCGTCGGGATCATTGACACGCAAGGATTTCGACGAGTTTTTCTTGTTCGATGACTCGTTTCCGCGCGGGAGCATGGCCAAGGCAGCACTCATGGCTTCAACCCCCTGCTGATGCCCTTGGCCACTTGGCTACCGAGCCTGTGCGCACCGCCCGCACTAGAGTCGAGTTGCTGACGTCCGAGCCGCAGGACTGGCGTGCGGCGAGAAGTCGCCCAAGCAACGCGAGCTTCTGGATTCGCGAGAGTGCGTTCGAGCTCCCGCTTGAGGCCGTGCACGAAGGACGCTCGTTGCGCAGAATCCATACCGTTAAGTACAAGGCGATCGATGGTCACGTGAATGCGACTCATGACCACCCCCGAATTTCGCTGTCAACGAGCGAGCGCTCAGTTTTGATCGCCTCTTGCCGCGTGGCTTGAAGCACGTGGCACATTTCGATCGAGGCACCAGCATCAGCAGCAAGGAACGCTGCGTTGAGAGCGATGTTACGGATATTTCCGCCTGTCATATTGAGTTGCGCAAGACGGCGAAGATTGAGGCCGTTGGTGGGGGCTTGGGCCGGAAAGACACGTTGCCAAATGGCTTCCCGCTCTTGCGGGCCCGGAAAAGGGAATTCAACGGTAAATCGGAGCCTGCGTTGAAACGCCTTATCGAGTGAGGATTTTAGATTTGTTGTCAGTACGGCGAGACCTTGAAAGCTCTCCATCCTCTGCAACAGATAGCTGACCTCAATATTTGCGTAACGGTCGTGACTATCTTTTACCTCGGCACGTTTGCCAAATAGGGCGTCGGCTTCGTCGAAGAGCAGCATTACGCCGCCTTCTTCAGCCGCGTCGAACACTTGCTTGAGATTCTTCTCCGATTCGCCAATGTACTTGCTCACTACGGCGGAGAGATCAATGCGGAAGAGGTCAAGGCGCAATTCCTTTGCCAACACTTCTGCGGCGAGGGTTTTGCCAGTGCCGCTCGAGCCTGCGAACAGTGCCGTGATGCCGAGGCCGCGGCGACCGCGCGCAGCGAATCCCCAATGCTCGTAGACGGTCATGCGCTGACGTGCCTGCGCCGCGAGTTGATGGAGCGTCTGCTTCTGTGGCTCTGGAAGAATCAGGTCTTCCCATGCCGCGGACGGGACGATGCGCTCTGCGAGATCCTCGAGGCGAGGGCGGGAAAGGGAACGGCAAGCGCTCCAGAGTTGATCCGCAAGCAAATCACCCCGGTGACCGGCCTTGTGTGGAACGCGTCCAAGTGCATTTGTCGATTCGACAAGCGCGAGCGCTGAGGAACCGACCGTCGCAATGGTTTCGGCACTTAAGCGGAAATGTTCGGAAAGATGATCAAGCTGACCATTCAAGCTTTCGGCAGCGGAGCCGATAGCGCGCGTCCAGAGGCGACGCTGACTGGCGGGGAGTGGCTTGTTCACGGTTTGCCGCATCATGTGGCGCTCGACGCGCAACGGATCGCGGCTGGCGACGATCAGCGGTGCAGGCAACTGTTCTATGGTCTGGCGTGCTTGCGCACTAAGCGTACTCGTGCCACATTGCACCAACAACATGGCGGGAAGGAGCGCTGACTCGCGCGTCCAGAGGCTCACGAATCCGGGTATGGATTGGTGCAGGTCTGCGGATGCGGCTTCGGTATTGGTGCCCGATGTAGCGCTTGAGAGATTCTCCGCGTTGAGGATGTAGAGACGGCGACCGCATCGATGTGCGAGAAGCGCCGCAAGATCTTCCTGGCCTCGAGGATCATCGCCGCAAAGATGCAGAGACGTGCTGTGGTTGCGGTCTGCATTGATTATTGTGAGCAGTTCGTCGGCCAGAGCCGCATGTTCTTCCGCAATCCAACGAGTGTGCTGGCGTCGATGGAGGAGTGATTCAATCCTCGGATCGACGCGGTTGACGCCTGCGAGATAGTGCAAGATGCGTTCATCAATGCGTAGCGGTGCAGAGGTAAGTCCATAGCCTGATTCCAACTCCACCAGATGAAAGCGACGCAGTGGCGACGTGGGTGCGAGTGCACTCCAATGCGCGTTGTCGAGCGTTCCAAGAGCCAGCGAGAATGTGATGGCGCCGCGTCGATCGCGGCCCAATGCTTCGCTGCATACAGACGGCAGCTTCGAATCCATCTCGATGCCTGCGCAGAGCAGCAGGACTTGGCGTTCAAAATCGCTGAGCTCAAATATGGAACTGAGCTGATCGATCGCTGCAGGTGGATCAAGCGACTCGCGCAGTTTGTCGACACATTCCTCAAGGCTCTCGTCGCAGGACTCCTCCTCGGTACCCGCAGATTTTAGACGCTGATGCAGTCGAGCAAACTCCATCACCAGGCAGGATTGATTTGCCTCTGCCCATGAAACGGCGGGTGGCGAACTCCGAACGTCTGCGGAGGCAGTGATGGCGCTGATTTCGACGGCGCTCATATCGTCACCCAGAACGTCTGGTCGAATGTGGGCAGCCCACCCGGCGTGGTTGGCCACTTGACCATGACCTGGCTCGGCGCGCCGTCCACAACGAGCCGGGCAAGTTGTCTACCAACTGCGAGAGGCGGGGCGAATGTGAAAGCGAGCGTGCTAGTCGCGACTGTGAACGTCGCGGATGTGGCGGTCTGGCTTCCGATTGAGAGAGAGACCTTCTGATTGGGCCTAGCGGCCGGGCTGAATGTTGCAGTGACGACGGTGTGCGTGCCGGTTTGGACAACTGTGGGTGCAGGCAGCAATTGAAGAACGGGGGCGACGGCGAACGGCAGTGAGTTTGTCGTTTGTGTCACGTTGCCCAGCGCGTCTTGAAAATAGACGGCGAGAGAGTAGATACCGGCCGGGAACGGAACCAACGCGGTGTCAGTGGGGACGACGAATTCGAGCGAATTGTTGGTTACGTTGATTGCCGCGGCGGTTGCACTGATACCAAGTCGCGGATAGTTCATGACGACTTCGGTTGCGCCTTTCAGGAATTCGCCGTTGACGGTAACCGTATCTCCGGCAGCCGCAGAGATCTGTTTGTCTGGTGGCACAAGCTGCAGCAGTTGGGCTGGTTGAATCGCGGTCGCGACAATGCTGCGGCTAAGTACAGGACGTGCAAAGACGAGCTGCGTTTCTGGCTCAATCAACACGACGGAGACCTGAAAAGGAAACGTGGGGCGATAATCCGCTTTGAGGGCAGTCCATAGCCACGCCATTTCTTCGCGGTTCAGCGGAGAGGCGGTGATCTTGATCATCTCCAACTGGCCAGCCAAGCCGGAGGCGTTGAGAGCCACAGAAAATGCGTTTGGAGGGAGCGCGCCAAGGGCGAGCGTGATGTCTTTGCGTGCGATGACCGGATACTGATGAAGCATAAGGAGGGCATGGCCGAGCAGAGCCTCGGCCTGCCAGTTTTCGGAACCATAGGCAGTAAGCAGGTAATGCAGGTCGAGTGCGAGTGGCGGATTTGAAAGCGGTGTGCGGCCGTCGGATGCAAGAGAAGGCTGGCCGACGTTTCTCCAGCCGGAGTTATAAGTCACCTGGTGAAGAAAGAGATTTACTTGATTCTGATTCGCGCCACCGCTGCCCAATTGGGCTTGAACAAGGTCCGGTGCAATCGAAGACATCGCCACAGCACCGAAGAGCGGTGTAAGGTCACCGAGCACGTTGCCTAGGTAGTGCTGCAACACCGCGGAGACCGCAGAGATCGCGAAGGAGGTACTCATCCGCGTCCTCCATTGCCACGGCGGAGATATTCGTCGAGACATAGCGATTTACGCGGAGAGGGCACGGAGGAACGTGGAGGCGGAGACGCAGCCGCCGCGACTTCGATGCGACCAATGTGGATGTACACATCGTCGGCTCCTCCGTTATTTACGCGACGGGCGTTATCTACCCTGCGATTTGCGGAAGTCCTATCAGACTCTTTGGGCCGCTGCGCAACCGGCATTGCCGCAACAGGTTGAATCGAACTGACACGCACGCCTGTCGTTCGAGCGGCGTCGGATTTGCTGCTTGCGTTATCTCCATTTGCTTGTTGCGATCGCTCGCCAAAATTCTCACTGGGGAATTCGTGAGCGTGAATTGCGGTGTAACTATTCTGTCGATCCAATTCAGAGAAGCGACGCTGAATCGCTGAATCGATATAGTCGCTCAACGGCAGAAGCGGGGTCTCGTAGAGCAGACGATCTCTCGTTGTGGATCTATTCGCCGAGGACGCGCGCGACTCAATTTGCTCGGACGACAATTCGCTTGTGGGAAAGATTGCTTCTGAAGCAGATAAGCGCGGCGCAGCGGAAAGGGATTCCGTAGCGATCGATTCATTGAGTTCGGAGGAGTTCGTGGCGCCGGGACTGGAATTGACTTGGCCCAATGTGACTGGCGGCATGAATGCGGAGCCGAGGGTCGGCTGGAGGCGCGCCTGCGCGGGCCTCTGATTCGAGGTCTGCGTGACGGAGGCGGCAATACGCTGGAGGAAGTTGCTCATGCCTGCACGATCCTTAGATAGGCCGCTCTTCTCACATCGCTCATCGAGAGGATCATCGATTCCGCCCATCCATAGGCGGCTGCCAACGCGTGAACTTCCGAAATCAATCGACGGGCGCGAGATTCAATCTCGGTCCAGAGAAAGCTTGGCAGATCAAGATCCTCTTCACTGGTGTGGTGGCAGATTGGGCAATCGAAACACACCGAGATCTCGGCAAGCGGGTCGGACTCAGCCATCTTCGCTGAGATTTCTTCGATTGCATCTGTGGACCAGCGCTCCATCTTCTCCTCGGGCGCGTCTGGGGTTTGCTCAACTTCACATCTTGAGAGCAATGTTAGTGCGGCTTGGCTGACGTCGGATTCACCGGCAATGCGCGCCAGATCGCGACTCGTTGGAAGTCGGAATATAGCTCCTTTGGCCGAGACGCGAAGGTCGGGCTGTGGCTGCGGAGACTCCTCCAACGTGCGACAATCCAGCTTGAATTCGAGCTGCTCTCCGCACTTAGTGCATACTGTCCAACCCTGCAGATACGGACCGAAATAGAGTGTGCGCAATCTCGCAAGAGCCCGATTGCGTCGGCCGAGCGGCCAGTCGGCCACCGGTTTCTCCGTCTCGAGGCGGTCTTCCTGCGAAAGCGACGCCTGTATTGCCAACAGACCCCGATCCAAGGGATGAAGCCGCTGGCCATTCTCCCAAAGCGAGAGAAAATCCGGACTGTTCAAAGCCTGCATTTAGCTCGCAACATTTGACATCTGCAGTGACGGTTCGGATGGCTCGGTCACACTCGTGTCGCGTTCCCATCCTTCGTTTTCAAGCTTGATGTGCTCGATCGCAACTGCATTTGCATTGGCGTCGAGATCGGGCATGGCCTGATATTCCGAGACCCAGCAGCGATAGATTTTGTAGGCCATCACCACCTGTCCTGCCTCGTTGTAGAACTCGAGGTAGATGTTCTTGCGCATATTGGCCAGGGAGACTTCGGCGCTAGGGCGTGCGCCAAAATTCCAAACGAGACCGGCCCAGTCGTGAAAGGCTTTGTCTTGCGTAAGGCCGCGCTCAAGAGTGATTGCTTCAAACTTGTTTCGCCCAGGAGACTTGTGCGCAGTGGAAGGGTCTCCTCCCTCTCTATGCTCCACAACTTCAGTCGTGCGCTTCAGCATCCCAACCTTGCTGACGCCGGCCACGTAGACTCCATCCCACTTCAAACGGAATTTGAAGTTCTTGTAGGGATCGAGCCGCTGCGGATTTGCAGGAAACATTGCCATGTAAATTCCTCCGTTGGGCCTGTCTCTACGAGAGCTGCCCGGCTATCTGCTGAATCTGGATGACGACAAATTCCGCTGGGTAGAGCGGCATGAATCCAACCAGGACGTTCACAACGCCAAGATCGATGCTGGCTTGGGGGTTGTTCTCGGCATCGCACTTCACAAAGTAGGCCTGGTTGGGACTCGTGCCTTGAAATGCTCCTTGCAGGAAGAGACCCTGCATGAACGCTCCGACGTTGAGCCGAATCTGACTCCACAGATGTTCGTCGTTGGGCTCAAACACGACCCACTGGGTTCCGTCGTAAAGGCTCGACTCGATAAGCAGCGCGAGGCGACGTGTTGGAATGTACTTCCACTGCGAGCCTGCCTGATCATTGCCCTGCAATGTTCGTGCCCCCCAGACGACATCGCCGTATACCTTGAATTCGCGAAGGCAGTTGATCGCCTGAATGTTCAGGTCTCCGTTTTCGAGTTCGGTCATGTTGTATTGCAGGCCGGTGGCGCCAGTAATCCCGGCTTCAATTCCAGCAGGCGCTTTCCATACTCCGCGGCTGGCATCGGTGGCAGCATAGATGCCCGCGACGAAGCCGCAAGGTGGATAGAGAGTAGGGCGATTGCCTACGAGCGGATCGGGGGCCTCGACCCATGGGAAGTAGAAAGCGGAGTTTGTGGCGTTAGGACCCGCAGTGATCGAGCCGGGAGTACTCCCGACTGGCCCTGTGCTGGTGAGGCCCGAGATTGTCGCGAGCCTAGGAGAATCCACGATGAAGAACGCCCGTTTGACGGCGCAGTAAGCTTGCAGCGCGGAAATCGTCGGTGCATCGGTCTCGCCAGGAATGCACAGCAAGTTGAAGATGTCGACCCGGTCAAGCAATTGGTAACCGGCCGTAGCCACCGACATGAGAGCGACTTCGAAATTCTGATCCGTTGCGGGCCAAAGAGGATCACCATCGGCTCCTCCGCTTAACGCAATGGGGGAGCCAGCCGGTGTCGCCGATGGTGGAGCGGTGGGAATGACGGGCAGATTCGTTGCGGGATCGATAAAGCTCAGATAGCTTGAATCGCTGTCGATAACCGTAACGACGTACATCGAGTCCGTCGTGACCGTCGACAAATTGGAATAGCTCTCCAGCGTCTGCAACTGGCCGGTCGGAGTTACTCGTTGAACAAGAAGACCGAAACGCGTTGGATCTCCCGCCTTGGGAGTAATCGCAACACGCAGAGCGTTTCCCCACGCACCGGGGTTGGCAGCAAACAGAGTGAGCGAGCCACCGGCGGCGATCAACGATAACAGGCCGGTAGCACTGACGGTAGCGATCGTTGGAGCGGACGAAATCCAAGTCACCGTGTTGGTGAGATCCTGGGTGGGCCCTGCCGAAAACGTGCCAGTCGCTTTGAGTTGGGCCGTGCCGCCGGAAGCCAGAACGACGGGCGTGGGAGTGATCCCAATGGACTGCAATACGGGCGCGGTAACAGAGACGTTGGTTGTGCCAGTGACACCGCCGCCACCGGTGGGCCACGTCGCTGTGATGGCGACTCCTGGATCGACGGTGACTCCGCGGACGACACCGGTAGCTGGATCGACCGTTGCATCCGCTCCGGCCGACGTCCAATCCGCTGTCGAAGTGAGATCGGCCGAAGTTCCATCGGAATAAATCCCGAGTGCCTTCAGCTGCAGAGTAAGTCCCTGGGCAACCGAGGGGTTGATGGGTGTGATTGAGATGGCATTGAGCGTAGCAGTGGTGACTGTGAGGGTGGCACTCGCTGTAAGGCCGCCAGACACGACTGTGATTGTGGTCGAGCCGGCAGCTACAGTGGCCGCAACGCCGGTGCCAGCGACAATCGTCGCCACAGCGGGATTGCTCGACGTCCATGTCTCGGGGCCCGGAAGGGCTCCAGTGGATAAATCAGAGAAGATTCCGGTGGCCGTGAAATTCACTGTCTGAGCGATTGCGGAAACAGGGGCGCCAGGATGGATCACGATTGCCGTGGGCGCTGCGGCGGTGACGGTCACCGTATCTGTTGCCGTGGTACCAGCGAAACTCGCGGTGATGGTCGCGGTGCCAGCGGTGCTGCTTGCGGTAACCAATCCTGTGACGGGATCGACGAACGCGATTGCGTTGCTGCTTGATGTCCATGAAACTGCGTTGGTCAGGTTACGCGTTGTGCCGTCGCTGTAGGTTCCTGTGGCCGAAAGCTGTTGGGTCGGGCC
>Ga0075520_1000491_pt1 | contig 17400 bp, 15 predicted proteins | sample NGEPerB_FD_75100 | JGI IMG/M metagenome (GOLD analysis project Ga0075520, IMG submission 75100) | Arctic peat soil microbial communities from the Barrow Environmental Observatory site, Barrow, Alaska, USA - NGEE PermafrostAB12-B | ecosystem: Environmental > Terrestrial > Soil > Wetlands > Peat ... | reverse complement strand
CGTATTGGTCGCCGTTGGGGCTGGCATTCCAGACGGCGGAGGAACGGCTGGCGCAGGCGGCGGCGGAAGCGTTCCCGTCTGTGCGAATGCCGTGATTGTCGAAGTAAGTGTCAAAAGCGAAGTTCTTAGTAAACACCCTGTCATTCTCATTTTGCCCTCTTAATCGGATGCCCGCATCGGGTCAAGTTGCCTGCGAGCCGTATCATTTCATACCTCGAACTGAAGCCGGAAGGAACCGGAGTTAGCGCTGCATGCCACATTTTTATCTGCCAGAGCGCTTGGGCGGCACCTGGGGTACCTGACGGGGAACCTAAACCCGCCGGGCATTGGGTTGTAAGGCTACTTTGATGCGCTATCCCAAGGACGCTTTAGACGTATATGTCAGAAATAGTCATCTCAATCCGTGGATTGCAGAAAGAATACCGCCAAGGCTTCTTTATGCGGCGCGTGCCCGCGGTACGTGATGTCAGTTTCGACGTGTGCCGGGGCGACATCTTCGGATTCGTGGGTCCTAATGGTGCTGGAAAAACCACGACCCTCAAAGTATTGGTGGGTTTGGTAGCACCGACGGCGGGTACCGCGACGGTATTCGGTATTCGGGTGCCAAGTGCTCGTGCCCTACGCAACGTTGGTTTCCTGCCAGAAAATCCATATATTTACCCGTACCTTAGCCCGACTGAGTTTGTGGAAATGTGTGGTAGTTTGTCGGGCCTCCGTCGACTTGCGCTTCGTGATCGCACTCGATGGGTGCTCGATAAAGTGGGAATCCTCTACGCGGCAGATCGCCCAGTGCGAAAGCTTTCTAAGGGCATGCTACAACGCACGGGTCTTGCAGCGGCTTTGGTTTCCGATCCGGAGTTACTAATTTTGGACGAACCAATGAGTGGACTTGACCCAGTAGGTCGCAAGGAAGTCCGCGATATCATCCAGGATGAACGCCGTGCGGGCCGGACCATCCTATTTTCAACGCATATTTTGAGTGACGTTGAGACACTTTGTGATCGTGTGACTATCCTGCGAAAGGGTAAGGTCGTGGTTAGCGGCCTGTTGGACGAATTATTGCGTCGCGACGTAAAACAGACCGATATTTTACTTGCGGGGGTCAATGACGAGGGGCTAGCCATGCTGACGACTCTCGACTTGAACGCTGAGCGACTTGGTTCTCGCGTAGTGGTTCGCGTTGAGGGTGGCGGCAAACTACAAGAGGTATTGACACTCCTGCTTTCCAACGGTTTCAATATTTTAGAAGTATCCCCCCGGCAAGAAACCTTAGAGGACTTGTTCGTCCGTGAGGCGATCGGTTAGTTGGCGCAGTCGCCGCAGCGGTCTTTGAGATCGCCTTGCGCAGTGGTAACTCTTGATCGCGCCGTGGCGCAACGTTGCGTCGGGTCGCGATTCGAAACGAGATCACAAATTCGCGCTGCCGCGCGCTGCATAGACTGATAGGCTCGGCAGCCTTCAGCGCAGGCGTGTACACTTGCTAGCGTTTCGGCAGCGCTTTGAAAATCCTGCAAAGCCGTGCGAAGGTCCAACGGATCAGCCAACATTGGCACTAGGGGATCCGGTCGCAAGTCATCAGACCCTGAAAGCATCGTTTCGTTTGCGCCACTTGACTTACTTGCCTTTTTGTCTTTGTTCGCCGAATCCGCTCTTTGCGACTCCCGTCGACTTCGTGCCGGAGGTTCCGCAAAAGCCGGGGACTTACGAAGTGCTGCTCCCTCGCTCCAAGATTCGCTCGCTTCCGCTGGTGACGCTGCAGCGTGCGGCAACGCGGGCGCCGCCGATTGAGTGGTTGAATCCGATTTCACCGGGGGAGCGCTGGCTGGTGCAGCCGAGCCCGCGGGTTCTGGACGAGGCGAGCTGACGCATGCGGGGAAGAGCCCGAGCGTTGCCACCGACAATATTAAGTATAGGATTTGATGACCTCGGTTGGTGTTGTGCATCATTTCTTCCCTGCGTCGGCCGATGATGAGCGAATCACTTCAGCCTGAATATTCATGGACTGTTCGAATGCGGCTAAGGCACGGTCTTTGGCTTGATTGGCGGCCACTAGGTTGCCTCCGCGGGACAAAGATTGGGCACGTCGTTCTTCAACTAGGCCCAGTATTTCGTATAAATGACCCCTAAAGTAGCTCGGCTCAGGCACCCACGGTAATGCCGTGGACACGCTCTGGGCCGCAGCGTCATAGTCCGCACTTTGGCTTTCGAGATCGGCTACACGCGCGGCAGTATCAGCGAGGACTTCACGAACTTCAGCAGGTCGAGTTTCCGAGCGGCCCGGCAACGGGCCGTTGATGACAGCCCGAAGTGTCACGAGTGCTCGTTCTGGATGAAGCTCTTCTTGATTGTCGGCTAGATGGTGCGCCGCACGTGCGCGCGACAAGAACGCTAACAGGGCAGGGTCTACGGGCGCACCCGTGCCGCCCGGACTACCGGATCGATCCCGTCGACTGCACCCGGCGCAGATCAGGGCCAGCAACAAAAGGGTGCAAGCATGTCCCCGTGTCGTCATGGCAAACCCCAAATGGCATAGCGATTGTTGCGAAGTTCGCGCGACCTCACTTGGGCAATCTTGTCGATTCTTTCCGAATTTGTACTCAGCGCAAAAGGCTTGGCAAATAGCGATTCCGTCGACCGTGACAAGGCCAAGGTACTCCGCCCTTGCGGCGCGTTTACAATTCCATCATTGCCCCCGTGGGCTCCAACGGCGAGCCACAATGCAGCAGCAGCCGCCACCGCAAAAGAACCCCAAACGGAGGCTGACAAATGGCGAGATAGCAGCCTGGGCTGAGTCGATAGTTTGGCTAGCGCCACTTCGCGTAACGAATGTTCTGCGTGTTTTCGGAGCGATGATGGTTGATGGGCGGACCTGAGTGCAATGACCAATGGATCGGAATCGAGGGTGTCCTGAAGGCGTGTGGCTGCGGCCTGTTCATCCGGACTTGGGGGTGCAAAAATATCGTCGTCAGAAAGCGAAACGCGAGCGGGCGCTTGCCCCAGTGCTTGCCTGAGTATTCGTTGATGACGATCGTTGTCGATGGCCTTTGGGGCTTGGGCTGCATCTAGAGCATCGATAAGTTCATCGCGCTCGCGTGCGTCGATGGGCTTCGAATCGCCCGCTTCGGCCATGAGCTCAGCGAGCCAGTCAGGATTCGAGCGCGAGGTCATGCTTCACCCGTATGGCTGAGATTGAGAGCCTTACGCAATGCAGAAAGCGCTCGATGCAGCACCACGTCATAAGTTCCTACGGTAATCCCCAATTGTTGGGCAGCGTCTTCACGACTGCGTCCTTCTAGTACCCGAAGACGAATTGCATCGGCGTAGCGTGGGTGAATCTGGCCGAGAAGTTCGGTAACGCGGCGCCGAGCAAAAGCCAGATCGCGCTCCTCTATTTGGTCAGGAGACGCGGCGTCCAGTTGGCCGATCTCTAATTCACGCTCAAGAGCCATTGGCTCAAAAAGTACCTCTCGTTTTCTGGCACGAAGCATGTCGACGGCTACGCGTAGTGCCACAATGCGTAGCCAGGGATATACACCTAGATTTTGCCATTCGAACTGAGAGAAGCGTTCAACGACTTTCGCGTAAGTAATGGCAAGCGCTTCCTCGGCGGCGTCGGGGCTGCCGAGGCGTGGCAGTAACACGCTTCGATACAAGCGGGGCCCGTGCTGTTCCAGCAACTGACCGAGTGCCGCTCGCGAACCTGCGCGTGCCTGCTCGCAAAGTTCATGCTCTTGAACGCGGGACGGTTCGGACGGATCGAGCACCAACCAAACTTTACACGAGTCTAGCCACACCGGGGGGACCGCAGCCGGAGCCCATCGCGGGCAATGCGATTCTGCTGCGGCCATGAGTCTCACAGATTGACAACGCTAAGCAGGTCCGCCCCTTACACGTTGTTCGAGAAGCAGTGCGGCTTAGTCCCGGCCGCCCGTATCACTTGCTCTGGTTCCGAACTGCAGACATAAAAGGAGTTGAGATGGCGACCGGTGCCCGGATTTGTTCACATTGCGGGGCGCTGCGTGCCGCTGATGATCGCACTTGCCCACGGTGCGGCCGGCGTGATCTGCCGGATGGGCTGAAAAGCATTATCGGCACCTATCGTGACGTATTCGGCTCTACTATGCCGCTCACGTGGGTGTTTGTGTTCCTGTGCTTGCTGGTCTTCTTCGGTATGTACTTACCGATATGGGTTCAGTCGCAGGGCAGTATCATGAAACTTATGGGCGGACAGCGCCTCAGCGACGTCCTGCGTTGGGGTGGCATCGTCAACTTTGGAGGCAGTGGGGGTGTGATACGAATTACGGCCATTGAGCCGTGGCGATGGTTGTCCGCCATGTTCGTTCATTTTGGCCCGCTCCACGTGGGTATGAATCTCGTTACCCTCGTAGCGCTAGGTCGAGAATTGGAGCCCAGGCTTGGGTCGGGCCGCTTTGGTGTCGTGTTCCTAGTGAGCGGAATTCTAGGCTTCGTAGTTAGCGATTTTTGGAGCGTTTTGAGTAACAGCGTGGGCCAAACTGGGGGTGCGAGTGGGGGCCTTTATGGCTTGATCGGCGCGTTGGTCGGCTACCTGTTCGCTCGAAAAGACCCCCGCTTTCGCAGCATACTCATCGAAGTAGCAGTGCTGGGGGTCGCAATGGCAATGTTGTTTCCGGTAAACAATGCCGCACATATAGGTGGGTTTATTTCGGGTTTTCCCTTGGGCATCCTGTTTTTTCGAGAAAAGCGGCCTTGGCGACGGGACTTCCTATTTGGCAGCTTCGCCGGTCTGCTAACCCTTCTGTCCTTTGTTTCGATTGCGCTGAGCATGCGCTCACCTGTAGTGCGCGCCGCCAGCCGGGCCGAGGCGTTGCGAGGGCCGTCAGAGGGCGAATAGTGCACGCGTATGAACCTCGAATAAATCCGACGGTATTCGAGATGACGCCTCATGAGTTATCGTAAAGAACCGGTTTGCTATGCCTGTCGTCAATTCACTAGCCCGCGAGGTAGTCTTTAAGATTGTTTATTACGGTCCCGGCCTCGGCGGAAAAACGACGTCGCTGCAGCACATACACGCGACAACCAAACCTGAGCACCGTGGCAAAATGGTGAGTCTGGCCACCCCAGTTGATCGCACGTTGTATTTTGATTTCCTGCCGATTCGCGTTCCAAATTTGAAGGACCTCAGTGTACGCCTGCAGCTATTTACCGTTCCCGGGCAGGTCTATTACAACGCAACTCGCAAATTGGTGCTCACGGGTGCTGACGGCGTGGTGCTGGTGGCTGATTCGCAGCGCGCTCGGGCGGAAGCCAATCTCGAGAGCCTTAAGAACTTACACGAGAATCTCGAGGAGCAGGGGCGGCGACTCGACGAAACACCGCACATTCTTCAATACAACAAGCGCGATTTGCCTGATCTGATTTCAATCGAAGAACTTGATCAGCGATTGAATCCCCATTCTGCTCCTTCATTTGCGTCGGTCGCAACCAATGGCGAGGGCGTCTACGAGGCCCTTGAAGGCATAACGCGCGCGGTCCTTGAGGATTTTGAGCAGCGAATGCCGGAGCACCGCGACTTAATTCTCGGGCAGTTTACGGTGCCAGAAGGGGGGTTGGCCGAGGCACTGCGACAAGTCGAAATCGACATCGGCAGTACGCCGGCTCAACCCATCCGACCTCTTGATTTGTCCCCCGCGGCACCCCTCGGTCAATTTCCAATTATCTCGGAGCCGCCCTCGCAAATCGGCGAACAGGCAGCGCGACTCATTGCTGAAACGGGCGCGCGACCCGCTGTCGGGACGGCGGGCATAGAATCTTGGGATACGCCTCGGGGATTTTCTCTATCTCATCAGTGGCCGCACGCCGACCGGGAAATAGTTCGATCGGCGGAAGATTCGCTGGCTCGGTGTGACTGGGTGGGTGCCGTTACCGAATGTGGCAAACTCGTTGAGCGGACCCTATCGGCAGTAGCACACGCATGCGGTGAGCCCGGTCTCTCACAGTCCTTGGCAGTTTGTTGCATGCTGCTCGGCGTGGATGGACGCAAATATCTGGAATTCCAGCGCATACTGTCGACCGTCAGGGAATCGTGCTTGCCCAGCGAACATGAAGCTTTGCAAGCCTTCATGTTTGCGCTCAGCGTGCGCCAAGCACGAGCTACACTTTCTAACGAGTAATTAGCCGAAGCGCTTGCTTTAGCAACGTTCTTGGGCCTTTTGAGTAAGGAAAACCCAGACCGAATACCTCGGGAACCTTAAAACGCGATGAACCCAGGTGAACTGAGTGTGTGTGCGTTCGCAAACCTTCGGCGCCGTGTACGACTCCCCAGCCACTTTGATTGAGTCCTCCAAAGGGAATTTCTGGGCAAATATAGCTCCAAAGGACGTCGTTGAGCAGTACGTGGCCGGCGCGCAGGCGCCGGGCTATCCAATCCAATTTTTCTTCGTTATCCCCGAATACGTACGCAGCCAACCCCGTCGCGCCACAATTGGCAATTTCGAGCCCCATCGGGACCGACTCAATCGGAACTATCGGTATAACTGGGCCGAATGTTTCCTCGATCGTAATGGACATCTCTGGTGTGCAACCGTCGAGGACAGTGGGTTGGAAGAAGTTGCCAGGCTCCGAGTTTCGGTGACCTCCGTGTAGCAACGTTGCACCCATTGCGAGCGCCGCGTCAACCTGACGTTGAACGTGCTCGAGATGGTGCAAGGAAGTAAGCGCTCCGAGGTCCACTTCGGCGAGCATAGAATTGCCTTGTCTAAGTCGCTTAACTCGATCTACCACGGCGTCAACTAGACGCTGATGAATTTTAGTATGCACCAGGACACGCTCAACTGCGATGCAGCTCTGACCTGAGTTCGCCAGTGCACCGAGCACAATTGCTGCTGCCGCGTTATCAACATTGGCATCTTCGAGAACGAGTAATGGAGCTTTACCTCCCAATTCAAGTGTACAAGGGATGAGCTTGTCGGCGCAGCGGCATGCTATCTCGCGGCCGTGTCCGAGGCTGCCCGTGAACAGCACTTCGTCCACGCCCGAATCGATGAGAGAACGCGCCACATCGGGACCGCCCGGCAATATTTGTAAGAGCCCTGGCTCAAGGCCAGATTCAAGCGCCAGTTTCGCGACGGCTAGCGCAGTGAGCGGGGTGTGCTCACTCGGTTTGATAAGTACGCTGCACCCGGCGACCAAAGCGGCTGCAGCGTCAGAAAATGGAATCATTAGCGGAAAATTATAGGGTGAAATTATGGCGCATTGTCCCTTCGGTTTGGACAGCAGCAAACTTTTGTGTTGCTTCATCCAACGCAACGGAATCGTCCGTTCGCCGAGCAGTTTTGGTGCTTCATTGGCCAACCAACTGATGGCGTCACAAAGCGGCATCAATTCGTGCAGCCATGCTTCGTGCAACGGTTTGCCGTTCTCGCGGCTGAGTAGCTGCGTTAGCTGCTCGCCGTTGTTCACCAATTTCCGACGCCACTGAAGAAGCCAATTCGCTCGGTCCTTTAAGGAGCATGCGGCCCACGCCGGTTGCACTGAGGTGGCCCTTTTGACCGCGCGCACAACGTCGCAGTGTTGAGTAATGGGAACTCTTTCAATGACGGCATGTGTTGCCGGCTCTGCTATTGTTAGACAAGTACTGTTATCAAGCGAAACGGATCGATCGTCGTTCAACCGATTGGTCCCCCGGTTGGGACGTTTCCCGTAGGCGATGTTATGAGCCCCACCCAATTGCCCAAGTAGTCACGGACAACGGCATTGGGGTCCATTTGCAACGTTCCGGAACAATTCAATGTGAGCCTCGACGACGCCCTTTGACTGACGGCGCTTGCTGTATTTGCCCACAATTGCAGCAGGGCGGCGCTACAGAGATTCGTTAAACACTCGGCATTACAATGGCTGCTAAGTGGGGCGGCACCATCAAGGATTGACCCCATTGTGTCGCAATGTACAAGAGTGGCTAGTGCATTCGGAATATCAGTCGCAGCTGGGAATTGCACTTGAGCGGGCGCGAGCGCGAGCAACCGCAAGAAAAGCGCGTCGTTGAATGTAAGCGTCGTAGTTGCTGCCAGGCCGTCATTGGAGCCGAACGATGTAGCCAGCGGCACCTGTGCTGAAAGTGCACAGTCACTCTGAGCGAAGCCTCCCATTGATGTCAGAGTAAGTTGCACTTCGCTCAGCGAAGTCGAGGCGCTGGTAAGTTGCATTGTCGTATCAAATGTAATTCCCTGGTTTACCTTGGACGCGCCGGAAGTGAGCCACTTATCAAGGGCGGTTCTCAGACACTGATCGCTGGAACCGTCTAGGGCAGACCATTCATTAGCCAATAACGTATGCCAATTTCCGTCGACTCGACGTTGATTGAATTCAGCTTGTGCCTGCGTGTCACCAATGGCGGCGTACATAGTGTCAAGTAAGAGATCTACGTCGCTAGCGGCAGAATTCTCAAAAGCATCGATCACCGTCGGCTTTGCGGAAGCCAGCAGGGTTGCCCAGGCATCAGTATTGGAAGTAATGGTATAAACAACTGGAATTGGATTGGGCCCATAGGTTGCGGGAACGTCGTACAAAGGTACTTGAAGATCAACCGTACCGCCTGGAGATAGGCTTGGTGCGTCTTTGCAGCCCCACACCGAGTGATCTCCACGTATCACAAAGGACTGAACCGGACCTACTGGAACATTGGCAACGGCGAATTTTCCGGGCGGCGTGTTGCTCTTCACTGCAAGTGTACCGTCGCCAGGCAGGTTAGGACCGATGTCAAGACAAGTTACTCCATTTTGTAGTGTCGCAACCCACTCCGATACCGAACGAACGCCGGCGTAGCTTCCAGTCAAGTTCACCGTCGAGTAGCCTTTATCACTGACCGACACTGATAGGGTCGCGCTAATTTGCCCTACGGAAGCTCGTATGTCAAAGGAGGCGGAGGAGCTGGACGCAGTTATCGAAAACTCGGCGATGCCGTCAGCGGAAGTCTGAATCACACTTTCACTAAGAGCGGCGTCGGTGCTTCCCTCGAGCAGTGCAAGTGAGACATTCGACACGGAGGCGGGCGTTATCAGTACAGTTCGCGACGCCGTATCGCCCGGTTTCAAAAGGACCGTGCCATCAGGGCTGAACGTAACGGATGTGACAGGGTTGGAGTTGAAGGATTGGCCGCCAGTGCCTGACTGATTAAAACCAGGGCCCTCGCTCGCGCTGTCAGATGACTTCGACGAGCTGCAGCCGAGGGCTATGGCCGTAACCGCGACCAACATACTTGCTCTAAAGCTATTCATTAACACTTGCGGCAAAATTACCAGGATTCCAAGCTCGAGCACCGGTAAATGGGGCTTTCGCTAGGTGGTTAGTTTAGCCGCGTTTCCAACAAAGTTCAATGGGAGTCGATCTTATGCCGGCATGCCGCGCGGGTGGCTAGAATTTCCTCACGCTGTCGCTATGCGGCCCCGGATCGGGCGGCTAAGTATTGTGGTAGCGTCGTGCCTTGCCCGTGATCGCCCCTGCTCGCCCCCATTCGATCGCCCAAGATGGCTCGCCGGAAGAAGGCTCCTGCATAACCTGGACAATCGTCGCATTGAGCTTGGTCTTTTCTCTTCCCTGTTTGGTCTATCGGTACTTGCCCATGACCGACCTGCCCCAACATGAGGCCATTGTATCGATCATGCGGCATATGCACGATCCCGCATTCGGGTTCGAACGTTACTATGATTGGGCCTTGGATCGGACACTTTATGTCTTGCCCTATCTCCTGGCCCTATGTCTTTCCTACATTGTACCAATCAGGCTGGCAGTACACATCACAATTTTCTTGGCGACAGTTTCGTATCCGCTTGGAGTTCTGATGACGCTTCGAGCCCTGAAGAGACCTCAGGTTCTCACGCTTCTTGCGTTGCCGCTATTATACAATCGCAGCTTTTTTTGGGGATTCATCCACTTCAATCTGGGAATTGGCATTGCCTTTGTCGCGCTGTCACAACTAGTCGGACCTTGGTCCCGACGTAAGGGTTGGATTGTTGCGGGTCTCTGTCTATTGACGGCGGTGACTCATGTGTACGGTTTGGTGTTGCTATTCTCATACGCTGCTGCCTGGTTGTTGGTCGGTGATCGCCGGGCCTTGATATCACGAGCAATTTGGATGGTTCCGGCCGCAGTGGCGTTTGGTGCTTGGGGACTTTATGCGGCGAATGCCCCTGGCTACGGCACAGTAGAATGGGCGCCTTTTGATGTTCGCCTGAAGGAACTGGGAAACTCAATTCTTGGTGGATATGTTGACCATTCCGAAGATGTTTTGCTCTGGGGGTTACTCCTAGTAGTAAGCCTGCTGGCTTTCCGATCGTTTCCGGTAACCTGGGGTCGTTGGAAAAAGCTCGGGGTGCACAACCGCGTGGCTTATGTTCTCGTCGCAACTCACCTAATTGCCTATTTTGTGTTACCAATCGCAACTCCGACGGCCAAATTTATACATTTTCGTCACGCAGTAATTGCGGCCATGGTATTGCCGTTCATAATTTCCGGCACGGCGTTCAACCGTAACAGCAACGTTGCTAGAATTTTGCCCGCATTTGTGGCGGTCTTTGCCTTGGTTAACACTTGGTGGCACCTATTTCGGTTTGAAGGGGAGGCTCGGCAATTTGACGTCATCTTGGCGGCAATTCCAGAGCGCGCCAAGCTCGCGCAGCTTACGTATGAATCCAAAGGGATGATCATGCGCTCACACGCCTATTTGCACTTCGGAGCCTATGCACAGGCCCAAAAAGGGGGTGTATTTGCGGTTTCGTTTCCTATGTTGTTTTGGAATATTCCGTTAAAAGGTCGTGCCAATTCGGATATGCCAGAGACACCAAAGAATTTGGAGTGGTCTCCCGGGCGTTTTAGTGAATCCCGTATGGGGTACTTTTATGATACGGTACTAGTTCGGCTCAATTCCCGCCGCGCCTACAAATCCGGGATGTATAACCCGTACCACCTTGTGGCCGCGGCAGGCTCCTGGCAATTGTATGGTCGTAATCAACTCCAGTCGCGACCTGGACCGTGAGACTGCTTGTGGTACCGTCGGGCCTTACCGTGAGCGGCTTATCGAATGTTCTTCCGGTGGCGATTATTCGGCGCCTAGCAGTGCGAATTGAGCTGGGTTGGGTCGTATTTGTGCTCAGTGCTGCACTGGCATTGCCGTGCATCGTCTTTCAATACTTACCGATGGTGGATTTGCCACAGCACGAAGCCATCCTCTCAATCATGCTTCATCTGCGCAGTGTCGCATTTGGGTTTGATTCTTACTACACTTGGGCAGCGGGTCGTACTTTGTACATTATTCCTTATGCAGCCGGATTTGTCCTGGCACAAGTCATGCCGCTGAGACTGGCTCTACACATAGTCGTGTTTTGTACAGTGCTCTCCTACCCGTTGGGAATTATGCTCTGTCTTCGAGCGTTGGGTCGCCCCTTATACCTGGGCCTATTCGCGCTGCCCCTTATGTATAACCAGAGTTTCTATTGGGGTTTCATAAACTTCAACCTTGCCATTGGGCTTGGATTCATTGCACTATCATTGTTGATAGGCAACTGGTCGCGCCGAAAGGCCTTTCTTGTTGTTTTGGTCTCTCTGGCAACAGCCCTAACTCACGTATACGGGTTAGTGATGCTGGGGTCCTACATGGGGCTTTGGCTAATACTCGGAGAGCGTCGAGCTGCGTCCCGGCGTTTCATCGCGTTGATTCCGGCCGCATTGGCTCTAGCGCTCTGGCTAGGTCTGTTGTCGAAAGCGCGCGGATTCGAGGGGTTTCACTGGGAGGGGTTTGCAAATCGCTGGTCGAAATTACCCGAGGCCATCGCCGGGGGCTGGCGAGACAAGTCGGAAACGATATTTTTGTGTTGTAACTTTCTAGCTATCGTGGCTTTTTCCCGACGGACCATGCCGATAACGCCATCGCGTTGGAAGAGACTGAGCTTTCAGCAACGGGCCACGTGGGCATTTATTGCATTGCACCTGGTGCTCTATTTCAGCATGCCGGAATTGCCGGTGGCGGCGAACAAAGCCATTTTCCGTCATGCAGAAATGGCAGCTCTAGCACTTCCGCTTACCGTGGCTTCCGACGACGCTGGTGCTGCCTCAATGTGGCTACGGCTAAGTCTCGTTGCGCTCGCCGTAGCTATGCTGGGGAGCAGCTGGTCCCACTTCAAGCGATTCAACAAGGAAGCCCGGTCTTTTGATGCGATCATAAGCGCGGTTCCATCGCGTTCGCGAATTGTCCAGCTTACCTATGATCGCTATGGCAAAGTGGCACGCGTACCCGCGTACATGCACTTTGCTGCCTACGCTCAGGCCAACAAGGGTGGTCTTCTAGCCGTATCTTTTCCGGCTCGGTTCTGGAACATCCCGATTGCAATTCGATCGAATGCAATTTTGCCAGATGTTCCAAAGGGCTTGGAGTGGAATCCGCAGCTTTTCGAAGCAGGAAGCTGGGGAGCGTACTTTGACACTGTTATTGTGCGAGAATCCCGAAGCCGAACCCCACATCTTCCCCAACCCTTCCAGTATCAATTGCAAACCCAGAGTGGTCCTTGGCGCTTATATTTTCAGCAAGAGTCGATCCATGAATAACATTAATGCCCAACATAGACGACTTGACGTTCGATTGTTGTGGATTGTATGCTTAATTACGTTCGCGTTTAGAATCGCGACGCTGGTGCGCTGGGGGAACAATTACCTTTGGCCCGATGAAGTCTACCAGTCACTTGAGCAGGCGCACCGAGCCGTGTTTGGATACGGCCTGGTTCCTTGGGAATATCGCGATGCGGTTCGGTCTTGGGTGTTCCCAGGTACGCTAGCGGGATTGATGGCAATTGGTATTCCGTTTGGTCGCGGGGGGTACCTGTTTGTGCCAAGGTTGGTGCTAAGCTTATTGTCGATTGCACCGGTAGCGGTCACCTACCTTTGGTCACGCAGAAGAGCGGGGCGCGTCGCGGCTGTCGTTGCCGCACTGTGCGTCGGGGTATGGTTTGAGTTAGTATACTTCGCCCCCAAAGCATTAGCTGAGGTGGTAGCAACGCACGTATTGATAGTGGGATTGTACTTATTGCTCGAACATGAATGTGTCGATGCCAAGAAACGGGCCCATATCGCTGGGGCACTTCTTTGCACAGCCGCGCTTTTGCGGCTTCAGTTAGCGCCGGGAATTGCTGCCGCATTCTTGACGCAAATTGTCATGGGTTGGAAAGTTAGGGGCGTCCAGCTTAGCCGTGCACGACATTTACTAATTGGAGCCGCGCCCGTTGTGGTGCTTTTCGGCGTTGTTGACGCCATTACTTGGCGATATCCGTTTCGGTCAATTTGGAATTACTTTGCAGTCAATATTTTAGCCGGCAAAGCTTCTAAGTATGGCATTTTGCCGTTTGACGCCTTTTGGGATTACTTCGCCAGTGTCTGGTCAATGGCACTGGTTCCCCTCATTCTTTTGGTCGTGCGCGGCGCGCGCGGCAAATTGCCCCTGGCAATTGCTGCAATTGTAACCTTTTTTCTGCACTCCCTAGTAGGTCACAAGGAGTATCGATTCGACTACCCAGTCGTGGTGATTATCATAGTATTAGCAACGCTTGGCCTGGCCGACATTCTGTGCGCATCAAATTTGAGTCGCTTTGCCTCAGGCATGCGGCATATCATTCCATGGCTTGGATTCCTAGCGTGGTCCGGCATTTCACTGGCTCTGGCGTTGCGATTTGACATGGCGCTGATTCAAGTACCCATGGAGTTGAATCACACGGGTCGTCCTTGGACGGTTCGTAAGGGCGCAATGAACGGAATGCGTGATATTGGGAAAGATCCCGGAACCTGCGGGGTCGGAATGATATACGTTGGATGGGGCTACGTGGGTGGCTACACATTTCTACACCGAAATGTCCCCATGTTTGAGATACGTCACCGCGGGGAATTGTCCAAAATGTCGCACCTGGTCAATGCTATAATCGTTCGCGGGCGGGTAAGGGACTTCAGCCCGTATCGGCTGGAACGCTGCTGGGAGGAGTACTGCATTTATCGTCGCCCGGGGGGCTGCCAACCCCCGGAAAAGGGCTATGCGCTCAACAATCTGATTGTTTCACGCAAGCAATAGGCAACCATCGTGTCATCTCTCGTACCGCCACCTTTTCGCATACTCGTCGTGGACGACGAACCGGGAATTCGGCAAATGCTGGAGATTCTGTTTCGACGCGCGGGCTACCAAGTTGTCTTAGCACCGGGTCACCGAAAGGCGCTTGAGGCAATTAGGCAGAGTCCTCAGCCATTTCCTGTCGTGCTCACTGATCTTCGAATGCCAGACGGGTCGGGGTTGGATGTTCTTGCCGCTAGCAAGACACGGGACCCTATAACGGAGGTTATCCTAATAACAGCCCATTCCTCGATTGAGAATGCAATTGATGCGATGCGTGCCGGGGCTTATGATTTCGTTACCAAGCCACCAGATGCGGCGGAGCTTGTGGCTGTAGTTGCCAAGGCTTTCGAGAAGCACGCACTCAGTTCCGAAAATGCAAGATTGCGTGCACTAATCGCGGCGCGGCACGACGATGGCTTAGTGCTTCGCAGTCACTTGATGCAGGCTCTCATGGACGTCGTCGAGCGGGTTGCCGCGACGCGTTCGACCATCTTGATTACTGGTGAAAGCGGAACCGGCAAGGAGCGGGTGGCGCGTGCGATTCACGCGCGTTCCGACCGAGCCCAAGGGCCCTTCTTGGTCGTCAATTGTGGAGCCCTGCCGGAAGCGCTCATGGAAAGCGAGCTGTTCGGGCACGAAAAAGGGGCGTTTACCGGAGCGAACAGCAGCCACCCGGGTCTGTTCAGGCAGGCGGAAGGTGGCTCACTGCTCCTCGACGAAGTTGGGGAGTTGCCTTTGGCGTTGCAAGTAAAGCTGCTTCGCATCTTGCAGGAGCGAAAGGTGCGCCCTGTTGGCGCCGCACTCGAAATACCTGTTGATGTGCGCGTACTTTCGGCAACTAACCGAGATATCGATAGCGATGTCGCCGCGGGGCGGTTTCGGCAAGATTTATACTACCGCCTCAACGTCATTCGCCTGCATATTCCCCCGCTTCGAGACCGCCGCGAAGACTTAGCCCCGCTTGTCGAGCATTTCATTCAACGCTTTTCAGCTGAAACGGGCAAAGTGGTTACCGGGCTGACCCCGGATGCCGTGCGCGTATTGGATCGCTACGCTTTCCCCGGCAACGTGCGTGAGCTCGAAAACGTGATCGAGCGGGCGGTCGTACTGAGCCGGGCGAGGCTGATTGGGCTCGGGGACTTGTCGCCGGAATTGAGCGGCCTTGCCGGCGCACCTACGCCCAATCTTGACGAACTACCTGCCGAAGGCTGTGACCTAGAGTCAGTGCTCGGTGAAGTCGAGCGCCGCTTGCTAGTCACTGCCCTTGAGCGCACCGGGGGCGTTCGCAAACACGCCGCAAATCTGCTGGGAATCACGTTCCGTTCCATGCGTTACCGTCTAAAAAAGCACGGTTTCGACGATGCCGGCGACAGCGAAGAAGATATGACGGAGGGCTAACCTCAGTAAAACTTCGTCCCTCGGTAGCTAAGAACGTGGTACTATTAGAAACTATGCAGTGTCGGAGGACGCGCCAAGCAGGCTTCACGCTCACCGAGCTTATGATCGTAGTAGTGATCATGGCTGTGCTTGCCATTACCGGCATTACCTATTTCAGACAGCACGCCCTCGCTTCAAAAGTGACTGAGGCGCAGGCCATGGTGCAGAGCATTCGCGCAGCAGAAGAACGCTACCGGGCTGAGAATCGAGCCTACCTGAATGTTACCCTCACACTGCCGACATCTGGAGCCGATCCCCGGTACTACCCTGCTCCTCCAGATGGAAAACGGCGTTCGTTCTTTCAGCCAGCGGCGTCTACGGCCCCGCCGAACCCCCTCTGGTGGGTATTGAGTCCCACCACGAGTGGCCCGGTTCAATTCGGGTACGCTGTTGTCGCGGGAGCCGCTGGAGATACGCTGCCCACGATGCAATTGACGAACCAACCGCTTTGGCCGGCCACTATCGACAGTTGGTATGTAATTCAGGCCGTAGCCAACAACGATAACGACAGCGTCTACTGTGTGGTTGCAGGTACGAGCTTCAGCGGCGAAGTATACGTTGAGAACGAAGGCGAGTGACACTGAGGGGCAGCGACGGCTCTCCAGGTGACCCTTTTGGTCACCGTCTCGCTGAACAGCTGAACACATTTGGCGCCTAAGGAAACCTCAAGATCCGCCGTAATCGGCAGTGCCTACGGGAACGGTCGCGTCGGATGCCGATTCCAGATGCCTTGGCTCAAATCCTGCTGGTAGCAATATCCAATGTCACGCCGCAATCATAATTCGAAGCGAGGTTTCACGCTCATCGAACTTATGACTGTCGTGGTCATCATTGGAGTCTTATCGACGCTTGCTGTTTACGGCGTTCGCAAATACCTCTATTCCACCAAGACCGCTGAAGCGATTCACATGATTGGCAGCATCAAGAGCGCCGAGGAATCGTATCGAAGTGAAACGTTCAAGTACGCAGGCATTGCAGCCGGACTTGATACCCCAACAAGTTTCTATCCCCATGCGGCCAATCCCGGCAAGTACAAAGCGGACTGGACGAACGTGGCGCACGGTGATTATGCGGCGGTCTGGGGTCCTCTGGGCGTGCAGAGTGACAGCCCAGTACTCTTTGAATACGTAGTCGAAGCGGGCCTAACCGGTGCTTTGCCGGCCCCCTCCCGGTGACTGCACGGGCGTCAACTGGGGAACTCCAGGCGCGAATAACACGGGACCTTGGTACATTGTGAAAGCCCAGGCCGATCAAAACGGCGACAGTACCGGAATTGGCGACGGCAAGATGAGCTGCTTTACCAGCTGTAACCTCACTGGGGAGATTTTCAGCGTTCATGACGATCAATAGAATTTTCTTTATGGCTTGGCGTCACGTGGACGCAAAAGTTTTCATAGGCGAGCTCGGTTCGGGTGAACGGGATCGCTGGAGCGGTGTCACCCGAGTTGCGATCGAATCATTCTAAAAGGAGACAATATGGCCAAAAAACTACTAAAGCGCGGTTTTACGCTAGTCGAACTCATGATCGTCGTCGCGATCATCGGCGTCCTCGCCGCCCTATCCATCTACGGCGTTCGAAAGTACATTGCCAATGCCAAGACGGCGGAAGCTCGTAGCGAGCTCGGGCGAATTGCAAAAGACGCATCAGCGGCGTTCAACCGAGAAAGCATGGCGGCGACCGTATTGGCCCCAGGTGCTGCAGCTGGGGTATCGAACGCCCTGTGCATTACGGCTGCGAACACCGTACCGACGGCGGGTGCGGGTTCGATCAAGGGTCAGAAATATCAATCAGCCGCCTCCGAATGGAATGCGGGCAATCAAACCACCGGCTGGCAATGTCT
>Ga0075520_1000490_pt1 | contig 17420 bp, 16 predicted proteins | sample NGEPerB_FD_75100 | JGI IMG/M metagenome (GOLD analysis project Ga0075520, IMG submission 75100) | Arctic peat soil microbial communities from the Barrow Environmental Observatory site, Barrow, Alaska, USA - NGEE PermafrostAB12-B | ecosystem: Environmental > Terrestrial > Soil > Wetlands > Peat ... | reverse complement strand
GAATAAAGTACGGTACTTATTGCGGGTCGTCGGGGATACCGAGCAAGTGGCAGCTGCGTTGCAACGTTCCGGATTGACTGCATCCGCAATGCGCGCGCCCAGTGACTTGCAACTGGGACGCACGGCTTTTCTAGTGGATGTGGATTGCGATGCAAATGCGGTCGCGGATACCGGCACATTGCTCGACGTTTGCGTAGAGTTGAGTCTGGTGGTGCTCGAACTATTGCCCGTAGCAACTCTGTCGGCTGCTAACGGCGTGGTCTGGATTGAGTGAAACCTTGCGTTTCGCGCTTTTCGGGAGCAATCCTTGGGTATTTTCTGGCTAGATCCTCAAGTGTCGGATAGGATCCAACATCAACGTTGATTTCGGCGGGTGAGGGTCGACCGCTGCTCAACGCGGAGAAGATTTCGTCGACGGCCCTCCCGCTCACGGCCGGGACGGTTACTGTAGCTGTCAACTCGCCCTCCGATACCAAACGTTGACCAAATCCCGGATTGCCGTCGCAACCAAGGAACCGTAAATACTCCGAGTCCAACGAAGGTGTCACGGCAACCCTTGCCAGTACCGCGCGTCGCGCCCCCATGGCCATGTCGTCATTCTGCGCCGCTAGGACAAAACCGGGCAACGAGCCTCGCGAAAAAATCTTCAGCCAACCTTGCATAACATCGCAGCCGCCTTCGGCGGACCAATCGCTATTGAAGATTGAGCACTTCAGGTTAGGTAGGTGGCTTAGTGTTTGCTGTGCGGCGACCAGCCGCCGTTGCGCCGTCGAAGTTCCAGTCGGACCTTGTATGTAAACTAGCTCGTCACCGGGACGAAGCAATAGGTCGAGTTGCATTCCTTGGGTACGGCCAACATTGTGCTGATTCGGACTGACGGAGAACACCGGCACCCGGGGATTTGACCGACGAAGTTCGTGAATCGAGTCCGTCCATCTGCACAAGTAGTCCCACGCAATACCTTTACTGACCGCTTCCTTCGCCACCGCGAGCAGCATGTTCTCGCGTACGGCACTTACGATTATCGCAGTCGGCCGTCGACTGTCGGGCAGGTCAAGGATTGATCGAATCTGCACTACTTGAATATCCGGATTTTTGTCGGCTGATAGCGCCGAGATCGAATGATCGTAACGTGGGGAGGCCTTCTTGGCATCGTCCCACAACATGCGCTGGTATTTATTGGACAGGTCGTGTAGACACAACGCAATCCAGCGACCGGTAGGGGGCATTCGGAAGCAACTACGGTACAGGCGCGGCGAAAATTTAGCAGTACAGAATCGCAGTCAGCCAATTGGCCCATGCGGCGACCCTTAGCCACGTGTGTTTTTTGGCTGATTCCAGGGTTTAGTTGGGAATGACGCAACCTGATTCCTTGGGTGGATTGGGGCATCCGCGCCTTGACGTTGTCTTTCTAGGCGGCATCCTCCCGGCGGCATTGCTGACCATGCAGAGGTCATTGTGACGGAAATTAGATCACCGGTAATCCGCGCGCGTCGCGTCGTTGTCAAAGTTGGGTCACGTGCGCTCGTTGCCCATGAAGCGGCGGCTGGGCAACTGGCAACCGAGCTTGCCGTATTTTGTAAGCGCAATTACGGGTTTGTGCTCGTAACGAGCGGTGCAATTGCGATTGGTTGCACAAGGCTCGGCTATCGGACGCGGCCTAAGGAGATGGCCAAACTTCAAGCAGCAGCTGCCGCTGGGCAAAGCATCTTGATGCGACGCTATGATGAGGCCTTCGCGTTGGCTGGGCTCACAGCAGCACAAGTGCTGTTAACGCACGCCGATCTTGCCGATCGCGAACGAGCCAATAACGCGCGCGAAGCGCTGGCGGAATTACTGGAAGCCCAGGCGGTACCGATCATTAATGAAAACGACACAGTGGCCACAGAGGAAATTAAGTTTGGCGACAACGACCAGCTTGCGGGCATGGTAACACCCTTGGTGGGTGCTGACTTGCTGGTACTTTTGACCGACGTCGACGGCGTTTTGGATGCGCGCGGCAAACGCATCGCAGTCATGACTGACTCGGCCGAAGTGGGCGTCGTCGAAAGTCGCGGTGAGCGTCTGGGTTCGGGGGGCATGCAGAGCAAACTCGTGGCGGCACGCATGGCTACCCGCTCTGGCGCCTCCGTTGTAATTGCCGCGGGCAATCAACCGCAAATTATCAGCCAAGTTCTAGCCGGAAAAGACGTAGGCACCTACCTACCTTCCGGAAACAGGACACTTCGCGCAAGAAAGCATTGGATTGCCTACACGCTGCGCCCAAGCGGCGCAATATTGCTCGATGCCGGCGCCGCAACCGCGCTTCAGGCGGGTAAAAGCAGCCTACTGCCCATCGGAGTTATCGGGGTGCGCGGCGACTTCTTCCCAGGGGACGCAGTCGAGCTTATCGCGCCCAGCGGCGTGGTCATTGGCCGCGGCCTCACGCGTCTGGGTGCTCTGGACGTTGCGAGAGCCGCTGGGAAAAAAGGCGAGAGCTTGTCGAATCTATTCGGGACCCACCAGGCGGATATCGTCGTCGTACACAAGGACGACTTAGTGACGGAATTGTGAGCAGCCAAGTCTTGTTGATTGTGCTTGCGGCTGCAACTGCGGCATTTACGCTAGATTGTGGGGGCAGGCGTTCACCCAGTCGCGCTACTCCCGCATCTGATCCCAGCGCGGATCCATCAGCGCAGATCACATTGCGTTCGGCAGCTCAGCCCAGCCGCAACGGTTCGGACAATGATTTGGGTCATGCCGTCACGGAAAAGCTATTGACCCCCGTCAGCGACTGCGACTTGGCCCTATGCGCCGGAGATCCATCCCCAAAGCTGATTGGTATCGTGCGCAGTCGCGCCACGCAAGCCCGCGCGTGTTACGAAGAAGCGCTCAAGTCTGCGCCGACGTTGGCCGGGCGCCTGCTGCTGCGGATTCGGGTCACGCATGACGGGCATGCTTGCCAGCTACAAATCTCGAACAACGAGCTTACCACTTCGAAGACAATCGTGCCCTGCCTTCGCCAAGTTATGGAGCAAAATTACCCTTCGCCTAAAGGCGGCTGCGTTGACCTCAACCTACCGCTCAAATTCGTGCCCGAGTATTTCGAAGCGGACGCGGGCACTGCCAGCGACGTGCCTCACCAGTAGTCGCTGGACCGCATTGGGATAATTGCGCCTAATGCAGGGATGGCTGAGCCCTGCCGGAGTGGTCCGTTCTGTTCAACCCATCGTCGGAGCCTCCGGGTGCAGTGCTGACGGAAAGTGCTCCCGCACTTTCGAACGCTCACTGAGCGCTTGTTTCGCCCCATAAGACGGCGAAGTTTCAGTCCGGCGCAAATCGCTGGCGCCAGTGCGCCATCTGTATGACTGGTGTGCAAGTGCAAGTGTCCGAAGGTGAAGGTAGTTGGCGCCAGTTGACACCTTGCCTGGTAACTTCTCAAAGGCAACGCGGTGCGTGCGTTTTTATGTGTTTCAATGTATGATTTACTGACCCCCTAGTGCGGAAGAACGACACAGGCTCTGGTGGGTGCTTGTTTGCGGGCCAATGGTTGAGGATGGTGAGCTATCATGAGAATGCCTAATTCTTTCTATGTTTTGGGTCTTGGCGGTTGTTTGGTAAGTCTCGCTTGTTCGAGCAAAAATGCCGCGGATAACGCGAATAGCGGTCCGCCTGGGTACAATCCAAATGGCGGAGCGAGCGGCGGCCAGTTGGCTCAGAACACCGTCAATGGAACAGCCCCGATCACTGCGGCTACGGCCACATCCCTTACCAATGGGAGTTCCGCTTGCGCAAAGTCGACCTCCGTACCGGAAGGCGGAACGCCGCCGGTACTTGAATTTGTAATCGATGCCTCCGGTTCGATGTCATCGGATCCCGCCGACCCCGCCGACCCCAATGGCCCGAGCAAGTGGGACGTCTTTTCATCGGTCATGCCCGGAGTGTTTCAGTCGCTCCCGGCGAACTTTGCGGTTGGGGTTTCGTACTTCAATAAACCCAGCGGTGGAACCTGTTGGACGCCCAATCAAGCAGTACCCATTGGTCCGATGAGCGCCGCTCAGGTCACCCTAATCAACCGCTCGATTCAGAATACCAACCCACAGAACTACACCCCCACTTACGCGGCTTGGAAATACGGGTTGGACACGTTGACCGGGTGGCAAGCGCCCACGGCCTACGCTACAAGTCCTCGATTTATCGTGCTCATTACTGACGGAGTCCCTACGGTCAACCGGAACGGATGCACTGTCGTAAATCCCATTACGCAGACCGAATACGACGCTCAAATTGGGCTGATCCAGACGGAAGGCCAGGCCGCGGGAGTCAAAACTTTCGTCGTAGGAGTGGTGGGTAGCGAGAATCCACAAGGCGCAACTTACGATCCCCTCTATATGCTATCTCGCATAGCGGTGGCCGGCGGAACTGCACAACCGGCTGGGTGCGTCCCGGTTTCGGGAACACCAGCGAATACCACGGTGAACCCACGCGGCACTTACTGCCACTTTGATCTTTCGCAGGCGGCGGATTTTGGGACTGCCCTGGCGGCCTCCCTCGGGTCAATTGCTCAGTCTGTTATCTCTTGCAACTACACCATTCCCGCTCCGGCAGCTGGACAGACGATCGACGCTAGCACAACAACATTGGTCTACAATGACGGCGCCGGGAATTACTCTTTGGTGCTTCAGAACACCAGTACCACTTGCGATAAGGGTTGGCATTTTTCGGATCCTCCAACGAATTCGAAAATTGAGATTTGCAGTACCACCTGCAGCATGCTTCAGAAGAATGCCGCCGCGCAATTGCAGTTGGTCTTTGGGTGTGCCGTAGGACAAATCATTAATTAATTTTTGGCGCGCAGGGACCCGACCCTGCGCGCGTCCATTTGTTGAGCATTGTTCGAGACTTCAGCGTTATTCGATGGGCGCTGCAGCAGATGCATCTTTCAGCCTATTTTCCGGAAGACTAGCCATCTGAGTTCGATCGGACATTGTTCGCGGTCCAGGGCGTACATGTGCTGGCCTAGGGCCCATTCGGCGAATGCCGCCGTCGGCGGCCAAGCCTCTTCGGGGAGGTGTTCTTGCTCGTAGTCGTAGACGGAGTCATCGGACACAGGTTCAAGGGGGAACCCGGCCGTAGCCTGCGCAAGCTCGCTTCGCGTGAAGAACATCGCGCAGCACTGCTGCCCCCATTCACGGGCTGCTCGGTCCGGAGTGTATCCCTCGATAGCAACGTGTACGCTGAGCAGGAGCAAACCGTTCACTCTTAACACATCCGACGCAAGCTCGAACAACTGGCGCAACTGCGAGAGTTCGCGAAAGTCGCCTACTACTCCGGACAGTAGCATCAACCGGTAATCTTGGCCGAGCTCCGCTTTGGACTCGAATATGTCGCGCGCGAAGACTCGTACGGCGAGGTTCTGGCGGGCAGCTTCGACACCCAGCAGCTCGGCGAACTTCGGGGTGATTTCGACGGCATCGACGGGGTAGCCCCGAGCGGCAAGTGCGAGGGCGTTTCGACCGGTACCGGCGCCGATGTCGAGTACGGGGTTGGTCGCTGGGCTTTTTATCTGTTCAAGCAGAGACAGCAGGCGTGCGTCAGGGTACGCGCCAAAAAGCGGCGCGGGGAGAGATTCAAGCCAGTCCCCATAGGCCGCCGTAATTGGCACAGAGTCCGCAGTCACCGTATAACGGAGCTCTGAACCCATTGGGGCTTCGTACGCAACAACGATATTCGATCGCGGAGAATTCACGAAAGCTTCCTTAAGCACTTGCTCGAACAAACTCCTTCCCTCGGCGAACTGCTCGGGTACAAACTTACATCCCAAAGCCACAAAGACTGCGAAACACATCTCTACATAGGTGTCGAGCAAGCCTGGAATTGCAGGCAACGTGAGAGTACCCGAGGCAACTCCGCGGCGTTTTAGGCGTCGAACCAACGCTTGTCGCAGCAAGGCCGGATCGAGTCGGCGCGCCCGACTACCTTTGCTGGTCGCTGGGGCTGAGCGGTTCGCGTTTGATAGTAGATACTTTTCACTTACCGTGCCATTCGCGCCCCGGGCACGTGCGTCTGTTTTCTTGTAGACCAACCAACGGAGCTCCACGGGACAATCCACGCGTCCGACGTCAAAAACGTCCAACCCCGATACCCAATTGATGAACCAAGGAGTAGGTGGCCAAGCTTCCTTCGGCAAATGTTCCTGCTCGTAGTCGTGAACGGAGTCGTTCGCCAATAACTCCAATGAAAGTCCGGCCGCAGCTTGTTCCACCTCGCTCGGCGTAAACAATGCCGAGTAGCACTGTTGCGCAAACTCGCGCGCCGCTTTGTCCGGCGTGTAACCTTGGACGGCCAGGTGCAGGTTAAAGACGAGCAAACCGCCTTCCGTTAGGACTTCGGCGGCGAGTTCGAACAGGCGGCGTAGGTCGGCTACGCTGCGGAAATCGGGGACCAGTTCTGACGCAATAAAGAGCCGGTAGTTTCGTCCGAGCTGCACCTTCGTCTCGAAAACATCTTGCGCGACAACACGCACGGGCAGTGCGTTCTTGGCGGCCTCGGTGGCGAGAATCTCGGCGAATTTCGGCGTAATCTCAACCGCGTCGACGGGATGGCCTCGCTTCGCCAGGGCAAGGGCGTTTCGCCCGGTACCCGCGCCGAGGTCCAACACTGGGCAAGCGGCTGGGTCGTCAAACTCCAGGGCCAGCGCCAGAACGCGAGCGTCTGGATGTGTACCAAACAGCGGATTAGTACTCGTCCCAATCCACCGCTCGTAGGCATCAGCAATCGTACTAATCTCCGCGCGTACCTCATAGCCCAAAGGCCGCGCCGACTCGGCTTCGAAATTTGTCACAATTTTCGAGCGTGGCGAGCCTGCATAGGCCTCGGCAAGCTTGCCCGAAATCAATTTCCGGGCGAGGTCAACCTCCTCTGAGGTAAATCCCCGACCCGATGGGGCGAAGATCGCGGAGCACATCTCCACGTACTGGTCGAGCAGCGCCGGAACTGCGGGCATCTTGAGGGTTCCGCATACCGCGCACCTCTGTTTTACCCGTCGCAGCATGGCTTGCGCGACGAAGTTCGGACTGACAGGTCGAGAGTGACTGCTCTTGCTGGGTTTTTTGCCCATGGCTCGCTCAAAGTCGGGCTTCTTTGCGCGAAGGTCAAACAATTGCGGGACCAAGGCGAGGAAGACCGCTGAGCAGCTCGTGCCTCTCAACGGTCCTCGACAAAGACCTCCCCACGAAGCGATGACCACTAACGAGCCCGAAGAACTCTAATGTCGATACCGGCCGGGCGCCCGTTGCCGAGACTCGAAATACCCTCTGACGGACGCGGCACGCCACGACAACTGTACAAGTCATCAGTTTGATCGGTCGCACTTGCGCTACTGGGCGCCTGAGCTACCCTTCGCGCCCCTTTATTCCAATGGCAACTGCAGTCATCCGCACTGGTGCAAAACAATACCGAGTCGCTGCCGGCGACGTAATTCAAATCGAAAAGCTTGTCGGCAACCCTGGTGATGAAGTGGTCTTTTCCGATGTACTCGCTGTCGGAGCGGACCCGATGAAATTTGGCGAACCGCTGGTGGCAGGCGCCAGCGTGAAAGCTAAAATTGTGTCGCAAGATCTAGGCGACAAGATCATCGTCTTCAAGTTTAAGCGACGTAAGCGCTACCGTCGGAAGAACGGCCATCGACAGCATTACACTTCCGTTCAGATTACCAGCATTGAGGCTTGAGCAATGGCACACAAAAAAGGTGGCGGATCAACGCGCAATGGTCGGGGCTCAAGTGCCCAGTTCCGCGGCGTCAAAGTTTTCGCCGGACAGCGCGTTACGGCGGGAAGCATTCTGGTTCGCCAGGTAGGTGAGACAATTAGTCCCGGACGCAATGTCGGACTAGGCAAGGACTTCACCTTGTTTGCACTCGCGGATGGGCTCGTGGCTTACGGCTACAAGACCCGTCACAAGAAAAAGGTGTTCGTCCTTACGGACGCGCCACAGGCGACTTAACGCTGCCGCTTGTAGTCACTGATCTAGATGGCACGCTGCTCAATGTAAGAGGGCAAGTTCACGCTCGCGACCGTCAGGCCGTCGCAAGTTTGCTGGCTCGTGGTGTCCCGGTGACGCTCTGCACTGGCCGCATGTATTCCGGCACACGCCCGGTTGCGGAATACTTGGGTTTGACCGCGCCTGTAGCTTGTGTGGATGGGTGCCACGTCGTGGAGCCCGGTACGCATCAGTCTTTACTGCGTTTACCAATCCCCGACGCGGCCTCTGCCGCGCTGCATACGCTGCTTAGCCCAACTGATCTTGCGGTGTTTGCATTTAGCGGCGACATCATCACTTATGATACGCGCGGTCGCGCTTATCTTGAATATTTGAGTACCTGGTCAACTCAGATGTGCAAGGTGGCGGATATCTTCGAGCCGAGCAATTGGACAAGTCTCGAAGCACCTACTGCACTTGTAGCCATTGGGTCACAAGCGAGTACCCAGTCGATAGTGCAGGGTGTTAACGCAACCTTGGACCCAGCGGTACAGCTTGCCCACTTTCCGCTGTTGCGAGGACACGTTGTCAACACCTGGGTGCTTCTTGTCCGGCGCGCCGGCGTGAACAAGGGCACCGCGGTCACGTGGCTGGCCGAACATTTCGGAATCTCTCTCAGCGAAGTCATCGTGATCGGCGACTGGGTCAATGACATTCCGATGTTTGCAGTAGCGGGCCAATCGTTTGTGATGGGCCAGGCGCCGCCTGAAGTAAAAGCGGCAGCCAATAATGAGCTGCGAGCAACGGTGCATACGGGCGGAGCCATTGCGGAAGCCGCCGAGCGTTGTGGGTTAATCTAATTGCATCGGGAACGTAAGTGAAGTTCTCTTGCGCTGTGGGTAGCATTCAGGTTCTGCCGTCATCCTTGGCGAGTCAAATCGCCGCCGGTGAAGTCGTCGAGCGCCCCGCGAGCGCGGCCAAAGAACTGATTGAAAATGCCCTCGACGCCGGTGCACAACGTTGTGATGTAGTTTGCGACGGAGGCGGTGTCACACGAATTGGGGTCACGGACGATGGCGAAGGTATGTCTGAGGAGGATGCTCGCCTATGTCTCGAGCGACACGCCACCAGCAAGCTTAGCTCCATCGACGACTTGACACACCTTGACAGCTACGGTTTTCGGGGCGAGGCATTGCCGAGCATAGCGTCGGTGAGTCGACTAGCGCTGCGCACGCGCAGGCGCGAAAACGAAACGGGAATAACGATTGAGGCAGCGGGGGGTGCTCGACCGACGCTGATGTTAGCTGGGTTGCCGGTCGGAACTGCTGTCGAGGTGCGTGACTTGTTTTTCAATGTGCCTGCGCGCCGGAAATTTCTTCGCTCGACGGGCACGGAATCGTCCCACGTGACCAATGTCGTGGAAGGTGCGGCCTTAACTCGCCCCGGCGTAACCTTCACACTGACGCGAGATGGCCGGCGCGTGCGCGAACTGCTGCGGGCGAGCACGCGCGCAGAACGTGTCGAGCAACTGTTTGAGCAGGATCCCTTGGTTGCAATTGCGGGACAACGCGGTCCGTTGAAGCTCGAGGCCTATCTCACGCGCCCCGAACGGGCTCGACCGGGCGCGGCCGGCCTATGGCTCATCGTGAATGGTCGCGTCGTCAAAGATCGCATGCTTGCAATGACAATGGCCCAATCTTTTGGAAGCGTGCTCGCCTCGGGACATTACCCGCGTGGTGTCGTTTACATCGATTTGCCCTCTGAGCTCCTCGACGTCAATGTGCACCCGCAGAAGACGGAAGTAAGATTCGTTGACCCCCGCGCAACGGCGGACGCGGTCTATTCGATTGCATCCCGTGAACTCGCTACGACTCTTTCGTTGCCGCCGAGCACCCGCAATCGCTTTGCAGCGCGACCTGATGGCCCGCGCCAAGAGCCCGGGATACCGATTTGGGGGAAACGGAGGCCAGAGAACGGGACTTCGCACGCCAATCTGCAGGCTCATGAAGGACCACAATTCTCGGGGGAAAAACGTGCAGATTTGCTCACCCCCAATGTTGTCGCCATCCCAGCAAGCGCCACCATAGACTCGCCTGAGATATCGCCGACGCGAGAGGAGGCGCCCCGAGTCCAAGCGAACAATGCGGCCGCAGCGCGCAGCAACCAAGAACGTGTTGACACCGCGAGTGAAGCCACCTGGTTGCTGCGTGAAAACACCACGCAGGCATCACCCATGGAGCGCCTGCGCTGGTCAAAGTTAAGGTTCATCGCCCAACTCCGTCAAACATTTCTTCTGTGCGAAGGGTTAAGCGGCATTTACGTGCTCGATCAGCACGCCGCCGCGGAACGCGTCGCCTTTCAACGTTTGCTCGATCAATATCGTTCGCGAAGCATGGCAGCGCAGACCCTATTATTTCCGGTGAATGTGGAGCTAACTCCTGTAGAAGTGGAGCTGCTTGAACAGCGAGGCGATGACATTGCCGCCGTTGGCTTGGATGTCCGTGTGCGAGGCCCAAGGCAAGTTTCGGTACATGCGATTCCCCGCTTGCTACAGCGGGCGAGCCCCGAACGGTTACTCTGCGACCTGGTCGGGGAACTAGCGCACAGCGGTGGCCGCGGCTTCTCCGCCACCATTGAGCATGCCTTATCCTTGATGGCATGCCATGGAAGCCTGCGCGCGGGGGACACAATCAGCCCTAGTGAAGCGCAAGCTCTTTTGACTGCACTGGACTCCGTAGATTTTGCGGGACACTGCGCCCATGGGCGACCGGTTGTGACCATGATGTCGTTTCACGAGCTTGAGCGCAAAGTAGGGCGGCGATGAGCACGCCCCAGTTGCTCGTGGTCGTCGGTCCCACCGCGTCGGGCAAGACGGAGCTCGCGGTGCAGTTGTGCGCGCGCCTCGACGGCGAAATCATATCCGCTGATAGCGTGCAGGTGTATCGCTATTTCAATTGCGGCACTGGAAAACCGACGCCAGAAGAACGATCAAGCGCCATACATCATTTGATTGACGAGCTGGATCCATTAGAGAGCATTGATGCGGCAGATTGGGCCGAGCGCGCCGAATCTGCGATAAATTCGATTCGCGCCCGAGGCAAGGTTCCCATCGTGTGCGGCGGTTCCTACCTTTGGGTTCGCGCCTTAACTTTGGGACTTACGGATGTGCCCGGAGCATCACCGGAAATTCGAGAAAGACATCGTATTTGGGTTGAAGCAGAAGGCCGGGCCGCTCTGCACGCCAAGTTGCTGAAAAGTGACCCAATACTGGCACAGCGGCTCAACCCGAATGATTACGTGCGGGTTAGCCGTGCGCTTGAGGTTCACGAACTCACGGGTATACCTATGAGCCAATGGCAAGCCGAGCATGGCTTTCGAAAAACGAGGCATGCCTGTCAATTACTCGGCCTGCATCGCGAGCGCGATGAGCTTGACCAACGCATTTCGGCGCGTACGGATGTCATGTTAGCTTCGGGGTGGGTCGACGAAGTGAAAGATCTCGTCAGTCGAGGTTACGGCGAGGCGCGCGCCATGGGGTCGGTCGGTTACCGACAATTGCGCGACGCGCTGGTCGCCGGCGATTGCGAGCCAGAACTACTGCGGGACCCAATCATTCGCGCGACCCGCATATTCGTGCGGCGCCAACGAACGTGGCTGCGCGACGAACCCGTCCGTTGGATAAAGTCGGAGACCCTGGAAGGTTGCCTGACGGACCTCGCCGCCAAGCGAAACGACTACGTTGAGTGCGTGACGCCACACCCGTCGCAATCATGAGTCTTCTGGGGATACGGACTGCTCCGGATGACATTACTTTTGGGTGAGTAGTTCCACGCGGGTTCAATCGGGGAGCGACTCAAGCAAGTCAGGGAGTCAATACTGCGCGGAACTGGACTTGGTTTTCCATGAGTTTTGTGAAGGCCTGCTCGGCTTGGTCCAGTTTGAAGACCTCGACGCGGGGGCGCACATTCATTAGGGCGCTGAAAGCCATCGCCTCCTCCGAGTCAATAGCGCTGCCGCTCGACCAGCCCGCAATGGTTTTGCCGCTGAGCATCCCGAATGCGGAGATTTTCAGCGGTTCGAAGGGAGCCGCGACAATGAGGAGCTTGCCGCGCGCTTTCAGTCCTTCCATCGTGCTCCCGATGGCATCGCTATTCGGTGCGGTGGCGAGGACCAAGTCGGCCCCGCCGAGCTTGGTCAAGCCTTCAGCGGCGGTCAGCGCTTGTGTGTCAATATATTCATGAGCGCCCAGCTGGCGCGCGAGGACTTCCTTTTCTGCCCCGCGCGAGATGGGGACAGTTCGAAATCCCATGCGTGAGGCGTATTGAATAGCGAGGTGGCCCAGACCACCAATGCCCAGCACAGCAACCGTGTCGCCGGGTCGCGCGCCGCTATTTCGCAGGGCATTGTACGTCGTAATGCCCGCACAGAGCAGCGGGCCCGCGTCAACAGCTTCGAGTTGGTCCGGAATACGCGCGACCGCGGCCTGCGGCACGACCACGTATTCGGCGTAGCCACCGTCAAAGCTAATTCCAGTAACTGCCGCGTTTTCGCAGTTAATGAAGAGACCTTTCCGGCACGCATTACACTCGAAGCAATGGCCGCCGTGCCAGCCGACGCCCACGCGCTGACCTGCCCTCCACGCGGTGACGTCTAAACCCACCGCATCGACACGCCCGGCAATTTCATGACCCGGGATGCGCGGTAAAACCAGGCCTGGATATGCGCCCGTCTTCACGAAGGCATCACTGTGGCAGATGCCACAAGCCTCAACTTTGATGCGCACCTGCCGCAAGCCTGGTTCGGGGATCTCCCGCTCGACCAGCTCAAACGCAGCCCCGGCTTTCGATACTTGAACGGCTTTCATCTTCGCCATGCTCGCTTCTCTCGCTCTCTCTCGCGCACAGCGAGAGTCCAGAGCATTGCGCGAGCCCGCGTGTCATGCAATTCGGTCCGAGTAGTGTCATGCGGCCAGAGGCCTGAAACGCGAAGAATTCGCCACATTAACGGACGTTTGTCCTACCACAAGGTTCCCGGGCACGTCGGGACCGCGCCCTGCATTGGGAAAGGTGCGCCTGGCTGAGTCACTTGCCGTTTGGAGTTTGAGCCTAATAAATCCCCAACATGCGCTCAATATATGTTCCTACGTTACTTACTTTGGCATCACTCGCGTCTGGCGCCTGGGCACATATTTCCCTTGATGCACCACCGTCACGCTATTTTGATCCGAGTACGCAGGTCAGCCTTCAGGACTCAGCGCGCCTCAAGAATGCTCCCTTGTGGTGCGGTAGGAAGCACCCGAGCCACTGACCCCGCATTGATCACCACGTTTCAACCCGGTCAAACCATTACGGTTCATTGGCATGAGACTGTCGCGCATCCCGGTTTTTTTCGGATCGCTTTTTCCGCGGACGGAACGACTTTTCCCGCAGCCAGTGTGACCCCGTAAACCGTTGCACCACCCGTGCTCGTGGATGGGATTGCGAAGATCAGCGGGCAGATCTCGTATACTTACGATGTCACGTTGCCCAATGTGACCTGCGATCAATGCGCGATTCAGGTGCTTCAGTTTATGAGTGATCACTATGCTGCCATGGACAACAGCTATTTCTACTATCAATGCGCCGACCTGATTCTAGCGGCTTCCGAGGGCGGTTCTGGCGGTGCGGCGGGCAACGGTGGAGCCAAGGGCGGCGGTGGAGTAACGAGCAGCGGCGGATCTACCAATGACGCAAGTGGTGGGGGCAAAGGTGGCGCGGCCGGGAACGGCGCTACCGGCGCAACGGAGACAGCTACAGGGGGCACGGCAGCAACCGGCCCGAATGAAATGGGAAGCTGCAGCTGCCATGTGCCCACCCGAGGCTCGCGCAGTCTGGGATTGCCAGCGATTGCGCTCGCGGCCATGGCAATGTGCGCGCGGCGACTGCGCCGCCGATCGCAGCGCTCCAGGCACGTCAACTGACGTTGGAGGTAGCGTGACGGTGGACGGACGGCGTGCTGGCCCCCGGCGTCCTTAGCCAGATCTACTTCTTTGCCTTCGCGGCAGTTTGGGCGTCTCTGTTCTTCTTGGATTGCTCCTTGACGGTATCCTTCTGCTTCTTGTCTTTTTGCTTCGACTTTGGTGATTTGTCACCCATGGCTGACCTCCGGTAGATCGAAATACCGACCAGTGGCTAGCATCGCCGGATTTTCGACAAAGAGCAAGGGGTCGTTAACTTGCCCCCTTGCTATGGATGTCCATTTCTTGGCGTGACGGCACACACACGAATGATGCTCCCTTCAGCGGGCCCGGTTCTCAGGCACCCCGGCATATGGTACGCTTTTCCCGAAATCAGCGTGTCTAGTCGATTCTGAAAGCTGCCCTGGCTCCGCTTCTTGGACCCGATGGTTTCGAGCGTTCCTGATGCAAAAGCTTCAGTTTTACGGTCTTCAAAGGCCGATCCAAGAACGATTCATCGAATCGACGCGCGGGACTGGAGCACCCGTGGCGCTTCTTTATCAGCCACCCACACCGAATTACCGGGCCCTTGGGTATGCCATTGGGGCAGCGTCGTTGTTCGCACTGTGCTGCCTATTGGCTCGTCTCGGATTTGGGGATCTCAATCACCGTTTTGCGCTGAATCCCAGTTGGGTCCTATTCGTTTATTGCGGGCTGCTCTGCGCGGCTCTATTGGCCTTGCTAACGGCGGTTCTAATCTGGAATCGTGAAGGTAACGTGCCCTTCCGCCGGGGTATATACGGCTTTCCTTCAGGGGTGATCGACGCCAGAAGTCCGGCCCTTGAAGTGCACCCTTTGAGTGAGCTTTTGGAGGTCACCTCGACGGGGTCCGGTCTTCGATTGCGATTTTCCGACGGCACGATGTTCGATTTTCGCGGCGTCAATTCGAGCCGCGGTGAACAGATTAAGGCTGCTCTTCTAGAGGCCCAGCAGCGGGTCAGCGCTCCGCCCGGGGAATTATCAAATCGCGACCAAGCACTCCTTGATCCGTTGGTCGACACGGGTTTCAAGAACCCGTTTTCGCCCCCAGAGTCGATGCGGCCCTGGGTGCCGCTCTGGACCAAGCGATGGCTTCTGTTTGCACTGGCGGCGGGCGTCGCGTCTGGTATTGGGCTTTGGAAGCTCCGCAATCTGGGCAGCGCGGAGCGTCTATACTCGAAAGCCCGGACTCTCAATACGATCCCCGCCTACCAAGCTTATCTGGCCCGGGGTGGCGTAAAGCCGGACGTTCGCGATGTTCTTTTGCCGGAGGCCGAGCTGCGCGACGCACAATCCGCCCACACGGTGGAGGCGATCGAGCGTTTCATTGAGGGACACCCCAATTCGAAGATCGGGGGAAAGATCGAAGGGGCGCTGCGGGCCGCACTACTTCGTGAGCTGGACACGGCGCGCGCTTCGGGCAGTGTGGCGGCGCTACGTGATTTTAGAAGCGGCGATCCACAGGTGAGCCTGGTGAAGCCCGAACTTGAAGCAGCGCAACATGCATTATATCGCGGCGCCTTGACCCGCTACCAGACGATGTCAAGAAATTCGCCCGGGCTGATAGCCTTTTTCGAAAGGCTATTGGCTTACGCAGAGCAACACGGGCCTCAAGTCGAAATCCGATTTCGCCGGCGCGTACCCGATTCGGTGCAGAACGCCGACAGCCGAGTGCAAAAGAGCGCCTACTTCAGCGGTCCGAGCGCCTTGCCAGCGCAGTACTTCGACGCGGCGCATTCCGAGCCACGTGAGATGCTGATTGCCGCCACAATCAGCAAACGTTTTGCCGACGTCTTTGCTAGAGATATCTTGACGTTCGCGCTTGCCTCGGTCTTAGCTGACGATGGCGGCAATGTGCCAACGGTCACGGCACCAACGCTGTTGATTACCCACCGCACGGAAATGTCAGCCGCGTACACTAGCCGCAAGCCGCGCGGAGTATTTGTGGGCCTCGGGTTAATGTTCAAGGCCCAACTGCTGATTCCTGGGGACTCGGCGCCCCTCGCATTTCAATCTTCAAGCTGGTTGCCCCCCGATCTCAAGAAGCTCGATCAGGAGGGTTGGGGTCCCGCGGAACTTTACGAAGCCATGGCCCAAGAAGGGTTCTCTCAATTCCTCAAGAAGTACCAAGCTTGGTTGTTCCGCGGGGTGAAGTGAATCAGCGGGGCAATCAGGGTATGCTGCGAAGATGACTAAGATACGGCTTAGCATCGTGGGGGACACTCAGCGAGTATTGCTTGTCGAACGGTTGGCATTCTTTAGGGAAACCAATGATGCAGAGCGCAGTCGGCTCGCGTCCACATTGCTTGCTGAGCAGCTCGACGCGGTGATACATGTGGGAGACGTTGTCGGGTGTGTTGGCAGTGCGCGACATTGGAAGCGCTTCGACCGGGACTACCCACCTCGTGTGCGCAGCCAGCGGCCCTTTCTGGTGTGCCGAGGCAATCACGACGTTGGCGGTCTGTTGTGGGGGAGTGCGCGTCCCTTCGACGAACGATTTCCTGGTGTCGTGGCGGGGTTGAGGCTAGTGGATATCGGAAATGTGCGCGCAATTCTAATCGACACCAATGCGGACTCTGTCGGGTCAGACCGCTGGGCGAAACAGAAGCAGGACTTCGCTCACGCCGTAAGGGATGCCGACGAGAATCCGACGATTGACCATGTCTTGGTCTTCGGTCACCACCCTCCCTTCACGAACGGACGTTGGCATCCACCGAGCCTGGGGGCGCGTGAAGCCTTCGTAGAGGCGTTTCTCGGCGCGCGTAAGACTCGGGCGTTCTTTTCGGGGCATGTACACGGTTATGAGCGCTTCACTCGGGACGGGAGGCGCTTCATCGTGACCGGCGGCGGCGGCGGCGCGCGATTCACTCACTTACATGGCGCTGACCACAGTTTGACGCCCGATATCGATCTTACCGATCCCCATCCGTTTCACTATGTTGTGTTGGAGGCCACCCCGGGCTCACTCTGCGCATTTGTATTGGGTTTTGACACAATCGACCAGGAGCTACGTCGTATTGACGAGTGGAGTTGGCCTATTTGAGCACAGCTGTACCGGCGCGTCGCTTTTGGCCACGAGCGCCTAGACGAATGTGCCCGCGGTAGAAATCGATTTCAGGCCCCCTGTGGGTAGCCACCAGGAGGTCACCGCCCTCATGGTGTTCTCCCTAGTGGGGGCTGTTGGCATAGGCCCAGAGTATTGTCAAACCGAGAAGGACAAACGAACCCCACAGAATTCCGACGATCAATCGATCGGGTTTGAGTCTTCTAAGCAACTCGGTTGCTGCGCGTCGTACGTCGACGTCCTCCTCTGTCTCGAGAAGGGTCGTGCAGAGTTGACTGACTTTCGCATAGTTCCCAACTTCGAAGGCAGCGACGGCTTGTGACAGCCCCGCGTGATCGGGAAAGTTTGCTAGGAAACGAGGGCGCGCGGGTAAATTCCGAGACGCGGAGCCTTTAGAATTGTCCGGGGGGGCAGCCGAGGGAT
>Ga0075520_1000489_pt1 | contig 17420 bp, 21 predicted proteins | sample NGEPerB_FD_75100 | JGI IMG/M metagenome (GOLD analysis project Ga0075520, IMG submission 75100) | Arctic peat soil microbial communities from the Barrow Environmental Observatory site, Barrow, Alaska, USA - NGEE PermafrostAB12-B | ecosystem: Environmental > Terrestrial > Soil > Wetlands > Peat ... | reverse complement strand
GTCGTTGCGTTTCGCGCTGGCATCGTGGGCACCATCGGCAGCTCAGGCCTGAAGGAGTTCCCGGTCTTCGCGCGTCAGGGTCTGTCCGGCCGACATCAGCTCGGCGAGCGGAATCTCGCTGGCGACGTAGTCGTGATAGAGCGCCGTCGTGTACAGCAGCCGCATCTCGGCGCCGATCTCGCAGATGCGAAGGCAGCGCTGTTGCAGATCGACCGTGTTGGCGTGCTGCAGCACGATCTGGTAGCCGCGCTCGCCGTGGATCTCGTCGGAGACGATGTGCAGGTCGAAGAACTCCAGCTCTTCGTCGGTGAAGCCGTATTTGTCGCGCAGGGTGGGTGTCTGGCGGCGGTAGATCGAGGGCACCTGCGATTCGAGGCCGACCACGAGCCCGGCCACCGCGACGACCGGGTCCTCGCGCATCGCCACCGCGTAGCACCAGCTCTGCAGGCCACGCGTCGTGGGCGACATGTTGTCCGGATCGACGACCCGCTCCCGCGTCGTGCCGCAGGCTTCGGCGAAGCGGATCAACAGGTCGGTGTGGCGATCGCCGCCGATCTCTTCCTCGTACATGTTGGCGAGAAGGAAGTCCTTCGCCTCGGTGAACTTGCCGTTGTCGATGGTGCGGGCATAGACGTAGGCCAGGTAGTCGGCGAAGGGGCCGACGTAGTGGTAGTGGTTCTCGGCCCAGCGCGCCAGGTGCGCCCGCGACAGCTTGCCGCTCGCCCAGGCGATGCTGAAAGGCGCCTTGTTGGCGCTCTTGCCCTTGATGGCGTTCTCGAGCGCGTCGCGAAACTGGTCCTGGTTCATCAATTCAAACATGGCATGTCCTCGAATGCGGCCGAAGGTCGCTGATTCTGGATGCATACTGTATACGTTAGCAGTATTCTGTCAACGATGGAGCTTCACTAAGATGCGAGTCCGATGCAGATAAAACTTGGCCAGGCGCACGCACCCCTCACGTCCTTGATCGCCAAGGCGATCCGCGAGCGCATCCTCAACGGCGAACTGGCGCCCGGCGAGCGGCTGGTCGAAGCGCGCCTCTCGGCCGAGCTCGGCGTGTCGCGCGTGCCGGTACGCGAGGCGTTGCGGTCGCTGGCCGCCGATGGCGTGGTGACGATCGAGCCGCGACGCGGCGCCTCGGTGACGACGTATTCGGCCGAGCACATCGAGGAACTCGTGGAAGTGCGCGCGACGCTCGAGGCGCTCAACGCCAGGCTGGCAGCGCGGCGGCACAACCCGCAGCTCATCGCCAAGCTGCAGCAGATCGTTTCGCAGGGCGCCGAGATCGCCAAGTCGAACGACCCGAAACAGCTCCAGGCCGACAACGTCAACTTTCACGAAGCCCTGGCCGGCATCGCCGCGAACTCGGTCCTCAGAGACATGGTTCGATCGCTGCGCGAGCGGACAGCGCCGATCTTCGCGCCGCACAGCCGCAAACGTGCCAGGGAAAACTGGGAAGAACATGCGGCCATCGTTCGCGCCGTCATCGCGGGCGACGCCGAGCTCGCAGGGCTGCTTGCGGCGCGCCACGTCTACAGCGCGGCGCAGGTCGTGCCCAACGCGATCGCAGCCGAAGGCTCCGAAGGGGCGGCGGCGAACGATACGTTCAACCCGCCGAAGGCGTCGATTCGCTCGCGGCTTCCGGGCCCGGCGGCGCTGGCGGCCGAACCGGGCGCGGCTCCCAGGAAACGCTCACGTCGCCGTTGACGAAGGTCTGGCAGGCCATGCGGTAGCCGCGCGCCAGGTCATCGTCCGTGAGATGTTTCCGCTCCTTCGGCTTCACGGCATCGGTATGTTCCAGGCCGGTTTCGATCAGGCACCTGCAGGTGCCGCACAGCCCGCCGCCGCACTTGAACGGGATGCCGCCGCGCTCGCGCAGCGAGACGCGCAGCAAGTTGCTGTTGTCGGGCGCGGTGACGACCTTGGCGCCGTTCGTGATGAACGTGATCAGCGGCACGGCAGGCCCGGCGGAAAACGCCTCGGATGCGGCATCGTCACTGCGCGACGCGCACGAGCGCGACATCGGCGCTACCCGGCCTGGCGAGGTGCTCCAGGTCGCGACGGGCCTCGGCGACCGACGCGTATTTCTTCAGCAGCTTCGACGGGATGCGGCTGACGGTCGGCGGAAGTGCCTCGTCGATCACGGCGATCTTCGTTTCCCGGTGCAACTCGGCGATCACGAAGTGCGCCTTCGTTCGGCCGAAAAAGACATAGTCGTACGCCTCGACGGAGCGCACGTCCGGGCCGAGCTCGGTGCGGAACGAGCCGGGCTTGCCGGCCAGGATCACATACACGGCCGGGGCGACGCCGCCGCTCATAAGGCAACCTTCGCGCTTCGCGCTGCGGTATTCGCCTTGGGAACGGCCCGGCGGCTCATGGCGCCCCCACGGCGCTGCGCGCCGGCCCCCCGAGGGGGTGTGAGCGCCTTGGGAGCGGCCCGGCGCCGCTCATGCGGCCGCGTTCCGCTCGAGCGCGCGATCATCCTGCTCGAGCTCGATGTCGTGGTGGATCCAAAGCTGGCAGAGGAGCCGGTAGCCTTCATCGAGCAGCTCGCCGAGCTGCTTTTTTTCCTTCCAGTTGGGCGGCGGCAGATGCTCGCCTCCCGACAGCACCCGGCAGGCGCATTTCGCGCATTTGCCCATCCCGCATTCAAAGCGGAGGTATGGATAGGGAAACTGCTTGATGCCGGTGCGCACGACGAGGTTGGTGTTGTCCTTGACCTCGCCGGAGAAGACCTGGCCCAACTTGTGAAGCACAACTTGCGGCATCTTTTGAAGTATACTGTATACCGGGTTTTTCGGCCTCCCGACGACCGCGCGATGCCCGCTTTCCTGACGCTCGACTATTCCTGGATCGCGCTGGTGGTGCTGATCGGTGCGTGCCTCCAGGGCGCCGGCGGCATCGGCTTCGGCATGTTCGTGGGCCCGGTGCTCGCCATCAGCCATCCGGATCTCGTGCCCGGACCGGTGCTCGTGCTGGCGGGGCTGCTCTCGATGATGTCGGCGATGCGAGAGTTCCGGTCGATCGACCTTCCCGTTCTCGCGTATTCCCTGGCCGGACGTCTTCCAGCGTCGATCGCCGGCGGCATGCTCTTCGCGCTGCTGCCGGTGCGGGCGATGTCGATCGTCTTTGCGCTTCTGATCCTGAGCGCCGTCGGGCTCAGCCTGCGTGGCTGGCGCGTCCAGCCTCGTCCGAAGAACCTCGTTCTCGCGGGCGCCGTGTCCGGGTTCATGGGCACGATCACCTCGGTCGGTGCGCCGCCGATGGCCATCGTCTACCAGGAATTTCCACCACCCAAGCTGCGGGCGACGATCGGCGCCTTCTTCGTCGCCGGAGCGGTGGGCTCACTGGCCGTCCTGGCGTGCGTCGGCCGCTTCGGCGCGACCGAGCTCGAGCTCGGCCTGTCGCTCGTGGTGCCGATGCTCATCGGCTTCGCACTGTCCAACCTCCTGGTTCCACATCTCGATCGCGCCAAGACGCGATTCGCCCTGCTCTCGCTGTCCGGCACCGCCGCACTCGCCCTGCTCGTTCTTCAGATGCGCTGATGGAAACGATCGCCGATGAGAAAACGATCGCTGAGGGTGATCGTCCTCGGCCTCATCGTCGAGAATCTGCTTTTCGCACGATCGGAGCGCAAGTCGATGCAAACGTGGAGCCTGCAGGGTTGATGCGATGAATCACCGCCGCACTCCCGATTCGCTGCGCAGCGCGCGCTGGTTCGCCCCCGACGACTTGCGCGGCTTCGGGCATCGCTCGCGCCTGATGCAGATGGGCTACACGCCGGCCGATTGGGTCGGCAAGCCGGTGATCGCGATCGTCAACACCTGGTCCGACATCAATCCGTGCCATGCCCACTTCAAGCAACGCGTCGACGACGTGAAGCGCGGCGTGCTGCAGGCCGGAGGGTTCCCGATCGAGCTGCCGGCGATTTCGCTGTCCGAGAACTTCGTCAAGCCGACGACGATGCTCTACCGCAACCTGCTCGCGATCGAGACCGAGGAGCTGCTGCGCAGCCACCCGGTCGACGGCGCGGTGCTGATGGGCGGCTGCGACAAGACCACCCCCGGCCTGCTGATGGGTGCGATCAGCGCCGGCCTGCCCTGCATCTACCTGCCGGCCGGGCCGATGCTGCGCGGCAACTGGAAGGGCAAGGTGCTCGGCTCGGGCTCGGACGCCTGGAAGTTCTGGGACGAACGCCGCGCCGGCCTCATCGACAAGGATGAATGGGTCGGCGTCGAAGGCGGCATCGCGCGCAGTTACGGCACCTGCATGACGATGGGCACCGCGGCGACGATGACCGGCATCGCCGAAGCGATCGGCATGACCTTGCCGGGCGCATCGTCGATCCCGGCCGCCGATTCCGGCCACATCCGGATGGCCGCCGAGTGCGGCAGGCGCGCCGTCGAAATGGTGTGGGAAGACCTGACGCCCAAGCGCATCCTCGACCGCGCATCCTTCGACAACGCGGTCGCGGTGGCAATGGCGATGGGCTGCTCGACCAACGCGATCATCCACGTGGTCGCAATGGGGCGCCGCGCCGGCGTGCCGGTCACGATCGACGACTTCGATGCCGCGAGCCGCAAGGTGCCGGTGCTCGCGAACATCAGGCCGAGCGGCGACACGTACCTGATGGAAGATTTCTACTATGCCGGCGGCATGCGCGGCCTGATGGGCCGGATGGGCCCGCATCTCAATCTCGATGCGCTCACCGTCACCGGCCGCACGCTGGGCGAGAACATCGCCGGCGCCGAGGTCTATCACGACGACGTCATCCGCCCGTTCGCGAATCCGGTCTATGCCGAAGGCGCGCTCGCGGTGCTGCGCGGCAATCTGGCGCCGAACGGCTGCGTCATCAAGCCGAGCGCCTGCGCCGAGCACCTCTTGCGCCACACCGGCCCGGCGCTGGTGTTCGACGACTACCCGGCGATGAAAGCTGCCGTCGACGACCCGAACCTGGAGGTCACGGCCGAGCATGTCCTGGTGCTGCGCAACGCCGGCCCGCAGGGCGGCCCCGGCATGCCCGAGTGGGGCATGCTGCCAATCCCCACCAAGCTCGTGAAGCAGGGCGTGCGCGACATGCTGCGCCTCTCGGACGCGCGCATGAGCGGCACCAGCTACGGCGCCTGCATCCTGCACGTCGCGCCCGAGGCCTACATCGGCGGCCCGCTGGCGCTGGTCGAGACCGGCGACCTGATCAGCGTCGACGTGCCGGCACGACGCATCCACCTCGAAGTGGGCGACGCCGAGCTGGCGCGTCGCCGCGCCGCCTGGATGCCGCCGCCGCGGCGCTTCGAGCGCGGCTACGGCTGGATGTTCAGCCGGCACATCGGCCAGGCCGACGAAGGCTGCGACTTCGACTACCTGACGACCGGATTCGGCGCAGCGGTCGGCGAACCAGACATCTTCTGAATTTCATCGCGGTATGGCCGCTGAATGGTCGCGGCGGTGCTGCGCGATGTCGATGCAGCCGATCGAGTGGCTGCCGTGACTGCGCGAGGAGCGCAGCGTCGCAGCCCTGACCTTCAGGGCTTCGCCTCGCTGAGTGCGTCCTGTTCGACGTTGAGATACGCCTGGTACGCGTTGCGCCGGTTCGCCGCCTCGAAGGCCGGGAGGGCCGCAAAGCGGGACCAGTCGGTCTTCGCGTAGGCGGCGTCGAAGTCGACGTTGTCGTCGAACGCCGCCTTCATTTGCCGATACAGGTACGTGAGGTAGTCGTGCGTCTGGGTCAGGTCGCTGACGGCGTCGGTCGAATGGCGACCGTGCCCGGTGACGACGATGCGCGGTTTCAGTGGAAGGACGCGCCCGAGCGACTGGATCCACGAACCGACGTTGCCGTCCGCGACGAACGGGACACGTCCCGCGAAGACCAGGTCTCCCGCGAACAGGACCCTGTCTTCCTCCACCATCATCATCAGGTCTTCCGGCGTGTGCGCCGGCCCCACGTGCACGATCCGAAAGTGCAGGCCGCCCATCGTGAATGGCGTGTCCTCGCCCAGGTAGCGCGTCGGAGCGACGATGCGCGTCTTGCCGTTCACCCATGGCGCGAGCGAGTGGCGCCGCTCCTCGAGGCGGGCGGCTGGCGCGTCCGTCGCGAGATAGTCGCGAACCAGCGCGTGCGCCCAGATGTCGACGCCTGGCCGCTGAAACGCCTGCAGGCCATAGAAATGATCCGAGTGGTAGTGGCTCAGGATGACGAGCTTGACGGGCTGCCGCGTGGTCTGCGCGATCAGGCGACGCAGTTGCATGCCCAGGGCCGGCGTGCCCAGCGTATCGAAGACGACAACGCCTGCGTTCGTCACGACGAATCCGGCGTTGGAGTTGAAGCCCTCGTTTTCCGTCGAGACCAGCCCGGCCTGGCCCATCACGTAGTAGCTGTGCGGCGCGACCTGAACGACCGACATGGGCACATGCACGTCCTCGAATTCCCTGACCGCCGGCGCCGGCGTCGCTGCAAGCGCGCGACCCAGGAACAGCAGCACGACCATGGCTGCGCATGCGACAACGCGATGCATCCGAAACGGCATCAAGCAATGCCTGGATTGGCGTCGACACCGACCAGCGCAGGTCGGTTCACCTTCGGCCGGCCGATGACCTTCTGCTGGCGCAGATAGGTCTCGACGACGTCCCAGATCGGTTCGCCGGCGGCGCCCTCGGCGACCGGCGCCCAGCCTCCCACCTTGTAGGTCTTCGATGCCTCGATCGGCTGTCCCTTCAATCGCATGTCGGAGATGCGCGAGCCCATCTTCTCGCCCGGCGTGCAGGTGTAGGTCAGGCCGCCGGTGCGAACCATGTCGCCGCCTTGCTGGTAGTAGGGATCGGGATTGAAGAGGTTGTCGCCGACGTCCTCCAGGATCGTCTTGATGGTCTGCCCGGTCATGTCGGTGAGGGTCGTATGCGGATAGCTGATGGCCAGCTGATCCATCATCGACTCGCGCGTGATCTTTTCACTTGGCAACAGCGTCGTGCCCCAGCGGAAGCCGGGCGAGAAGGCGATCTCGGCACCTTTCACGGACATGATCGCATCGACGATCACCTGGTCCCAGGTGCCGTTGAAATTGCCGCGCCGATACAGCAGCCCTTCGCTCACCGCCAACTCCTCGCCGAGCCTGGCGGCGAACGGCGCCCGGGCCTTGGCGATGTAGTTGCTCATGTCCGGATCGGCCGGCAGCAGGTTCGCGAACACAGGCATCAGCCTGTAGCGATAGTCGCGGACGCGGCCGTCGCGCACGTCGAAGTCGAGCACCCCCAGAAACTTCGTGTTCGATCCGGCGTTGGTGACCAGGGTTTGTCCAGTGCGGTTCCTGATGACCCTGGGCGCGGGCACGCCGTCGTGCGTGTGGCCGCCGAGGATCGCGTCGATGCCCGACACGCGCGACGCCATTTTCAGATCGACATCCATGCCGTTGTGCGACAGGACGACGACGACGTGCGCCCCCTTCGCCCTCGCCTCGTCGACGACCTTCTGCATGTTCTCGTCCTGGATGCCGAACGACCAGTCGGGCACCAGGTAGCGCGGGTTGGCGATCGGCGTGTACGGAAATGCCTGCCCGATCACGGCGACCGGAACGCCGTTGATCGTCTTGATCTTGTAGGCATCGAAGACCGGATCGCCGAAGTCGTTGGTCGTGATGTTCTGGGCCAGGAAGTCGATGTGCCCGGCGAGATCCTTCTTGACGATTTCCTGCACGCGCTCGGCGCCGAGCGTGAATTCCCAGTGCGAGCTCATGCAGTCGACACCGAGCAGCTTGCAGGCGTCGACCATGTCTTGCCCGTTGGTCCACAACGCCGTGGCCGATCCCTGCCAGGTGTCGCCCCCATCGAGCAAGAGGGCATCGGGCCGCGTCGACTTGACCTGCTTGATCAAGGTTGCCAGATGGGCAAAGCCGCCGACACGGCCGTAGGTCTGCGCGGCGGCCTCGAAATCGAGCGACGTGAAGGCGTGGGCCTGAGCCGTGTGCGCGGCGATGCCGAAGTGCGCGAGCAGCTTGTCGCCGACGAGATGCGGTGGCTGCCCGACTGCCTCGCCGACGCCGAGATTGACGCTGGGCTCGCGGAAGTAGACCGGCATCAGCTGCGCGTGGCAGTCGGTGAAATGCATCAGGCTGACGTTGCCGAACTTCGGCAGGTCGTACAGACGTTCGGAAGCACCGGGTGCCGCGGCCAACACGTCGCGGTGGTCGAGCGCCATGCCGCCGGCCGAAGCGACGGCCAGCATCTGAAGAAATTCGCGCCTGCCGATGCTCATGCCGTGTCGTCCCGAAAGGTCACCTCCGCGCCAGACGCGGCGGTCGATCGCGCTCTACTGATTCACTGGCGACTTCGGGTCGAGCAGCAGGGCCATGATGTCCTGCATCTGCTTGGCAGTCAGAACGTGCGCCTCGCCGAACCTCGGCATGATCGAGCAGGCGTTGGACGCCTTGGCATCGAAGATCTTGCCCCAGGTGTACAGCACGATCGGCTTGGCGGCGTCGCTCGAAGGATCGCTCACCCCGCGCAGCTTGCCGTAGTTGTAGAGGCTCGGCCCCAACGTTCCGAAGGAGATCTCGGCCTTGCTCAGCTGATGGCAGTTGTAGCAATTGCCGCCCGCTGGGGCATCGGCGGGATCCGACCACGTCATGCCACGGCCGTTCTGCGCGAGCTTTTCGCCTTCCTTCCAGTCGCCGAGGTAGCGCCCTTCCGGCGGCGGCTTGATGGTCGCCAACTCCTGCGCCTCCAGTTTGCGCACGGCCTCGGCAGACGGCGCTGTGGCCGCCGAGCAGGCGCGCTGCAATGGATCCTGATCGAGCCGACCGAGGGTGGCCTGACCCTTCGCCTCGAACGACGCCTTGATCATCGCCAGCGAGATCGCGTCGTAGTCGGGCGGCGCCACCGCAGGCGCTGCGCATCCGGCGACCAGGAACACGACGGCGGTGGCCTGCCATGCAAGCCGACGGGTGTGGATTCGAAACATCGGATTCCCTTCAGCGCTTGATCGCCGGAGCGATCGACTCGGCACCCTTCGCGGTGACGCCGAGATACACACCGAGCGCAATCGTCGCGTCGGAGATGAACCCCGGGGACGGGAAACGCTGCTGGCGGAAGCAGTCATTGAGCCGACGCTGCATGCTCCACAGCTCGCCGCTCGAGACCCGATAGGCGGGCCACGCACCGAAGGCGGCGCCAGCGCCCTTCGCTGTCGTCAGGTCGGGAAGGTCCTGCAAGCGGATCCGCTTGCCTTCCTGCCCATGACACGAGGCGCAGGAGAAGTCGTACGGACCGCTGCGGAAATTGAAGATCCGCTTGCCTGCCTCGTACATGTCCTTTTCTTGCCCGTGCGCCTGGGGCAGACTGAATGTCATGCCGTCCGATTCACTGGAGACGTAGGCGACAAGGCTTTCGAGCGTGACCTGCTCGCCCTTGCCGAATGGCGTTTTCACGATCTCGGCAGCATTGAATCCCTGCAGGTCCTGCATGCAGGTGACCAGCCGGGACTCGAGGTCTTGCACTCGGCCGGTATCGGCAAAGAAACGCGGCAGCTCGACAAACGCTCCCTTGACCACGCCTGCGCCACGTCCGAGATCGCATTGCTCGAGAGTCGCCTTGTTCGGGCCGCGTGGCTGCTTCCAGAGGCCTTCGCCCTTGGCCTCCCAGAGCTCGGCAGGGTTGCCGTCGGCGAGCATCGCCCGATATTTGGCGATCTCCTCGGACGACGACTGCGCGTGCGCCTGCACTGCCGCGCACAGAAGGGCTGCGACGATGAAACGATGCATGGGTGCTCCCTGATTTCCGACGATCTCGGCGCGACCGGAGGACGAGTCCGGTCAGGAAATGACAGCCTCGTCGGTGCGCGTGTCGCCGGTGTTGTCCGTCCAGGTCACGGTGACCTTGTCGCCGGCCTTGGCGCCTTTGAAGCGAAACTGGAGGTACGGATTCTGGGAGATCGCCTGGCCCCACTTGGCCGCCAGAACCGTCTTGCCGCCGCTCGTGGCCTTGACGTCGTTGATGTAATGCGAGGGCACGACCTTGCCACTCGAATCCTTGCGAAAGCCGGTCTCCATCGGATGGGCCATCAGCACGCGAACGTCGGTCACGCCGTCTTTCATCGTCGCGCGAATGCGCATCGGGTCAGCCATGTTCTGTCTCCTGTGTTTGAAGTCCGACGGCCCGATCAGCCGCCGCAGCCGCCGAGCGTGACCTTGGTTTCCTTGGACGTCGCGTAGAGCTTTCCATCGGCCTTGACCACTGCGTAGACCTTCGAGCTTTCGCCCATCTTCGCGCGCGTCGCGACGTACGGTTCGGTCCCGTCGGGAATGGTGAATGCGGCCGTCAAAGGAAATGGATTCTTCTCGACGATGATGTAGATGGCCTCGGTCTTCGGCAAGGTGCTGGTCACGGCGATCGGCACCACGGCCCCGTTCTCGGCGATGTCGGGCGACGTGATGGTGATGTCCTTGCTCTCGACCGGCTTGCCGCCGAGCGCGGCGAGCGCGGCGTCGATCGTCTTGGCATCGAAGCCCGGCGCCTCCGCGGCCAGCGCCTGTTGCGCGGTGATGGCACCGCAGCCGACCAGCAGCGCCAGCAGACCGGTGTGCTTCAGGGCGTCTCGTCTCGTTGTCATCGTGTGGTTCCTTTCATGGGTCTTGCCGTCGATGGGCTCGGGGGAGACGCTTGCGGCCAGCAGCCATCGTCCCGATTTGCGATCCGAACGCAATCCGCAACGGCCCATAGGCGCGATGCAGCCCGCGGTTCATTCGCTTGCTCCGTTTGCCAGCCACTGCGCAATCACCTTCGCGTCGGCATCCACCAACTGCGCCTGCGGCGGCATCGGGAACGGTCCCCAGACGCCCTGGCCGCCGTTGCGGATCTTTCCCGTCAGATAGTCGACGACGTCGGAACGGGCAGCGTACTTCTTGGCGACGTCCTGAAATGCGGGGCCGACGATCGTGTCCGTGATGCCATGACAACTGACGCACGAATTCGATTTGATCAGTGCCAGCGCCGCCGCGCTCGACGAGCCAGCGGCCGATGGCGCGCTCGCGGGCGTCGAGGCCGGCGTCGATGCCAGCGCCAGCCGTCTCATCCCGGCATGGCCCTGACCCGGCGGTACGGACGTATCGGTGCCGCGCGCAGGGCCGAATGGTCGGACCTGATCGGCGATGTTCCCGTTCGAGTTGCGCGACTCGACGGGCAAGGACGACGCGATCTTGCCTTCGACCGGGCAGTCCCGCATGCAGAGTGGATTGCTCACGTCGCCCTTGCCGCGGGTCAGCCACATTGGTTCGTAGACCATGTGCCCGAACCGGTTCGGCAGGTGCGCCTGAACCTCGGCGATGTTCTTGTCGGACAGCGTGAAGTCGGCCGGAACGATGTCACCGAGATTGAGGATGTAGGCGAGCACGCCATACACCTCGTCTGTCTTCAGAGACTTGGGGGCATTCCAGGGCATCGCCCGGTTGATGTAGTCCCAGAGCGACGACAGCTTGGTGACCTTCATCAGCGTCGTCCGGTGTGGATAGCCCGGGTGCGCCAGATAGTAGGCATGGCCGGACTCGATGTCCTTCCTGGATGTGCCACCGACGATCGGCGTGAAGACCGAGTTGGATTCACCGAACTCGCCATGGCACGAGGCGCATTTCGCCTCCCAGACTTTCGTGCCCAGACCGACGCTGCCCGAGCCTGTCGGAAGCCCTTGGAAATCGCCGCGCACGTCGATGTTCCATGCCTTGATTTCTGCCGGCGTGGCGGCGCGGCCGATTCCGGACAGATCGGGCGCCGCCTGCGCGCTGGCCGTCAACGCGAGGCCGGCACCGACCAGCAGCGCCAACCGCAATGACCTCGCCGCAGCGTTCATCTCAGTCGACCTGGACGTTGGAGACATCGCCGGTCTCAGCGACGCGCCACGACTGGATCGCGTTGTTGTGATAGATCGACCTGGTACCGCGCGCGGCGCGGAGCTGGTTGATCTTGGGTTGCACGTAGCCGGTGTCGTCCATCGCGCGAGACTGCAGGATCGCGGGCGAGCCGTCCCAGGTCCAGTCGATGTTGAAGCGGGTCAGTGCCTTCGAGAGCACCGGGCCTTCCAGCCGCGCCGTGCGCCAGTTGCGGCCGCCGTCGACGCTGACGTCGACCCGCTTCACCTTGCCGCGACCCGACCAAGCCAGGCCGGTGACGTTGTAGTAGCCCTTGTCGAGCAAGGTCTGCGAGCCCGACGGCGTGGTGATGACCGACTTGCATTCCTGGATCGACGTGAACTGGCGGTACATGCCGTCGGGCATCAGGTCGACGTAGTGGACCTCTTCGTCCTTGGTGAAGAACGGCTGGTCGCCGATCTTGATGCGGCGCAGGTACTTCACCCAGCTCACGCCCTGGATGCCGGGCGCCACGAGGCGGAGCGGATAGCCGTTTTCCGGCCGCAACATCTCGCCGTTCATGCCCCAGGCGACGAGGACGTCGTCGAGGGCGTTGTCCATCGGGAGGGTGCGCGTCATCGACGATCCGTCTGCCCCCTCGGCCAGCACGTAGCGGCCCTTCATCGTGTCGGCGCCGCACATCTCGAGCAGCGTCGACAGCTTGACGCCGGTGAACTCCGAGCAGGACAGCATGCCGTGCGTGTACTGCACGCTCGGCACCGCCGAGTTGCCCCATTCCATCGCGCTGTTCGCACCGCACTCGATGAAGTGGATGCGCGAGACCGATGGCAGCCGCATCAGATCGTCCATCGTGAAAACGCGCGCCTCTTTCACCATGCCGTTGACCATCAGCCGATGCGCCGATGGATCGATGTCCCACCAGCCCTGGTGGTGGCGCTCGAAGTGCAGGCCGCTCGGCGTGATGATCCCGAACAGCGACTGCAACGGGCAGAAGGAGACCGACGCCTGCGCAACCTGGGTGAGGCCCGGGCTCTGCCTGCGCTGGATGCCCTTTTCCCACTTCGACGGAGACCCGTAACCGGAGCTCGCCACCGGCCGGCCGAGCGCTCGCGAATGCTCCGGCAATGTCAGGATGGCGGGGTCGCCGTCGTCGGTCCGTGCGGGAGCGGCCAGGGCTTGCTTCGCAGAGACGCCCGCGCCCATGGCGAGGGCACTGGCCATGAAGCGCCGACGCGCCTTGCGCGCCTCCTCCACGGCATGCGGCGGAAGGTCGTCTTCCGGCGCCTTCAGGATGCGGCCCGACATCTTGGGCACACCGTTTGACATGTCTCGTCCCCGTCGCCTGTCCGGCTGCTAACGCAGTTCTTCGATCAGATCCCTGAAGCTGCGCTTCAGCCCCGGCTTGCCGACGAGCTCCGCGGCGACGCGCACACAAACGGCCCGGCATACATCGGTCAGGCTGGCATCGGTGACGCTGTAGAAGACCTGCGGCCCGTCCCGCCGCCTCTTGACCACGCCTGACTGGTACATCATGTTGAGATGGCGCGAAGCATTGCTCTGCGTGAGCCCGGTCTCCTCGACGATCTGACCCACCGAACGCTCGTCCTGGCAGATCGAATGGAGGATGCGCAGACGCGCCGGCTCGGAAAGGATCAGGAAGTAACGCGCCACCGATTCAAAGACTTCGCCCATCTCGTCCACGACGTTCTCCCGGCTCGACGACTCGCTAGCTTATGAGCATGCGCGCATAGACGAATAGGTAGTTGCACCCCCTAGCCGCGATCCCTGCACAAGTCTCTAATCCGTCAACATGAACGAAGCCGTGCCGTTCCCGTCGCGTGAACGCCCGTCTCGCGAGATTCGGGAGAAATTCTGTCAAGGAGACCTGCCCATGCCATCGCTATCCCGCCGCTCGGTCGCTCTCATCGGCAGCGCCGCGCTCCTTGCAGCGTCGCTTCCTGCGAGCGCCGCTGCCCAATCCGGGCCGGCCAAGAACAAAGTGGTGTTCCAGGTCAGCGACTCGGACCCCGCCAAGTGGAGCCTGGTGCTCAACAACGTGAGGAATCTGCAGACCGAGTTGCCGGATGACGAGTCGGATATCGAAGTCGTCGTCTACGGGCCCGGGATCGGCATGCTCAAGGGCGATTCGCCGGTGGCGCACCGCATCGCGGACACGCTGAAAAGCGGCGTCAAGGTCGTGGCATGCGAGAACACCATGAAGGGCATGAAGCTCACCTACGCCGACATGCTTCCGAGCATCGGTTACGTCCCGGCGGGGGTCGTCGAGGTCATGCGCAAGCAGCAGCAAGGATATTCGTACATCCGGCCATGAGAACCTTGCAGTCCTTCGATTCAGGGGACGTGGAGCACTAGCTCGGATCCTTCGAGGGATCGGGTGCGGCAAAATCGGTCATGTCCGAAGCCGACTTCCAGCGACTCACCAACGAGGTCCTCTCGCTCAGTTTCGCGATCGCAGTGGCGTTCGGGTGGGTGGCGCAGCGCACTCGTTTCTGCACGATGGGAGCCGTCACCGACCTGGTCATCACTGGCGACTGGACGCGCATGCGCATGTGGCTCGCCGCCGCCGGCACGGCCATCGTCGGCTTCAACGCCATGGTTTTTCTCGGCTGGGTCCAAGCCGACAACAGCATCTACGCAGGGCCTCGCGTCATTTGGCTCTCGGCCCTCGCGGGCGGCCTCATGTTCGGCGTCGGCATGGTGCTCGCGTCCGGGTGCACGAGCAAGAACCTGCTGCGCGCCGGAACAGGCAACCTGAAGGCAGTCGTCGTTCTCCTGGTCGTGGCCCTCGCCGGATTTGCGACCCTCAAGGGCATCACGGCCGTCGTTCGCGTCAGCCTTCTCGATTCGGTCGCGGCGAGCGTCGCAGCCCATCAGGACCTGCCGACGCTCATCGGACCGGTCTTCGCCATGAGCGTGCGCGACGCGGCCGCCCTGCTCGGCGCGGTCATCGGCATGGCGCTTCTGGCGGGCGCCCTGTATTCACGCGCCAACCGGTCGGCCGAGATCGCCTTCGGCGGCATCGCGATCGGCGCACTGGTCGTCACGGCGTGGTGGACGTCCGGCGTCTTCGGCTTCGTCGCCGAGAGCCCGTCGACCCTCGAAGCCACCTTCGTGGCAACGAACACCCACCGCATGGAAGCTCTCAGTTTCGTATCGGCGGTCAGCTACACCGCCGACTACCTGCTGTTTTTCAGCGACGCGTCCAAGGTGCTCACGATCGGTATCGTCACGGCCGCAGGCCTCCCCATCGGGGCCTGGATCGACGCCATATCGACACGCACATTTCGGTGGGAAGGCTTCCATACCACCGCAGATCTGCGAAACCACCTCGTCGGCGGAGCCCTGATGGGTGTTGGCGGCGTGACCGCACTTGGATGCACGATCGGACAAGGGCTCTCGGGCATATCGACATTGAGTCTCACCAGCTTCATCGCCATCGCTTCGATGATTGCCGGTGCGATTGCTGCGGTGAAGATACGGATGTGGATGATGCTTCGGGAGCCCGAGGTGCAGGCACAGTCCAAGCTCTCTCAAGTCATCGATCACTAGCTGCCAGTACGGAGCCCAGTCCCATTCGTATGGGCGGCCCCCAGGACGCCTTCAAGTCCCAAGCGCGAATGTCATCGATCTCGCCGTTGCGGTCGTCGTCAAAGCAGGAACGCTCCTACGGCAAGAAAGGAATTTGGGCGCCTTTGGGACGGCGCCGTTGACGGCCCCGCGAACACCTCCGCCTGGATACCGTTGCTTGGCCTCGGCCCCACGCGACGCTTCACGCGAGGCCATGTCATTTTCTTCAGCACTGCAAAGGGAATATCGTGAACAGAATCATTTGGCTGGTCGGTCTCGTCGTCATCGTCTTGTTCATCGCAGGGTACTTCGGCTTTCGGTGAATCTTCCCCGGGGCCCATCAGGACAGGGCCCGCTGGACATCATTGAGCGGCGTATCTTTCCGTGTGCGTGATCCGCTCGGAGAGATGCGCGACGACGATCCCGAACACGCGAACGGTCGCTTTGGAAGAGATCGCCGTATGCCTCTGCGTGGACAAGCCCCGATGCATCAGTCAATGTCGCCGTGTAGTGGTGAGAATCGAGGCGCTACATCACCCAGATTCGCATCTTTGGCGCGTCGTGGTCGAGCGTGACGCTCTGGTCCAAACGAAACGTGCCGTCTGGCAGCGCCACACCGAATCCTTCGACGTGGAGGCGCCTCGTTGGAGCACCGGAGCTGTTCTCCATGACGCCACTCGAGCCGGTGACCCCGGCAAAAAAGATTTCCGGCCGCATCTCCGGACTTCCACCTTCGAACGAGGACGAAAGACGTTCGCCTAGCCTGCCAAGCTCCCGGCCACGAGCACGAAGGTGGCAATCGATTTCGAAACCGCCATGATTTCTTCCGCTGGCAAGCCACGCACCCACCAGGCTGTTGGAGAGTCGCCGCGTCAGCGCGGCCGCGGCAGGCTTGTCTGCGCTTCATTGGTGTTGCTGCTGGCCGTCACCGGTTTCGCAGCGATTGCCCAGAACGTGACGACGGGTGCAAGCCTCAGCGTCCTTGACGTCCATGTCGCGCAATGGCTGCATCAGCGCGCGACACCGCATCTGACTTCCTGGATGATGGCCGTCACGACACTGAACTCGACGCTCGCCGTGTCGATCTATGGCGCCGCAATCGCGTTCTATCAAGGTTGGCACAGGCGATGGCGGTGCGTCGCGACGATCATCGCGTGCGTGGGCGGCGGCCTTCTCTTGAACGACTTGCTGAAGCACGCCTTTCATCGCGGGCGGCCGCTCCTCGACCATCCGCTGCTGACTCTGGAGACAACCAGCTTTCCGAGCGGCCACGTCGCCGGCAGCACGGTGTTCTACGGACTCCTCGTCGTCTGGATCTTCGGACGGACACAGCAGTGGCGCTGGCGGCTATCGGCGGCGGCGATCGCCGCAGCAGCGATCGCGCTCGTCGCATTTTCGCGGGTCTATCTCGGCGTTCATTTCCTGAGTGATGTGGTCGCGGCCTTCGCGGAGGGAGTGGGCTGGCTCGCGCTCTGCCTTGGCGCGCTCGCAGCGGTCTGGCCGCATGGCGACGTTGGGAAACCTGGATCAGTCGCGAAGGCCGCGCCGTGACCAAGCGCCGTCGCATCGTCGTCGTCCTCAACGCCGGCTCCGGCGGTGGCTGTGACGAGGCCTTCGCTGCCCGCTTGGCCGCTCTCTTTCGCGCCGCCGGCGCCGATGCCAAAGTCCGGCTCGCCCGCAACGGCTCCGAGATCGGAGTGGCTGTGGCAGCGGCGATCGCCGAGCGGCCGGACGCCATCGTCGCCGGTGGCGGCGACGGCACCGTGAGCGCGATTGGCGGCGCCCTCGTCGACTCGGAGATCTCATTCGGCATCCTCCCGCTCGGCACGCTCAACCATTTCGCCAAGGACATGGGGTTGTCGCTCGATCTCGACGCCGCGGTCGGCCACATCGTGCGCGGTCAGCCGAAGCGGGTCGATGTGGGAGAGGTCAATGGTCGCATCTTCATCAACAACGCGAGCCTCGGCCTCTATCCGGATATGG
>Ga0075520_1000488_pt1 | contig 17426 bp, 18 predicted proteins | sample NGEPerB_FD_75100 | JGI IMG/M metagenome (GOLD analysis project Ga0075520, IMG submission 75100) | Arctic peat soil microbial communities from the Barrow Environmental Observatory site, Barrow, Alaska, USA - NGEE PermafrostAB12-B | ecosystem: Environmental > Terrestrial > Soil > Wetlands > Peat ... | reverse complement strand
TTGCGCTGGTCCCACGAGCGCTGCGGCGGGTCGCTGTGTGGAGTGAAGTAAAGGAGGAGCTGTTGGCCGCAGGCCGACAGCGGGGGACATGAACGGAACACAGCGACCCGTCGCAGCGCTCGCGTACCGACCTTCGAGAGTCAGCTTCCACGACAAGTCACCCGAAGACCGCGACGATTCCTCGCCCGATCTTCGATTGGATGCGTTTGAATGCCGAGTCCGGCTCAGTACGTCCCGGGGATGAGGGTGCGGAGATCGACCTTGTGGATGTCGGTGTGGCCGCAGAAGGCCATCGTCAGCTCGAGCTCGTTGGCGAGCACCTCGAGGCTGCGCGTGACGCCTTGCTGGCCCATCGCGCCGAGCCCGTAGACGAAGGCGCGACCGATCATCGTCCCGCGCGCGCCGAGCGCCCAGGCCTTCAGGATGTCCTGCCCCGAGCGGATGCCGCCGTCCATCCAGACCTCGATCTGCGAGCCGACCGCGTCGGCGATCGCCGGCAATGCGCTGATGCCCGAAGGCGCGCCGTCGAGCTGGCGACCGCCGTGGTTGGAGACGACGATCGCATCGGCGCCGGTGCCGGCGGCGATCTTGGCGTCCTCGACGTCGAGGACGCCCTTGAGGATCAGCTTGCCGCCCCAGCGCTTCTTGATCCACTCGATGTCGGCCCAGCTCAGCGTCGGATCGAACTGCCCTGCCGTCCAGGCGCTGAGCGACGCCATGTTCTCGATGCCCTTGACGTGGCCGACGACGTTGCCGAACGTGCGCCGCTTGGTGCCGAGCATGCCCAGGCCCCAGCTCGGCTTGGTCATCAGATTGATGATGTTGGCGAGCGTCGGCTTGGGCGGCGCCGAGAGGCCGTTCTTGATGTCCTTGTGGCGCTGGCCGAGGATCTGCAGATCGAGCGTGAGCACCAGGGCGCTGCACTTCGCGGCCTTGGCGCGGTCGATCAGCCGGCCGATGAATTCGCGGTCGCGCATGACATAGAGCTGGAACCAGAACGGCGCCTTGGTGTTCGCCGCGACGTCCTCGATCGAGGCGATGCTCATCGTCGACAACGTGAACGGCACGCCGAACGCCTCGGCCGCGCGCGCGGCGAGGATCTCGCCGTCGGCGTGCTGCATGCCGAGCATGCCGATCGGCGCCAGGGCCACCGGCATGGCGACGTCGATGCCGACCATCCTGGTGCGCAGCGACCGCGTCTCGACGTTGACGGCGACGCGCTGGCGCAGCTTGATTTTCTGGAAGTCCGCCTCGTTGGCGCGGTAGGTGCTCTCCGTCCACGAGCCGGAATCGGCGTAGTCGTAGAACATGCGCGGCACCTTGCGCCTGGCGATCTCGCGCAGGTCTTCGATGTGCGTGATGACGGGAGCGTTGGCAGCGGACATCCGCCGATGCTACGACAGCACCGGCGCGGGCGGCCTATGCCGACGAGCCCGGCGCCGCATCGAACAGGGGCAGGCCTCGATCGCTCCTCGCCGGCGTCTCGTCTGCCTTGGCGGCCGGTGCATGCGCCGCGCCGCCGGCCACCAGCTCGCTCAGCGTCTCGAGATTCGAGGCACGCACGCCGAGCAGGCGAAGCCGCCTCGCCAGGTCGACGCGCTTCAGGCACTCGCCCGCGGCGCGGCGGATCTCGCGCCCGTCGAGCGTGTGCGCGGACAGCGTCAGGTCGCGCGTCGCGATCTTGAAATCGTCGAAGCGCAGCTTGATGCCGATCGTCTTCGCCGCGTAGCCCTTGCGCGCCAGATCGCCGGCCAGCTTCACGCAGAGGTCGGTGAAGATGGCGCCGAGCTCGGCCCGGTCGCGCACCGCGTGCAGGTCGCGATCGAACGTCGTCTCGCGGCTGATCGACACCGGCTCACTCGAGGTGACGACCGGCCGATCGTCGAGGCCGTGCGACGCCGCATGCAACCAGGCGCCGAAGCTCTTGCCGAACTGCGCGATCAGGAAGGCCGGATCGGCCGCGGCGACGTCGCCGACCGTGTGGATGCCGAGCGCGGCGAGCTTTTCCGCGGCCTTCGGGCCGATGCCGTTGACCTTGCGCGCGGCGAGCGGCCAGATGCGGTCCGGGATGTCGGCGTGGCCGAGCAGCGTCAGTCCATCGGGCTTGTCGAGCTCCGAAGCGAGCTTGGAGAGCAGCTTGTTCGGCGTGATGCCGACCGAACACGTGAGCCCGGTCGCATCGCGCACGGCCGCCTTCAGCGACAGGCCGATGGCGTGCCCGGCGTCATCGTGCACGCCGGCAATGTCGCCGACATCGACGTAGATCTCGTCGATGCCGCGGTCCTCGACGATCGGCGCGACGCTGCGCACGGCGGCCTTGAAGAGACGCGAGTACTTGCGGTACTCGTCGAAATCGACCGGCAGCAGGATCGCGTCCGGCGCCAGCACCGCGGACTTCATCATGCCCATGGCCGAGAAGACGCCGAGCTTGCGTGCTTCGTAGGTGCTCGTTGTGACGACACCGCGGCCGACGTAGTCGCGCAGCGCGAAGAAGCGGCGTGTGCCGTCGGGCAGCAGGCGCGGCTCGCGGTCGCGGCCACCGCCGATCACGACCGGCAGGCCGCGCAGCTCCGGATAGCGCAGCAGCTCGACCGAGGCGTAAAAGGCGTCCATGTCGAGATGCGCGATCAGCCGGGCCATGGGCAGCGATGGTAGGCTTTGCACACTGGCACGGCAGCGACCATGCGCCTGCCAGGCCGCCCGAAAGGCGAATACGGAAGTGCGCAGCACAAGGGTTCCCTGATGAACCACGACTCGACGACGACCTCGATCCGTTTCGCGACGCGCGCCGACGCGCTCGTCATCGCCGAGATGTCGCGCGACCTGATCGAGCAAGGGCTCGGCTGGAGCTGGACCAGGGAACGCGTGCAGCGCGGCCTTCGCCATCCCGATACCAACGTCGTCGTCGCCGTTCGCGGCAGCGAGCGGGCCGGCTTCGGCATCATGAAATACGGCGACGACGAATCGCATCTGCTGCTGCTGGCGGTCCGCCCCGGCCACGCCCGGCACGGCGTCGGCCGCAGCCTGGTCGACTGGCTCGAAGCTTCGGCACGCATCGCCGGCATCACCCGCGTCACGCTCGAGGCGCGCCACGGCAACCGCGCGGCGCGCGCGTTCTACGAACGCCTGGGCTATGCGCAGACGCAGTTGCTTCCGGGCTACTACGGTGGCCGCGAGGCGAGCGTGCGGATGTGCAAGACGCTGACCGTGCAGCCATCGGAAAACGCGTGAGCGTCCATCCCGTCCGACGTTCGATGCCGGGGCGGCGATGCGCCGTCGCCGTCGCGTCGTCGCTCGCCGCCGTCATCGTCGGCGCGGCCGGCGCCGCGGCAGGCGCCGACGCCACCGCCGTCGATCCGACGGCATTGCCGCTCGGCGCCCTGACGGTCGCGGCGAGCGCCGAGGAGTGCGCCGCGTGGCGACGCGAGCGGAGCTTTTCGCGCAGCGTCGAGATGCACGATGCGGCTGCCTTCGCGTCGCATCTGCACCCCGGCGCTGTCTTCGATGCCGGTGACGAGCGCGCGACCCGGGGCCGCGATGCGGTCGTCGCCGGCTGGAGCGGCCTCATCGAAGGCAAGGGGACGGTGCTGCGCTGGCGGCCGGGTGTCGTCGACATCGGCGGCGAACCGGCCATCGCCGTGTCGCGCGGGCCCTACATCCTGCAGTCGATGCGCGACGGCAAGGCGACGTTCCGGGTCGGCTTCTACCAGACGGTGTGGCTGCGCGATGCCGCCGACCGCACCTGGCGGGTCCTCTTCGATGGCGGCGCATCGACGCCGCTGCTGGTGGACGACCGTGCCGCGGCCGAGGCCTGGGTGCGGCAGCAGGCGATGTCGGATTGCGCGTCGCCCTGAGGCGTTGCGGCCCGGCGAGACGACCGCCGGCGCCGAGGCGCCAACTCAGGCGCGGATCACGCCGCTCTTGAACACGCCGCGATCGGCGGTGCCGTACACGGAGTAGAGGGCGGCGCCTTCGCGCGGCAGCAGCACGTCGATGGCGCGATCGAGCGCCGCCGTGGCGCGGGCCAGCGACTCGCGCTGTGCCGCGACCTGGCCGCTCGCCTGGGCGAACCGCTCGCGCAGCGCCGATGGCAAGGGACCATTTCGGGCGGCGTCGGAAAAATGGGTGACCGCGCTGGCCAGAGCGCGATGCAGCTCGGAGGCGTGCAGCTCGATGCCGTCGGCATCGCGCAAGCGCAGGGCGTTGCCGAGCGCCGCCAGGCGCGATTCGACGGCCGCGAGGCGAGCTTCGAGCTCGGGAGAATGGGTCGGGGCGGGCAGCGCCGCGCCGGTCGGGACCGCCATCAGGTCTTCACCTTGCTGAGCAGTTCCTGCGCGTTGGCGATCAGCTTGTCGGCGATCACCTCGGGGTTGACCTTGTACGTGCCGTTCGAGATGGCGCCGCCGACGCGTCCCACCTTGTCGGCATCGAACTCGCCCGGCCCGCTCGACAGCAGCGTCGACGCCGTGCTCGAGAGCTCGACCTTGGCGCTGGCGTCGGCGACACTGGCGACGGGGGTCGACGCAGCGGCTGCCGTGCCCACTTTCGCGGCGTCAGCAGCCGAAGCAGGGCTGCCGGCCACCGGCAGGGTGACTGGCTTGTCCGCGGGATGACCGATCTTCATGACGTTTCTCCATCGGCGCCGGAACAGTGCGCGCCCATCGACATGGACGGACTATCGGCGTCGCATGGCGCGACTTTAGGGTTTTTTGTCGGCGCCGCCACCGGCGCCACGGCCATCACAGGGCCACCTCGATGCGCCGCTCGCCCGAAGGCAGGCCGCTGACGATCTTTCCGCTCTCGGTGCGAACGCGGGCCATCTGGCCTTCGAGGCCGTTGCCGAGGGCCTGGCCTTCGCTCTCGAGGGCGAAGCCGTCGCCGGACGCGATCACCTTGACCGTGTCGCCAGCCGCGAACCACTGGCGTGACTTGAGCTGGCCCTGGCGCAGCGTCTGGCCGGGGCGGAGCGCCTGGGCCAGCGTGCGGCCGACGGCGAGCTTCGGATCGACGATGGCGGCGGTGAATTCCTCGGCCAGGTCGACCTCGGCCTCGGCCACGTCGGCGTCGGCGAGCACGCTGCCTGCGACAGCGCCGTTCGGCACGATCAGGGCGCGGCCGAACACCTTGACCGTGATCGGCAGGAAGACGTTCCAGGGCGTCGCGCCCTCCTTGCAGCGCAGGCCGATGCGCGACTTGCCCCACAGGCGCATGCCCAGCGGCAGATAGGGCTCGACGCGGCGGCAGGCGGCCAGGTGCAGGCGCGGATCGAGCTGACCGATCACGATCTCGACGCGTGTCCCGCGCGGCGCGCCGGCCTTGTCGAGCGCGAGTGCGCGAACGCTGTCGAGCAGCATGGCATCGAGCGCGCCGGCGGCAGCGGGTGCAGTGGGTGCGTCGTCGGCGAAGGCCGGTGTCGCGAGGCCCAGAAGCACCAGCGCCATCAGGATCGCCGCGGCCAGGCTCCATGCGAGAAGGCGTGGCGCGATGCGCGCGAGCGGGCCGAGCAGGACGATGGACAACATGGGCGTCACTCTAGTGGGCGGCCTTGTGTTCGAGGCGTCGATATGGGCGGCAAAGGGCGCGCTATTCGCGCTTATGTTTGCCGAGTCGGCTCCGGACAATGCGCTCACATCGCCAGATGGCGGGCTTTCGCCCTCGCCGGGCGGCGGTGAAGCGAGGCTCAGATGCTCAACCGACTGAACGACAGCGCACTCGATTTCCAGGCCCAGGCGCTCGTCCTGCGCTCGGAGCGGCAACGCCTGATCGCCAGCAACATCGCCAACGCCGACACGCCGGGCTACATCGCCCGCGACATGGATTTCGCGAAGACACTGAAAGCGGCGACCGCAAGCCTGCCAATGGCACAGACCGTCTCGACCACCCACCCCGGACATATCGGCAGCGGCAGCGCCGGCTTGAGCGGCGGCCTCACCGGCAGCGATCTGCTCTATGCGACACCGAGCCAGACCAACCTCGACCGCAACACCGTCGACATGGACCGCGAGCGCGCCAGCTTCGCCGACAACGCCGTCAAGTACGAGGCGACGTTGCGCTTCATCGGCGCCGACGTGAAGACGCAGCTCTCAGCCATCACAGGGCAATGAGGACCAAGCAATGAGGACTAGCCGATGAGCATGCTGTCGATCTTCAACGTCTCGGGCAGCGCAGCCAGCGCGCAGAGCCAGCGGCTCAACGTCGTCGCCTCGAACCTCGCCAATGCCGACACCGTGGCCGGCCCGGACGGCAAGGCCTACAAGGCGCGCCAGGTCACCTTCGAGACGCAGATGCTCGGCGAGACGGCCAACGACCCGAGCGCCGCCGGCGTGCGCGTCAGCACCGTCAGCGAAGACCAGACGCCCGGCCGTCGCGTCCACGACCCGGCGCACCCGAGCGCCGACGCCGATGGCTACGTCACCTACAGCAACGTCAACGCGGTCGAGGAGATGGTCAACATGATCTCGGCCTCGCGTTCGTACCAGAACAACCTCGAGGTCATGAACACGGCAAAGACGCTGCTGCTCAAGACCATCCAGCTCGGATCCTGACGGAGAACCCCATGGCAGTCGGCTCGGCAACATCCACTAACGACGTCAACGTCGCTTCCACCGCCGCGGCGTCGAGCGCATCGAGCTCCTCGCTCAGTGCCGACAGCTTCCTGAAGCTTCTGGTCACCCAGATGCAGAACCAGGATCCGCTCAACCCGATGGACAACGCCCAGGTGACGAGCCAGATGGCGCAGATCAGCACCGTGACCGGCATCGGCACGCTGAACACGACGGTGCAGTCCCTGTCGTCGCAGTTCACGCAGATGCAGGCGCTGCAGGGCGCCTCGCTGGTCGGCCACAGCGTGATCGTGCCCGGCAACATGATCAACATCGACCCGACCTCTGCGACCGGCCAGGGCGGCTTTCAGCTGGCGACGCCGGCCGACGCGGTCAAGGTCGAGATCCTGGCGCCGAGCGGCGCGGTCGTGCAGACGATGAACCTCGGCGCCGAGGGCGCCGGCCTGCACAGCTTTGCCTGGCCGTCCGGCACGGCGACCAATGCCGACGGCTACACCTTCCGCGTCACCGCCAGCACCGGCGGCGTGACGATTCCGTCGACGGCGTTGATGAGCGACATCGTCGACGCGGTCTCGACCGTCGGCAACACGTTCAACCTCGAGTTGCAGAACTCCGGCACCGTGCCCTACAGCACCGTCGTTGCGCTGAACTGATCTTCACCTCTTCCCTGAAAGAGCAAACGCCATGGGCTTCCAGCAAGGTATTTCCGGTCTCAACGCGGCGAGCAAGAACCTCGACGTCATCGGCAACAACATCGCCAACGCCAACACCTACGGCGAGAAGTCGGCGCGCGCCGAGTTCGCCGACGTCTATGCGAACACGGTCGCGGGCAGCAGCAACACGATCGGCATCGGCACCATGCTCTCCGCCGTGTAGCAGCAGTTCACGCAGGGCACGATCACGCCGACGAGCAACCCGCTCGACGTCGCCATCAGCGGCAATGGCTTCTTCGAGGTGAGCAGCGCCAGCGGCGCGCTCTCGTACACGCGCAACGGCCAGTTCAAGGCCGACAACTCGGGCTTTCTCGTCAACGACCAGGGCCAGCACCTGATGGGCTATCCGGCCGATGCGACGGGCACCGTCATCCCGGGAACCGCCAGCGCGCTGCAGCTGCCGACAGCGGGCATCACGCCGGCCGTGTCGACCAAGATCTCGATGGAGATGAACCTCGATTCGACAGCGGCCGTCACCGCCCCGACTTCCGGCACGCCGATCGATTTCGCCGACCCGACCACCTACAACAACGCCACCTCGCAGACTGTCTACGACGTCAAGGGCCAGCCGGTCGCGCTGACCTACTATTTCCAGAAGGCGAGCACCGACACCTGGAACGTCTACGTCGCCGCCGACGGCACGCCAATCGCGACCTCGGGCGGCAACCCGGCGCCTTCGACGACGATCACCTTCCCGACCAACGGCAGCGCGCCGACCGCGCCGGTCGGCACTGTCGCGCTCGACATCCCGTCCGTCACCAATGCCGCCGGCGCGACGACGGTGCCGATCGCCGGCATCGCCCTCGACGTCTCGGGCGCCACCGAATACGGCGCGAAGTTCGGCGTCACGAACCTGACGCAGGACGGCTATGCGTCCGGTTCGCTGACGGGAGTCTCCTTCTCCGCCAACGGCGTCGTCACCGCGACCTACTCGAACGGCCAGACCAAGCCCGCCGGCCAGCTCGAGCTGGCGACCTTTCGCAACCCGCAAGGGCTCGAGCCGACCGGCGGCAACGGCTGGATCCAGACCGCGGCTTCGGGCGCGCCCATCGTCGGCGTGCCGGGCGACGGCAACCTGGGTGTCCTGCAGGCCGGAGCGCTCGAGGAGTCGAACGTCGATCTGACCCAGGAGCTGGTCAACATGATCACGGCGCAGCGCGACTACCAGGCCAACGCGCAGACGATCAAGACCGAAGACCAGATCATGCAGACCATCGTCAACCTGCGTTGAACGAGCGGGCTGAATCATGGACCGGATGATCTATCTGTCGATGGCTGGCGCGAAGGCGACCATGCAGCGACAGGACACGCTCTCGAACAATCTCGCCAACGTCTCGACGGTCGGCTTTCGCGCCGAGCTGGCAGCCTTTCGTGCCGTACCGGTGCAAGGCAGCGGCGCGAGCACACGGGTCTACGCGCTCGAGTCGACGCCGGGCTACGACGCGACACCGGGAACGGTGTCGGCGACCGGCGGCAATCTCGACGTGGCGATGAAGGACAACGCCTGGCTCGCCGTGCAAAGCCTCGACGGCACCGAGGCCTACACCCGCGGCGGCTCGCTCGCGATCACGTCCGAGGGCAACCTGACGACGACGTCTGGCCTCACCGTGCTCGGCGACGGCGGCCCGATCCAGATCCCGCCCGACACGGTCGTCAGCATCGGCAACGACGGCACGGTCAGCGCGACCACGGCCGATGGCCGCAGCAACCCGGTCGGCAAGCTCAAGCTCGTCACGCCGGAGGCGCCGCTCACGCGCGGCATCGACGGTCTCTTCAGAGCCGACGACGGCGACCTGGCCGCCGACCCCAAGGCGCAACTGCAGAGCGGCGCCCTCGAGGGCTCGAACGTCAGCGCCGTCGCGACGATGGTGGAGATGATCGCCGCAGCCCGGCAGTTCGAGGCGCAGATGAAGTCGCTGTCGAGCGCCGAAGGCAACGACAAGGCGGCCCAGCAACTGCTCTCGGTCAGCTGAAGCCAGGCCGCTTCGGCGCCCGGCGCTGTCGCCCAGACGCGCCGATCTTGTCCAGCGGGTCCCGAATCAGGTCGTCGGTTCTGTCGCCGCCGCAAGCCGCTGTGCCTCGCGCAGCAGACTCTTCGTCGATTTGACGGCCGGCGCGTCCTCGATCGGCTTCGAGCTTGCGATCTTCCTTCCAGGCACGGGCCCGACCGACTGGCGCTGCGCCTTGCGTCGTGCCTTGTCATCGGCCCGCACGGCCTTGATCGCCTTCTCGACCTTGGCGGCGGCGCGCTCGACGTCCTTGACCGACACCGGCATTGCGGCCCTGCGCGCCGATGCGCGCGACTGCTCGACGCGCATCGGATTGGCCTTCGCCCATGCGTCGCGGCGCACGCCGGTCACTTGCCAGCACACCTTCTGACGCGGCTGGCCGCCGCCGATCTCGAACGACCCCTTCGCTGCTTCTCGCGCCAGGTGCAGCTCCGGTGCCGGGCCACCGACCGCGGTGAGCTGATAGCGAAGCTCGTGGTTCAGCGCATCGAACCAGGTCGGTAGCCTGACGACGGCGTGGCCACGCCGATCGAGCGTCGCGATGCCGTCGTAGAACGTCTTGTATTCCGGCGCTTCGACGCAGGCGTGGTTGAGCACCTTGCGCTTCGGGTCGAGCGGATGGTCGATCGAAAAGAGCGAGGCGTACTTGAAGATCGTGCCCTCGACGTGCACGTCGCCGACGAAGCGCCCGGCCACGGCTCCGAGCTTCGCGAAGCCGATGCCGAGCACGCCGGTGCCGACCAGCGTGATACCGCAAACGCCCGCGGCGCCGAGGGAGTTGCCGTAGACGCCGCAGCCTGCTTCTGGGTCGCCCGCCTTCGCTGCGCCGGCGCAGCCGCCGTTGACGCCGGCATAGGCGCTGAAGCCGCGCACCGCGGTGCTGATGAGCGACGCGGCGTCGACCGCGACCTGGGAGGAATAGGCCTTCAGCGCCGGCTGACTGCCGCTGAAGTTCGAGACGTCGATGCCGCCGCCACCCCACGATTCGGCATGCAACGCGAGGCCGCTGCTGCTGACGGCGCGCATCGCCATTCCCGATTTGCTGTAGCCGTCGACGCCGACTCCGCTGCTCAGGTCGTTTTGACCGAACACGCCCGCCGCGTTGGCGCCGGTCGATTCGCCGACCACACCGCGCGCTTGCGCGCTGGCGCCGTGCACACCGGGGCCGGCACTCGAGCTGCCATCGACGCCGGCGCCGGCCACGCTCTGCCCGGAAACCCCGGCGCCTTGCGCGCCGGGCGCGTAGCCGAACACGCCCGAGGCCGTTGCCGATTGGGTTGCGCCAGCGACGCCATGGTCTTCGCTCGCGAAGCCTTGCACGCCGCCCTGCGCGCCGGAACCGCGCACGCCGACGCCGCCGTTCTCCGCCATACCCAGCACGCCGGTCGAGCGGATGCCGAAGGTCGCGCCGACGACGCCATAGGCAGCGGCGCGGCCGGAGATGCCGGCGACGCCGATGCCGTCGAGGCTGTCCAACGGCTTTTTCGGATCGACCAGGTTGACGCCGGCGACCGCGATCGTTGCTGCCTGGTTGACGCCGACGACGCCGCTCGCTTTGGGACCGAACGACGTCATGCCGATCGATTCGTCGGACCGGATGTTGGCGGCCACGGTTTTCGCCGTCCGCGCGCGCAGCGCTTCGGCGTCCTTGGAAGCGGCATCGAGCGCGATGCCGCGTGCCGTGGCCTGCAACGCAGGGCCTTTGTCGTTGTCGAGCAGCAGCGACGGGGAGGCGTCACTGACAAGTCCGGTCGAAGGCAGATCCCAGTTCACGGCGGCCATGCGTTCTCCTGTGATGGTCAGATGGGTAAAGCAAGGCGGAGGCTACGCCAAGCCGGCTCTGTGCTCATGGCCGGAAGAAGACGGGGATCTGCCCCGCTTTTCATGCGCTTGCCGGCTGGCCCAGGCGCCACCATGCCGACATTGACCGGAGAGCCGCACCATGATGCGATCACTGTGGATTTCGAAGACGGGGATGGAAGCGCAGCAGATGCAGCTGGACGCCATCTCGAACAACCTCGCCAACGTCGCGACCAACGGCTACAAGAGCCAGCGTCAGGTCTTCGAGGACCTGATGTACCAGAACATGCGCCAGGCCGGCTCGGCCAGCAGCGACCAGACGACGCTGCCGACCGGCCTACAGGTCGGTCTGGGCACGCGCGCCGTGGCGACCTCGCGCAACTTCAGCCAGGGCAACCTGCAGCAGACGAGCAACACGCTCGACCTCGCGATCCGGGGCGGGGGCTTCTTCCAGGTGCAGATGCCCGACGGCACCACCGGCTATACGCGCGACGGCTCGTTCCAGACCAGCTCGACCGGCCAGCTCGTCACCAACAATGGCTACACGGTCCAGCCGGGCATCACGATCCCGGCAGCGGCGCAGAGCGTGAGCATCGGCCAGGACGGCACGGTCACCGTCGTGCTGCCCGGGCAGGCCTTGCCACAGACCGTCGGGCAGATCCTGACGGCAGGCTTCGTCAACCCGGCCGGCCTCGACCCGAAGGGCCAGAACCTCTATGCCGAGACAGCCGCGTCGGGCTCGCCGACGCCGGGCACGCCGGGCCAGAACGCCCTTGGCTCGCTGCAGCAGGGTTTCGTCGAGACCTCGAACGTCAACGTCGTCGAGGAGCTCGTGCAGATGATCCAGACGCAACGCTCCTACGAGCTCAACTCGAAGGCGATCCAGACCTCGGATCAGATGCTCGAGAAGCTCTCGCAACTCTGAGCCGCCAAATGATCCGCATGCCCTTCGCCAGCGCGGCCCTGGCCGCGTCGCTGCTCTTCTCCCTTGCTGGCTGCGACACGCTCTACAAGACACCGAAGGTGGATGTCGCGACGCCCACCTACGTCGCACCGCCGGCGATTCCGGTGCCCGAGATCCACAACGGCTCGATCTTCCAGTCGGCCCAGTACCGGCCGCTCTTCGAGGACTACCGCGCCCGTCTGGTCGGCGATTCGATCACGGTGCAGATCGTCGAGAAGATCTCCGCAACGCAGAAGAGCACGAGCACGATCGACAAGAGCGGCAAGGTGGCCGCAGGAATCACCGCACTGCCCTTTCTGAGCGCCAACACGTTCAACCGGGCCAGCGTCGCCGGCACCTCGGACAACTCGTTTTCCGGCGCCGGCACCGTCGCCAACAGCAACGACTTCTCCGGCACCATCACCGCCGTCGTGACAGCCGTGCTCGCCAACGGCAGCCTCGTCATCGCCGGCGAAAAGCAGATCGGCGTGAACCAGAACGTCGACGTGCTGCGCTTCTCCGGCCAGGTCGACCCGCGCATGATCCAGTCGGGCAACGTCGTCGCCTCGGCGCAGATCGCCAACGTGCGGATCGAGCAGCGCGGCCGCGGCGCCCAGGCCGATGCGCAGGGAATCGGCTGGCTTTCGCGCTTCTTTTTGAACGTTCTCCCCATTTAAGTTCTTGAAGAATCGAAAGCACACCATGGTGCTTTCGAGATGACCCCGACCGACCGATTTCTCCGCGCTTCGCTGATCCTCGCGGCCGTCCTCGCCAGTGCCGCGCTCTGGTGGCCGATGCCGGCCCAGGCAGCGCGCATCAAGGAAGTCGCCTCGATCCAGGGCGTTCGCACCAACCAGCTGGTCGGCTACGGCCTCGTCGTCGGTCTCGACGGCACCGGCGACCAGACCACCTCGGCACCGTTCGCGATCCAGAGCCTGCTGGCGATGCTGCAGCAGATGGGCGTCACGGTTCCCGCCGGCACCAACATGCAGCTGAAGAACCTGGCGACGGTGATGGTCACGGCGCAGCTGCCGCCGTTCGCACAGCCGGGCCAGCCGATCGACGTCAATGTTTCCTCGCTCGCCAATGCCAAGAGCCTGCGCGGCGGCACCCTGATCTCGACGCCCCTCAAAGGCGCCGACGGCCAGATCTACGCGATGGCCCAGGGCAACCTGATCATCGGCGGCGCCGGCGCTTCGGCGTCGGGCTCGAAGGTGCAGATCAACACGCTCGCCTCCGGCCGCATTCCCGAAGGCGCGACGGTCGAGCGCAGCGTCGCGACGCCCATGAACCAGGGCGACGCGATCCAGCTCGACCTCAACGCCACCGACTTCGCCACCGCCCGCGAGGTCGTGCGCGTCATCAACGAGCGCATGGGCAGCGGCACCGCCGATGCGATCGACGGCCGCGCCGTGCGCGTGCGGATGCCGGCGTCGGCCAACGCGCGCGTCGCCTTCATGGCCGACATCGAGAACCTCGAGGTCAAGCAGATGGTGCCGGCAGCGCGGGTCGTGATCAACGCGCGCACCGGCTCGATCGTCATGAACCAGTCGGTCACGCTGGCCGCCTGCGCCGTTGCGCACGGCAGCCTCTCGGTCACCATCAGCACGACACCGACGGTCAGCCAGCCACAGCCCTTCTCGAAGACAGGCACCACCACCGTCACCGAGAAGTCCGACATCACGATCACCCAGCAGCCCGGCTCGCTGGTGCAGATGGCCGCCAGCACCAAGCTGGCCGATGTCGTCAAGGCGCTCAACTCGCTCGGCGCGACGCCGCAGGACCTGCTCGCCATCCTGCAGGCGATGAAGTCGGCCGGCGCGCTCACGGCCGAGCTGGAAGTGATCTGAGCATGGCGACGACCGTGCCCCTTTCAGGCGTGCCGACGGGCGCGACCAACACGCTCTCGCTCGACGCGCTGAAGAGCGCCGCCGCCAAGGATCCGAAGGCGGCGATCAAGGAGACGGCGAAGCAGTTCGAGGCCATCTTCATGCAGCAGCTCCTGAAGAGCATGCGCGACGCGACCGCCAGCACCGGCATGCTCGACAACTCCGGCACGCAGCTCGGCACCGAGATGCTCGATGCCCAGTACGCCAACAAGATGACCGGCCTGCCGGGTGGCCTTGCCGACGCGATCGCGCGGCAGCTCGAGCGGCAGATGGGCGGCACCGTCGCAGCGAAGCCTGCGGCGGCCGCGGCGGGCGCCGCGCCGGCCGCGTCCGGTGCGTCGACCGCGACGCCGCTGTCGCAGACGCAGGCCGACTTCGTCGACTCCCACCATGCTGCCGCTCTCGCAGCGCAAGCGCAGAGCGGCATCCCGGCCGCCTTCATGATCGGCCAGGCGGCGCACGAGACCGGCTGGGGCAAGCACGCCATCAAGAATGCCGACGGGAGCGATTCGCACAACCTGTTCGGCATCAAGGCGGGCGCCGGCTGGACCGGAGCCGTGGCGGAGATCACGACCACCGAATACGTGGCCGGCGAAGCCCAGAAGGTGAGCGCGAAATTCCGCGCCTATGCCTCCGATGCCGAGGCCTTTCGCGACTACGCGCAGATGCTGAAGGACAGCCCCCGCTATGCCGGCGTCGCTGCGCAGGCGGCGCAGTCGACGGCAAGCGCCGCATCGGCGGCCGACTTCGCGCAGGGTCTGCAGCGCGCCGGCTACGCGACCGACCCGAGCTATGCAGACAAGCTCACCCGCGTCATCAACACGACCTTGCGCGTGACGAGGGCGGCGGCGTGAGCAGGGCATCGCCATGAGCATCTCGTCGCTCCTCAACATCGGCTCGCGCGCCATGGCCGCGAGCTATGCCCAGCTGACCGTCACCGGCAACAACATTGCCAACGCCAACACGCCCGGCTATTCGCGCCAGACCGCCGACCTGGAGACGTCGTTCAGCCAGCAAACCGGCAGCGGCTTTTTCGGCAGCGGCGTCGACGTCAAGACGGTGACGCGCGCGCACAGCGACTTCCTGACCCGCGAAGCCTCGACCTCGACGGCGATCGCCGCCGCTGACGACGCGCGCAGCACGCAGCTGCAACAGCTCGAGAATGTCTTCCAGACCGACCAGTCGGGGCTCGGCTATGCGGCGCAGCAGGCGCTGAATGCCTTCGTTGACGTCGCCAGCAATCCGCAGGACGCGTCGGCACGACAGACGGCGCTGGCCCGCATCGGCGATCTCGCCACCGGCTTCAGCAATGCGTCGAGCCAGATCGATGCGCAGCAGGCGGGCGTCGCCGACGAGTTGCGCACCTCGGTCTCCTCGATCAATTCGCTGACCACGCAGATCGCCGCCCTCAACACGCAGATCGCCGCTGCGCAATCCTCCGGCAACGCGCCGAACAGCCTGCTCGATACGCGCGACACGGCGCTGAACAACCTGTCGCAGCTGGTCCAGGTGTCGACGGTGTCGTCGGCCGACGGCACTGTGAGCGTCTATCTTGGCGGCTCGCAGACGCTCGTGCTCGGCAGCAACGCCACCGTATTGAAGGCCGTGCCCGATGCCTACGATCCCTCGAAGCTGCAGCTCGGGATCACCGAAGGCAGCACGACACGCGCGTTCCCCGACAGCTTCGTCAGCGGCGGCTCGGTCGGTGGCCTGCTGCGTTTCCAGAACCACGACATTCCCGATGCGCGGGCCATGCTCGGCCAGCTCGCGTCGTCGATCGCCGGCGCCCTGAACTCGCAGCAGGCGCTCGGCGTCACGCTCGGCCAGCCGCCGTCGGCGGGTGCGCCCCTGCTCTCGATCGGCGCGACCGCGGTGCTGCCGTCGTCGAACAACGCGATGTCGGGCGGCGTTCCGGTCGCGTCGTATGTCGACGGCACGGGAACACGGGTCTCGAGCGTCAGCATCACGGTCATCGACAGCTCGGCCTTGCAGGCCAGCGACTACCAGCTCAGCGCCGATCCTTCGCTGCCCGCGGGCCAGTACAAACTGACGCGGCTCTCCGATGGCACGTCGCAGACAGTGGCCAGCGGCGATGTCGTCGACGGCTTTCGCATCGACGTCGCGGCGCCGGCTCCGGCGTCGCGAGACAGCTTCCTGCTGCAGCCGGTGTCGGATGCGACGCGCGGCATGGCGCTGGCCCTCACCGATCCGAAAGGAATCGCCGCCGCCTCGCCGGTCGCTGCGACGATGAATGTCGCCAACACCGGCACGGCGCAGGTCGCCTCGCTCGCCGCCGTCGATCCGTCGATCAACCCGAACCTGACGGCCACCATCAGCTTCACCGACAACAACGGCGGCTACAGCTACAGCCTCGTCGACACGACCGGCGCGCTGCCGACCGTGAATGGAACGGGCACGTTCGCGCCCGGCCAGCCGATCAACCTGAACGGCTTTGCCCTCAACCTCACGGGCGCGCCGAAGAGCGGCGACCAGATCGCCGTCGCGAAGACCGCATTCCCGGCCGCCGACAACGGCAACGCCAATGCCTTCCTCGGCCTGCGCGACGCGCTGATCGTCGGCAAGGGCGGCACCGCGGCGTCCGGCCAGAACATCACCGATGCCTACGCGAGCGCGTTGTCGACGATCGGCGTTCGCGTGCAGAGTGCCAAGACGGCAGCCACGCAATCGGATGCGATCGCCACGGATGCGACCGCTGCCGCGACAAATCAGTCGGGCGTCAACCTCGACGAGGAAGCGGCGCGCCTGATCCAGTACCAGCAGAGCTACCAGGCCGCAGCCAAGATGCTGCAGATCGCGCAAAGCGTCTTCAACAGCGTGCTACAGATCAGCGGCGCCTGAACGATCGTGAAGGACTAACACCATGCGAATCAGCACCGCCTACAGCTACGACGCCGGGGTCAACACCCTCTTGCAACGTCAGAGCGACATGAACGATCTGCAGAACCAGATGACGACCGGCAAACGCGTCAACAAGGCCAGCGACGACCCGGCCGCGGCAGCGCGAGCCGAGCGGGCGCTGGCGAGCGTCAGCCGCACGACGGCCGATCAGCGGACCGTCGACGCGAGCAAGTCCGTCATGACGCAGACCGAGAGCTCGCTGGGCGACGCGGGCAACTTGCTGCAGAGCGCACGGGCGCTGGTCGTGCAGGCCGGCAACCCGACGCTCAACGACACCGATCGCAAGGCGCTGGCCGTGCAGCTGCAATCGCTGCGCGGCCAGCTGCTGAGCATCGCCAACCAGGACAACGGTGCCGGCACCTATCTTTTCGGCGGCCAGGGAGCGACGCAGACGCCCTTCACCGACACCGCGAGCGGTGTGCAGTACACGACCACGGCCGGCCAGACGCGCACCGACAGCGGCACCAATCTGCCGCTCACGACCGACGGCAACGCGGCCTGGATGACGGCCCGCACCGGCAATGGCGTGTTCGTGACGAGCGCCGACGCGGGCGTGACCGGCGCGACCATCGACACCGGCAGCGTCACCG
>Ga0075520_1000487_pt1 | contig 17431 bp, 13 predicted proteins | sample NGEPerB_FD_75100 | JGI IMG/M metagenome (GOLD analysis project Ga0075520, IMG submission 75100) | Arctic peat soil microbial communities from the Barrow Environmental Observatory site, Barrow, Alaska, USA - NGEE PermafrostAB12-B | ecosystem: Environmental > Terrestrial > Soil > Wetlands > Peat ... | reverse complement strand
GGCGAACGCCGACGTGAACGCGGCCCGAAACATCGCGGCAGGCCATGGCGTGACAGCACGTGGAGACCGCAGAGTTCTGGCTCGGTCCGTGAAGCGTGAACCTCACCATGCACGGCCTCCCCAGGTCGCATAGCAGTGGGAATCCTGGCCATTCACGGCCCGGAGGATGTCAACGCGTGGTCCAGGTGCTTGAGGACCTCGAGGGTCACCGTGCCCGTAGGGCCGGGCCCACACTCGGATGAAGGTCCAGGAGAGGCCCACGGGTGTGCGGGAAAGTCGCACGGCAACGTGCCCGATGCGCGCTGGAGCTCCAGGAGGTCGGGTTCGAGGTCGGAACTGGCGGGCACCGGAAAACAGTACGGCCCCCACGCACGAGGTAGATGTCTGTAAGGGAGTCCGCGAACTGGGCGCCGCCAGCGTGAGCTGCGAGGCCTGTTGGCACGGCAGTGATTTCGAGACGGTAACCGCAAGGGGTAAGCGGTATCGGTCATGACGGCCTCGGGTGGGCAGGGGCCGCGACTATTGGGTGCCGGTCTGGCTGCGGGGCCGGCGATCAGCGGGGCTGACTACTGCCGCCTCTGAGGCTGTGATCCATCGGCTCCGGGCAGCGCCGCGGGCGAACGAAGAGCCGGAGTGCGAGGGCAGAAACCACTGGCTGCCCATAGGGGCGAGGGTACGTCGGTCAACGTCTGCCCGGGCCCCGGTCCTGGTCGATGCCGGCATCCGGCAACCCATCCAGGTGGCACCCTCCCCCGTCGTCATGGGGATAAGTAAAGTCCATCCAGTGGATCACTAAATCCACTGCGCGGATGATCACCGCGGCGGATCCTTGGAACGAAGGGCGTTACGGCCGTGATGCACAAGTGGGGCCACTTTGTGGCCGGACGGGCATGGACCGTACTGGTTGCCGGGCTGGTTCTCGTCGCGGCAGCAGCGATCTATGGCCTGGGGGTCTTCGGCAGCCTCAGCAGCGGTGGCTACGACGACCCAGCCAGCGAGTCTGCCCGGTCCCTGGTCAAGGAGCACGCAACTTTCATCAGCCACGACGCCGACATCGTGGTCATCTACTCCAGCGCGTCGATGAAGGTCACTGACCCTGCCTTCCGGGCGTCCGTCGCAAACGTCATCAGCGGGCTACCCAAAGGATCGATCCAGCGCATCACCAGTTGGTACCAGACCCCTGCGCCCACCTTGATCAGCAAGGACCAGCACGCCACCCGAGCCATCTTTGCCTTGAGCGGTGCCTCGCAGGCTCAGAAAGCGGCCCTCTTTGACCAGGTCAGCCCTCACCTTGATGCCAAAGGGCTCTCCACGACGGTCGGGGGAGCGTGGGCGGTCTTTCGTGACGTGAATACGTCTGTCTCCAGAGACATCGCCAAGGCAGAAGAGATCTCCATGCCGATAGTGATCATCTTGTGCCTGGTGTTCTTCGGGAGCGTCACGTCGGCCTTGATGCCAGCCTTTGTCGGTGGCGTGGCTATCTTCGGTGCCTTCGCATTCGTGCGCGTCATCACCTTGGCCACCGACGTCTCTGTCTTCTCTATCAACATCATCACCCTGATCGGAATGGGCCTGGCAATCGACTACGCGCTATTCGTTGTAAGCAGGTTTCGCGAGGAGCTCGCCAAACAGGCCGGATCCGATCGTGAGCACGTCAACGCTGCCGTCACCGCAACCATGGCTACAGCTGGCCGGACCGTGTTGTTCTCGGGCTTGATCGTGGCCGCCTCGCTGGCCTCATTGCTGATCTTCCAGCAGAACTTCCTGCGCTCAATGGGTTACGGCGGTGTCGCCGCGGTCCTGGCGGCGATGCTGGCGGCCCTGACCCTCCTGCCGGCCTTGCTCACCGTTCTGGGACCGCGTATTGAAGCCGGACGGATGCCGTGGCGCCGAGCTGCGAGCGTCCAATCTGGTATCGATGTGGAGTCTGGCGCGTGGGCCAGGCTGGCGCACAGCGTGATGCGGCGACCCGTCGCCTACCTTCTGGTGATCGCCGTGGGTTTACTGGCCCTTGGCGCGCCGTTCCTGACGGCCCGGTGGGGAAGCACCGATGAGAGGGTCCTGCCCCTCAGCGCACCGAGTCGGGTCGCCGCGGACATGGGTGCGCGATTGTTCGGTGGCGGGACCTCCAGTGCCAACATCGTGGTCACCGGGACCGGCGGCCCTCAGCTCGCCTCATACGTGGCCCGACTTGGCGCGGTTCACGGGGTGAACTCGGTTCAGGTGCTCGACCACGCCGCCGCCCGCTCCAGCGGCGCTGCGATGACCGACCTGGTCCAGGTCAGCTGGCTGGGGGAAAGTCAAAGCGAGCAGTCCCAACAGCTGGTCCGGGACCTGCGCGCCGTCCATCCTGGCGCCGGGTCAACCGCCCTGGTTGGTGGCTTCTCGGCGAGCGCTGTGGACCTGGTTGACTCTATCGGTGCGCGCCTGCCGTGGATGGGCCTGTTCGTGGTTGCAGTCATGCTGGTCCTGCTGTTCATTGCCTTCGGTTCGGTGGTCCTTCCCCTTAAGGCAGTTGTCATGAGCGCCCTGTCCCTGACGGCTTCGTTCGGGGTAGTCACCCTGATCTTTCAGGACGGTTATCTGTCAGGGTTTCTTGGCTTCACGTCGACGGGCTACCTGGACGCCACGCAGCCGATCCTCATGCTCGCCATCATCTTCGGGCTGTCTATGGACTACGAGGTGTTCCTGATATCCCGGATACGGGAAGAGTGGGACCGCAGCGGGAACAACACGAGGTCAGTGGCCAATGGTCTGCAGCGCAGTGGCCGGATCATCACCAGCGCAGCGCTCCTGCTCGCCGTGGTCATCGGTGGCTTCGCAACCTCTGGCATCGTGATCATGAAGATGATCGGGATCGGCATGCTGGTGGCCGTCCTGATCGATGCCACGGTCGTGCGCGCACTCCTTGTTCCGGCCACAATGCGGTTGCTGGGCACGGTGAACTGGTGGGCTCCCGATCCGATGCGACGCTGGTGGGAACATCACAGAGTTGTCGAGCCGCAAGACGTCCGGCCCAGCTAGCTCTCGTTCCAGGTGTTCTGAACCAGTTGTGCTGCCTCCTGGGAGTTGAGGCCGAGCCGTCGGACCGTATGAACGTAGTCAGCAGCAGCTGCTCTTGCGAGGTCAGCGGTGCCCGAGAGTGTGGCGGGCTGGTCCAGGACATCGCTCCGGACGAATGTGCCGCCGCGGCCGTGGGTAGCCACCACGGCATCGGCCTCGAGCTCGCGGTAGGCCCGCGCCACGGTGTTCGCCGCCAGCCCGAGATCGCTGGCGAGCTGTCGAACCGTCGGGAGCTTGGTGCCGGGGCTCAGCTGGCCTTCCGCGACCGCAGCGGCGATCTGGGTCCGCACCTGTTCAAAGGGTGCCGTGCCAGACTCAGCGTCGATGGTCAGCTGGAGTGTGCTCACGGCTGACACGGTATGCCGTTTCGGCCCGTCACACTCTGCAACCCGTGAGGGATGTCGACACGCAGCGTTATCCCACCCCCGGTATGTCCAGATTGAGAGACAAACTTCCCAAGATGTGACATCACGTTCTACCGTTCTGGGAGGTCATGAGTGTCAGCGACAAGCCCCGGCTCGCTGGCCGGCAACCCTCCACCGCGGTGGGGTGCCCCGGGTGAAGACCTGGCAATGCGCCTGCGGGCGCTGCGCAAGCGCGGGTTCGCTCTTCGGTGTACCCGCACCTCACGTCAAAGACTGAAAGGTTAGGGAATCCGATGAGTGACAACACCGCCAACTGGTCCTTCGAAACCCGTCAGGTCCACGCAGGCCAGGCCCCGGATACGGCCACCGGGGCCCGCGCGTTGCCGATCTACCAGACGACCTCGTACGTCTTCAACGACTCTGAACATGCGGAGAACCTGTTCGCTCTCAAGGAGTTCGGCAACATCTACACCCGCATCATGAACCCCACCCAGGACGCGGTCGAGCAGCGGATCGCTTCGCTCGAAGGCGGCGTGGCTGCTCTGCTTGTGGCCTCAGGCCAGGCGGCGGAGACGGTCGCGATCCTGAACATCGCGGAGGTCGGGGATCACATTGTGGCGAGTCCCCAGCTGTACGGCGGCACCTACAACCTGTTGAAGTACACGCTCAAGAAGCTCGGCATCGAGACGACGTTCGTCCAAGACGTGGACGACCTGGAGTCCTGGCGTGCCGCTGTCAGGCCGAACACCAAGGCGTTCTATGCCGAGACGATCAGCAACCCGTCGGCGAACGTCCTTGATATTGAGAACGTTGCTGCGATCGCGCACGAAGTCGGCGTCCCGCTGATCGTTGACAACACGGTGGCCACTCCCTATCTCATCCGCCCGCTCGAGTGGGGCGCCGACGTGGTGGTCCATTCGGCGACCAAGTACCTCGGAGGCCATGGCACCTCCATCGCCGGGGTCATCGTTGACGGTGGCACGTTCGACTACGCGAAGGACCCGGCCCGCTACCCGGGCTTCAACGAGCCTGACCCGAGCTACAACGGGTTGGTCTACGCCCGAGACCTTGGGGTCGGTAGTCCGTTGGGTGCCAACCTGGCCTACATCCTCAAGGCGCGCGTGCAGCTGCTCCGCGACCTGGGCCCGGCCATCTCGCCGTTCAACGCGTTTCTCATCTCGCAAGGGGTCGAGACCCTGTCGCTGCGAATCGAGCGTCACGTTGACAACGCGCTCAAGGTGGCGACCTGGCTGGAAGCACATCCCCAGGTTGAGTCGGTGGCCTATGCGTCGTTGGCCTCCAGCCCCTGGAAGGCGCTGGCGGACAAGTACGCTCCCCGCGGTGCGGGCGCCGTCGTTGCCTTTGAGATCACCGGCGGTGTGGAGGCTGGAAAGAAGTTCGTCCAGGCCCTGAGCCTGCACAGCCACGTGGCCAACATCGGCGACGTGCGCTCGCTGGTTATCCACCCGGCGTCCACCACGCATTCCCAGCTCTCGGCGCAGGACCAGCTGGCATCCGGGGTGACCCCAGGTCTGGTGCGACTTGCGGTGGGAATTGAGTTCATCGATGACATCCTGGCTGACCTCGAACAGGGTTTCACCGCGGCCAAGGACTGAGCCCAGCCGTCATCGGATCTCTCCTAGGGTAGAAACCCGGTCGCCCAGGGCCGGGAGGAAACCGTTCCGCCTGTCGGTGGAAGGGGATACGTTCAGGTCTGTCGGGCGATAACCAAGCAGGTCTGTCGGGCGATAACCAAGCCCGGGCACTGTTTGGTAGTACCAGCAGTGAACCGCGGCAGGCCATGGCCGTGGGCAGCGCGTGGAGACGTGGGAGTTTGCCCTGTCAGTGAAGCGCGAACCTCAACACGTTGCCTACGGGTGGGCGGTGGGAATCCTGGTTATTCATGGCCGGAAGGATGTCAAGTCATCAAGGATCCCATGATGTCGGTCCGGTGGGCGCTGCACACGGTGTCAGCGCCGACCGGATCGTAGCCGCCTTGGCGTCAAGGGGTTGTCGATGCGAGATGATCGAGGCCATGGTGATCAGGGCAGGACGCGGCGGCGTCGCCGGAGGCGAGGACCGCGCGGAAGTTGTCAGGCGGGAGCTTCTGCTTCTCGAGCTTGAGGTTCGCGCCGATCCGCGAAGGGTTCGCGGGCTCCTGCACCCGGACTTCACCGAGTTTGGGGCTTCTGGTCGCATCTGGGGGACCGATGAGATGGTTGAGGCCCTGGCGGCCGATTCCGCACCAGCTCAGCATCAGGCGGTTGATCTGGTCCCGGTGAGTCTGTGCGCCGGTGCCGTGTTGCTCACCTACCGCATCGACGACCCGCAGCGGCCGTCGTTGCGCAGCTCGGTGTGGCTTCGCAACGCCGATAGTCAGTGGCTTCTGCGTTTCCACCAGGGCACCAGTTCTCCGTGACGGGGCCCCCGTCGTGAGCTCTCATCGCTGAGCGAAGGATCCTTAGTGCTCGTGTGCACCGAGGATCCTTCGCTATGTTCAGTCTGAGGGCCGGATATCCTAAACGTCATGGCCTCTGAGCGCGTGTCGCAGTCTTCGCGCGCACCGGCCCCCAGACGGCGTCCTTCCAGGAGCAGGTCCCGTGAGTCGCCCGAGGCACACAGAGCCCGTATCGCGTGCCGTCTGGCGGCCATGCCCGAGGTCACCTATCCCGACGACCTTCCGGTCGCCGCTCGCCGAGGCGACATTGCGGCGGCCATCCGGGACCACCAGGTCGTCATCGTCGCCGGGGAGACCGGCTCCGGAAAGACCACCCAGCTGCCCAAGATCTGCCTTGAGCTCGGACGCGGGATCGAAGGTCTGATCGGCCATACCCAGCCCCGGCGCATCGCTGCCAGGTCGGTGGCCGAACGGATCGCCGATGAGCTGAACACCGAGCTCGGCACGGCGGTGGGCTATCAGGTGCGCTTCACTGATCTCTCCAGCAGCAGCACCCTGGTCAAGGTGATGACCGATGGGATCCTGCTGGCCGAGATGCAGCGGGACCGGGACCTTCGCCGCTACGACACGATCATCATCGACGAGGCGCACGAGCGCAGCCTGAACATCGACTTCATCCTGGGATACCTCAAACAGCTGCTGCCCCGTCGACCTGACCTCAAGGTCATCATCACCTCGGCGACCATTGACCCCCAGAGGTTCTCGAAGCACTTCGACAATGCCCCGGTCATCGAGGTATCCGGACGCACCTATCCCGTCGAGGTGCGCTACCGGCCGCTTGTTGGCCAGACCCCCGACGACGACCGGGATCAGGTCACCGGCATCTGTGACGCCGTCGAGGAGCTGTGGACCGAACGTCACAGCCCCGCCGGTGATGTGCTGGTCTTCCTGTCCGGAGAACGTGAGATCCGCGATGCCGCAGAGGCGCTGAACGGGATGGCCTTGCCGAACACCGAGATCCTGCCGCTGTATGCACGGCTGTCTGCGGCCGAACAGCATCGCGTCTTCGGCCATCACACGGGTCGCCGCGTGGTGCTGGCCACCAACGTCGCCGAGACCTCCCTGACAGTGCCGGGCATCCGGTACGTGGTGGACGCCGGAACCGCCCGAATCTCTCGGTACAGCCAGCGCACCAAGGTGCAGCGCCTGCCGATCGAGCCGATCTCCCGGGCCAGTGCCAGCCAGCGTGCAGGGCGCTGCGGTCGGGTCGCTGACGGGATCTGTATCAGGCTCTACTCTGAAGAGGACTTCGAGGCTCGACCCGAGTTCACCGACCCCGAGATCCTGCGCACCAACCTGGCCTCTGTCATTCTGCAGATGACCTCGCTGGGACTGGGTGACATCGCGCGCTTTCCCTTCCTTGAGCCACCGGACTCGCGCCAGATCACTGATGGGGTCAGGCTGTTGGAAGAGCTCCAGGCGATCGAGCCTGCCTCTGATCGGGCCCACGACCCGCGTAAACGGCTGACCGCATTCGGCGCCAAGATCGCCCTGCTTCCCGTGGACCCGCGGTTGGCCCGGATGGTGCTGGAGTCGGAGGGCAATGGAGCACTGCGCGAGGTGCTCATCATTGTTGCGGCCCTGTCCATCCAGGACCCGCGGGAGCGTCCGATGGACAAACGGCAACAGGCCGATCAGGTACACCGGCGTTTCGCTGATGAGAGCAGCGACTTTGTGGCGTTGCTGAACCTGTGGAACTACCTCAAGGCGCAGCAGCGAGAGCTGTCGGGTAGCGCGTTCCGGCGGATGTGCAAGAGCGAGTATCTCCACTACCTGCGGGTCCGGGAGTGGCAGGATCTGCACAGCCAGCTCAAGAAGGCCTGCAAGACCCTCGACCTGCAGCAAAATGCATCTGAGGCCGACCACGACGCGATCCACAGGTCGGTGCTGTCGGGGCTGTTGTCCCATATCGGCATGCGCGACGTCGACAAGCGCGAGTATGTCGGAGCACGGGGCGCGCGCTTTGGCATCTCGCCGGGTTCCGCACTATTCAAGAAACAGCCGCAGTGGGTCATGTCGGCAGAGCTGGTCGAGACCACCCGGTTGTGGGCACGCGTCAACGCGCGAACGGACCCCGCTGAGATAGAGCGCCTCGCGCAGCACCTTGTTAAGCGCAGCTACAGCGAGCCGCACTGGGAGAAGAAACGCGGCGCGGCCGTGGCACTGGAGAAGGTCACCTTGTATGGCGTGCCGCTGGTCGCCGGACGCAAGGTGGGCTATTCGCGCATCAACCCGCAGGAGTCGCGGGATCTCTTTATTCGCCACGCCCTGGTCGAAGGTGACTGGGAGACCCATCACCGGTTCTTCCACGACAACAGGGCCTTGGTCAGGCGTCTGACCGAGCTCGAAGCCCGGGCCAGGCGCCGGGACATCCTTGTCGACGACCAGACTCTGGTCGACTTCTATGACGTACTGCTGCCGGTGGAGATCGTCTCGGCCCAGCATTTCGACTCCTGGTGGAAGCAGGTGCGACTGAGTCAGCCCGATCTGCTCACCCTGACCGAGGAGTTCCTGGTCAAGGACGACTCAGACGCGGTCAGCGCGCAGGACTATCCGCAGGTGTGGGAGCAGGATGCCATCACGCTGGCGGTGACCTACCAGTTCGAGCCGGGAGGCGCCGCGGACGGTGTCACCGTACACATCCCCCTCGAGATCCTCAACCAGGTCGACGATCAGGGATTCGACTGGCAGGTGCCGGGACTGCGTCAGGACCTGGCCGTAGCCCTGTTGAAGTCACTGCCCAAGGCGACCCGGCGCAACTTCGTCCCCACCCCCGACCGCGCCCATGCCGCACTGGCATCCGCTGATCCCGCCGGCGGCTACCTCACCGACGAGCTGGGACACGCACTGTTCGAGATGACCGGCGTCCGCGTCCCCGCCGACCAGTGGGACTGGGCCCGGGTGCCCGACCACCTGCGCATCACGTTCCGCGTCGAAGACCGCGGCGGCGAAGCGGTGGGGGAGAGCAAGGAGCTGGCCGGGCTGCAGCAGCAGCTGGCGCCACAACTTCGCCAGAGCATGCGGCGTGCTGCCGCGTCGGTGGAGCGAAAAGGCTTACAGGAGTGGAGCTTTGGCGAGCTTCCAGTGACCTTCGAGCATGCAGTGGGTGACCGTGTCATCCATGGGTTCCCGGCCGTGGTGGACAACGGTGACAGCGTTGCCATCGAGGTGCTCGCCTCAGCGCAGGAGCGCGATGCGGCGACCAGGCTCGGCGTGCGACGCCTGCTCCTGCTCAATACCACGGCCCCCTGGAAGCGGGTGCTCGCGCTGTTGACCAATGCCCAACGGCTCGCGTTGGGCCACAACCCGCATGGCAGCGTTCCGGCCCTGTTACAGGACTGTCTGGCCGCAGCGGTCGACTCGATAGTGGCGCAGCGACCGGGTGGCCACGTGCTCGGGCCGCAGGAGTTCGAGGAGGTGCTGCGCCTCGTGCGCTCCCAGGTGGTGGCGCGGGTCATGGATGTCATCGACCTGGTCGAGCCCTTGATGGTTCGGTCCCGTCAGGCCGAGCTCGCACTTGCCGCGATGAACAGCCCGGTGATGGCAGCCGCCAAGGCCGACATGCAGGCTCAGCTGGCGTCCTTGATGTATGCGGGATTCGTCGCAGAAACAGGAGTTGGGCGCCTTGGGCATGTTGAGCGCTACCTGCGCGGCATCGTTGTCCGTTGTGATCGGGCGCCATCGCAGGTGAGTCGCGACGCGGCGCTAATGGACACTGTGGCGCGCGTCCAGGGCGAGTACGACGCGCTGGTCGCAGCGCTCCCGCCAGCGCGACGCACAGGGGCTGACGTACAGGTGCTCCGGTGGATGCTTGAGGAGCTGCGGGTCAGTCTCTTCGCCCAGACGTTGGGTACGGCCCATCCGGTATCGGAAAAGCGGATCTACAAAGCCATGGACCAGGTGGAGAACCCGGCTTAGGTGCGCGGGTCCACAGAGTAGACGAGCACGCAGCTGGCCAGCTGTATCCCGCCGGCACCCCACAGGTTGTCCATCGCGCTTAGGCTTACCCGGACGCAGCCGTGCGAAGCGGGTGTAGACGGCACCGAGGTGTAGCCGTGGACGGCGATGCCGTCGTTGAAGAACGCCGGGCGGTACAGGCTGCCAAGAGGGCTACTGTGCCAGCCGTCTACCCGGCGGATCACACTGAACATGCCTGATGGGGTCAGGGCGATGTGCCAGTTCCCCCCTGGAAGTACCGCTGACCGGATCCGGTACTCGTGTTGTAGATCCCCCGCACCACGCCGGAATCGACGATAAGCAGCGTCTGGGTCGTGGTTGAGATCTCGACGACACGACCCCTGGCCGACCGGGGTCGGGGTCGACTACCCGCATACACGCGTGACCACGTGAGCGGCCCGCAGATGCCGTCGCGGGACAGACCCGAAACCTTCTGGATGGCAACGACAGCCTGCCGGGTCAGGTCACCAAACGCTCCGTCGACGCCGCCGAGCCAGTAGCCGAGGGCAGTCAGTCTTTGCTGCAGTGCGAGTACCGGTGATCCATCCGAGCCAACCCGCAGGCTCGCGTAGGTGGCCGCCGAAACGGTCCCGGCACCGGCCATCGCCGGCGACCTCGTCGTCGACAGTGCTGTCTGCGGGAGTACGGCACGACAGTTGCGCTCCATCATGGTCTCCCAAGGCGTCATTGATTCCGCAGCCTGGGCATCGCGACCCTGGCACCCCTATGCAGGCATCGTAGGTGGCCAAGACGTTCTTGGCTTGTCGAGTTCGCGTCGTGGTCGCGGTCGCATCCGCGGGGCGGGGCTCTCGCTACTGGAGCCTGGCAGCGCCGCTGGTCCCGAACCGGGAACTTCGGCCAGCGGCCAGTGCCACGGCGATCTTTGCACCCAGCGCTGCGTTGTTCAGGACCAGGTCGATGTTGGCCTGCAGGCTCACGCCATTGGTGTGCTCGTGAAATAGGCGAGCAGAAACGGCGTGACGTCCTTGCCGATGATTTTGTGGTCATGCAATGCCTTCAGTGCCCCCGAAAGAGTCACGTCGTGCAGCTCGCGAGCCATCTCCTTGCCGTCGGGGGTCGGGTTGGTGACCACCAGCGCCTGCTGGAGCCCCAACGAGTTACGCGCAGCTGGTGTGTCCGCGATCTCGGCCGCACACTGGGCAACCCACGCAACGGAATACCCGCTGTCCTGGATGTAGAAGCCGGGGAACCTCTGACTGCGGTAGCCAATGAGACCCACCGAAAGCGTCTCGAGCCGTTCGAGGGTGGCGCGGACGTCCAGGATTGACTTCACCCCGGCGCAGACCAGGGCCACAGGGATATGGGCGAGCGCAGGCAGGTCCGCTGACTCGTCAAAGCTCTTGTCGGCGCCGCGATGGACGCCCCCAGGCCACCGGTGGCGAACACCGCGATCCCGCTGCGATGAGCGAGGTAAGCGGTGGAGGCCACTGTTGTCGCGCCCAGCCCCCCACTGGCCATCACGGCGCCGAGGTCTCGGATGCTGGATTTGACCACCTTCGCGTCGGTCGCGATCCGGTCCAGGGCACTGTCGTCCAGACCGACGCGCACCCGGCCGTCAACGATGGCAATGGTTGCCGGTACGGCGGCCCAGTCACGCACCGAAGCCTCGATCTCTCGCGCCACCCTGGCGCTTGATTCAGTTGGCAGTCCGTGGCTGATGATGGTGGACTCGAGAGCGACCACGGCGCGGCCCTCGCTCAAGGCGGTGCTGACCTCTTCGGCAACGATCATGCTGAGCACTCTACGGATGCTTCTGGAGGTGACGCCCTTGTCGTCGGTCATGGTGTGCGTGGCCGGTGACGTGATGCTCGACGTCCTGGTCTCGACAAGGGGACCTTTGAGGATCGACGACGACACGGCGGCGGACATCGCATTCAGCGCCGGCGGACAGGGCGCCAATGTCGCCGCCTGGGTGTGTGCACTGGGCGGGCGTGCCGGACTGTACGGGCCGCGCACCCGCGCCGGCGCCGGGCAGGTGATCGACGGACAACTGATAGCCCGGGGAATCCGCCTATACTCCGAGCCCCGCGACACGCACGGCGGCGTGGTCGTCTCGTGGCTCGCTTCCGGGAAGCGGACCCTCGCGTCGGATCCGGGAGATCTGGGGTGGATCGATGAGCGCCTGGCGGATACCTCATGGTTGGCTGGCGCCGACTGGCTGCACCTCTCGGGCTACTTGCTGCTGCGCGCCCCCGACCCGGCTGTCGCGATCAGTGCCGCGTGGGCGCCACGGCAGGTAGGCGCGCGGGTGGCGGCGGACCTGGCTTGTGCCGCAATGATCGCGAGCTACGGCGCTCGCGCGTTCCGGTCTTTGGTCGCCAACATCGCCCCCACCGTCGTGTTCGGCAACGAACGTGAGTGGGACGTGGTCGGGGGTTGGTCGCCCGCAGGTAGCAATGGCGGCTGCGGCCGCCTGCGTCTCGGCCACCGGTGCCCAGCCGCCGTCCTGGTGGCGCCACAGTGTTGGGCCATAGGGTCAGGTGGAGCCGCGCGCTGACCAGTGGAATCCTTCGGGTGGCGGTGGCGTTGAGGTTGGTAATCGACAGTCGGGCTCGTAGAGGCACGACATGAGGGATGCTTGACCTACGAGATCATTAGACCAAGACCAACTGAGTGACCAAGACCAACTGAGTGAAAGAGGCGAATAGCGGTGCAAGACCCATCCGAGCTGTACTCGTTCGAGGCAGACACCCCGCTGGGCGACCTGCGTGCGTCCGTGTTGCTGGTCTCGCTCGGCGGGTTCGTGGATGCCGGTCAGACACAGCGACAGCTGACCGACCACATTCTGGCCACCCTCCCGCACACCGTCGTGGCCTCCTTTGACGTCGACCAGCTCATGGACTACCGGGGTCGACGTCCCGTGATGACGTTCGACCGTGACCGCTGGTCCAGCTACGCCGACCCGAGCCTGCTTCTGTACCGGGTCACCGATGCTGACGGGGAGCCCTTCCTGGTCCTGTACGGTCCCGAGCCGGACTACCAGTGGGAGCGGGTCGTTCAGGCGATCCAGAAACTGAACCGCATGCTCGGTGTGACCCTCACGGTGAGCATCCACGGCATACCGATGGCGGTCCCGCACACCCGGCCCATCGGGCGCACGGCCCACGCGACCACTCCCAAGCTGATCGGTGAGCACGAGTCGTTGTTCGGTACCGTCCAGGTACCGGGCAGCATCACCGCGCTGCTGGAGCTTCGCCTTGGGGAGTCGGGCTATGACTCACTTGGGTTCGCGATCCATGTGCCCCATTACCTGGCCCAGGCACAGTTCGGCGACGCCGCCGTCCTGGGGCTTGAGTCCTTCGTGGCCACCACTGGGCTCAACATCCCCACCGAGGACCTGGTCGCCACCGCGGGTCTCAACCGCGCCGAGATCGTGCAGGAGATCGCCGGCTCCGAGGAGGTCTCTCAAGTCGTCGAGGCCCTGGAACGTCAGTACGACGCCTATATACAGGGTCGCGAGAAGCCGGGCCTGCTAGCCACCGACGTCCGAGACCTGCCCACCGCCGACGAGATCGGCGCTGAGTTCGAGGAGTTCTTGCGCACACAGACCGACGAGACCTGACGCGCCGAGCCTCTGGCTCAGGCCTTAACTTCGGACCAGCGCGCTATGACGCTGGTGTCGGAGACGAACCTGACCGTGCTCGAGCCGCTCCAGCGCCGGGCGCTGGCGGTCAGCCCGACATCAACTAGGGCTGCTACCTGCTCAGCAGCCTCGGTGGGAACGTGGATCAGGAGTTCGTCGTGCAGGCACAGGACGATCCGGGCGTCCAGGTGTCGGGTAGTGAGTCGCACTGTCGCCGCCCATGCCTTGAACAGCTCGGCTGCCGCACCCTGGATCACGGCGTTGCGCGCGAATCGCCCGCGACCAGCGACCATGGCAGGCAGCGACTGAGGCGGAGCACCAACCGGATTCTCCCACATGGGGATTCGACGGCCACCGTAGGTCCGGATGGCGCGGGCGGCGACCCCCGAGTCATAGGCTCGTCTGAGGTAGGCCATCGCCGTGGGGTAGGCATGCTCGAGGCCCTTGAGGGCCTCGCCGGCGGCGCCGCTGGTCTGGCCGTACATCGCTGCCAGGACCGCGATCTTGGCTACCGGTCGTTCAACCTTGAGGGTGGCCGCGACCGGGGCGTAGAGGTCGTCGGCCTGAGTGGCTCGGGCGAAGTTCATGTCACCGGAGACGGCGGCCAGAACCCTCGGCTCTATCTGTCCAAGGTCCGAACGCACGAAGACGAACCCCGGATGGGCCGCGATAGCTGGTCGCAGGGGCGTCGGAAGGTTGTGCAGGCCATTCAGTGCGGTCATCCGGCCGCCAGCGCCGTCACAGGCGGTCCAGGCGCCCCGCAGTCGATCGTCGGGGCCGATGTTGGTGTCGAGCCAGCGCCAGCCGTATGTCGTGGCTATCCGCTCGGCCTTGCGCCACGTCAGCAGGGCCTCCACCAGGGGATGGGTGTCGCGGAAGGGTTCCAGCCGCCACGCCCGGGTGTCGGGGACGACAACCCCGACCGAGGCCAGGAGTTCCCTGACCTGTACCGGGTTTCGCAGATCGGTAGAATCATGCCCCGGGGCGGCGGACAAGACTGCGTTGTCACGGCCCCGACGGGTTCGCCTGGCGTCGGCCTCGTCTTCGGGGCGGGGCCCGGCTGAGTTCTCGATCAGCTGTTCGAGGACCCTGCGGTCCACCGGCAGCCCGGTAGCGGTCAGCTCGACGCACAACAGGGCCGCGGCCGACTCACAGTGGGCAGTGCTGACCCCGCGTGGCGAGATCTGGGTGAGAGCGGCGATCTGGTGCACCGCGGTCTCCAGCGCTGTGCCCGCCCACGCCATGGCACGCGTCGATGAGATCTGCCACGTGCCCGCGACGGCCTCGGGGCGCAGGTATCCGTCGGAACGGACGGGGTTCTCGGGATCGCCGCGGTCACCGGAGCCGTGCTCGGTGGCGAAGTCGAACAGGTTGTTGCCGGCGCCTTCCGGCAGGCTCGAGGTGACCAGCCCGCGTACGGTGGCCCAGGCCAGGGCCGGGTCGCCGTCACGACCGCCGCGCAGGATCCGGTGTGCTTCAGAGATGTCCCAGCACCTGTTCACGCCAATGCCGCGCAGGACCAGGCGGGTTGCCTCGCCTTGGGCCGACCAGAAGACCCAGCGTGGGTGCCGGGCGGTCTCCCTGCGTGTCACCTCCTCGCAGATCTGGTTCGGGCTCCCAGCCAGACTCACCCCATCGCCGACCATCGCGGCGATCCCGCCCTCGAAACAGACGGCGATAAGGTCGTGCTGGTCTTCTTGTGGGGGCATGGGACCATCCAACAGCAGTACGCGACGGGAAGAGTCGGCAACGGGCCTGGTGGGGCCCAGTCACGGGTGGGATGCTGCGGGCGGCCGCCCACGATGACGTCAAGACCGTCGACCTGGCTACGCGAAGCACCGGTGCCGGTGCTGGTGAGAAGACCGTGGGGCTGTTTGGGTACATGGGCCTGGCCTCCTGGGCTCAGGCAGGAGCCGTGGGCTCCTGCCACATCCAAGCTCCGAGGCGCAGATCGGCGTGCTCAGCGCTCTGGGCCAGGTCTGCGTCGGTGGGGTGCTCAGTGGCGGAGCCTGCACTGCCTGTGAGGGCGGATATGCAGATGGCGGCCGTCATACTCCCCCATGACCTAGCCGGGCATCGGTTGCGAGCTCGACGGCGAGGGGGTCCGAGGCGATCGTTCGCGCAGGACGATCAGGATCGCAAGGAACACAACCGAGCAGAATGCCAGTAGCAGTGGGGCGATGATGTTGAAGGCGACCAGTCGCGCCACCGCAACGAGATCGATTCGTGGGCCGACGAAAAGCGCCACATTAGCTTGGCCCGAGGCGCCCACGCACGAGATGACGTAGTGTCCGGCCGGGAGATCTTGTGGTGTCGAGGCGATGGCCACGTACGTGTTGTGACTGTTGGCAAGGGTGGTTCGTCCGGCGACGGGGCTCAGTTGCACGAGTCGTTGACCCCCGGCCGCCGTGCAGCGTAGGTCAGTTGCGTACATCGAGGCGTCCTGGGCGTACAGGGTGAATCCGTCTGTGGTCACCGAGATCGACGTACCGGGTCGGTAGGCACGGAAGTCCGAGCGGACGAAGTGCAGGAAGGACGCAAAGCCGAATCCCGCCAAAGTTGCCGCCGCGACCAACATGACGCACGGCAGGATGAACCATGCGCCTGAGGGACCAGCCTTGCTCGCTTTCCCCATGGATCCGACGATAGCTCTGTGGCTGCCCCTTCTGGGGGTTATCACCAAGCGCCTGCCGATCAGCTCCTGCCGCTCAGGCACGAGCCCCTACAATCGCCAGTGCGTATGTCGGCAAAGACCGTCACCAGATCTGCCGGCTCTGTGCCCCTGGCCGTGGTTCCCGCAGTAGCCAGAGTCCGAACCACAGCAGCGGGTGTCGCGTCCGATCTTGGCTTTGGCCGCTGTCGGCCAGAACGTCATCTGGCACGGCAGCGCCGCGCGGCAACCGTGAGCCAGTCGCTGCCCGGCGGGCAGTCCGCTGCTGTGGTGGACCAACCGTGTCCAGCTACTGGACGGTTACACCCTCATCCGGGAAGGCGAAGCGGGCGCCCACTCTAAGGGCTTTCGAGCGGGATGCCTTGTTCTGCCCGATCCGCGTCCGCAGGCACCGCGTCGAGCTCATCGTGGCCAGGGTGGCCCGGTCGCGATCAGTGTTGGGTCATCGCGCCGAGCCGCCGGCGATCTCATAGGACCACAGCTCGCTGCTCATGGCGGCCGCAGGCGCCGCGGGCTTGTCAGCCTTGTCCGCTCCACCTCGGTGTCCATGTCCAAAGGCAGGGGAGTTCACCCAGGCCTGGAACGACTCGTCATCGGCCCAGCGGGTCATCACCAGCCAGGTGGTGCGATCGTCGGTCGGCTTGAGCAGCTCGAATCCCTCGAAACCTGCCTGGTCGTCGACCGCGCCGGCGCGTGCCGCGAACCGGCGAGCCAGTTCGTCACCGCCGTCCGAGGGCACGGTTATCGCATTGATCTTGATGATGGTCATGTACCAGCCTTTCTAAGGTGAGCAACGTCCAGCAGTGGTCTACCCATGGCAGAGCATAGACAAGGGCGGCGAGGCCGCCGCAGTGGCCCGACAGCTCGAAGCTTGTCGGGAACTCTGCGACCAGCGGGGCTGGACGATCACCCAGGTGTGCAGCGATAACGACATCAGCGCCATCAGGGGCAAGATCCGTCCTGGTTTCGAGGCCCTGCTGACGAGCAATCCCAAGCGGATTGTCGTCTGGCATATCGACAGGTTGGTCAGAATTTCCAAAGACCTTGAGCGCGTCATCGCTTTGGGCGTGCACGTATACGCAGTCAAGTCCGCTCACGTTGACTTGAGTAATCCGGCAGGTCGTGCCGTGGCGAAGACCATCACGGCGCGGGCGCAGTATGAGTGGGAGCAGAAGGCGACGCGCCAGGTGGCAGCCAACCGTCAACGCGCCCAACCGGGTCGCGTGCTGTGGACCCGCAGACCATTCGGCTTCGAGCGCGAAGGTCCACGGTGCGAGTCGTGGAGGCTGAAGCTGCTGCGATCCGTGAAGCCG
>Ga0075520_1000486_pt1 | contig 17446 bp, 17 predicted proteins | sample NGEPerB_FD_75100 | JGI IMG/M metagenome (GOLD analysis project Ga0075520, IMG submission 75100) | Arctic peat soil microbial communities from the Barrow Environmental Observatory site, Barrow, Alaska, USA - NGEE PermafrostAB12-B | ecosystem: Environmental > Terrestrial > Soil > Wetlands > Peat ... | reverse complement strand
CGAGTGGCCCTCGCCGCGCTCGTCCACGATCGAGATCTTCAGTCCGCGCGTGAGGAAGGCTGTCTCGCGCAGGCGCTCCTCGAGCGTGAGGAAGTCGAAGTCGAGCGTCTCGAAGATGTCCGCGTCGGGGAGGAACGTCACGGTGGTGCCCGTCCCGCTGCCGGCGGCGAGCTTCTCGCCCTTGGCCAGCTCAGTCTGCGGGGCACCGCGGGCGTACTCCTGCGAGAACGCGTGCCCGTCGCGGCGGATCTCCACGAGCAGGCGTTCGGACAGCGCGTTGACGACGGACACGCCGACGCCGTGCAGGCCGCCGGAGACCTTGTAGCCGCCGCCTTCTCCGAACTTGCCGCCGGAGTGCAGCACGGTCAGCACGACCTGGACGGCGGGCAGACCCTCCTTCTCCATCTTGGCCACGGGGATCCCGCGGCCGTTGTCCACGACCGTGACGGAGCTGTCGGGGTGGATCCTCACGGACACCTCCGTGCAGAAGCCGGCGAGCGCCTCGTCCACGGAGTTGTCCACGACCTCGTAGACCAAGTGGTGCAGACCCATCACCCCGGTCGAGCCGATATACATGCCCGGTCGCTTGCGGACCGCCTGGAGGCCCTCAAGGACGGTGATGTCCTGGGCGTCGTAGCTGGATGAGCCGCCCGTCATCGACGGGTTGTTCACGCCGCTGTTCTTGGCGCTCTCTTCAGAGCTGCTGCTGCCTGTTGCCAATGGCCCTCCGATGACGTCAGAACGCCCCGGATTCCGGGGCGCGAGGTCCACGGCCGGGGCGGGTTAGGTATGTCTGAAAGGATAGCACGAAGGCCACTCTCCTCCGGGCGCAAAATGGCGCTAAATCCCTGCAAACTCGGGGAAAATGTGGCTTTCAAGGCGCCGTCGCGGGGCGTCCCGCGTCAACCCGTCCGGCAGCGCAGCTCGCGGATGGCCTCCTCGCCGAGCGCACCGTTGAGGCGGGAGATCAGCTCGCCGGCCATCAGGTCCAGCTCCTGAGCCCACACGGCGGCGCTGCAGGTGACCGTCAGGACCCCGTCGCGCTCGGCGGTGGGGCGCGCGGCGGCGGCGATCGCGCTCCCGGCTGCTCGCTCCCAAACCCCCTGAACGCGCGCGAGCGTCGTGGCCGGGGCGAGCGCCGAGGTGAGGCCCTCCAGGGCGCTGGAGAGCATCCGCGGCGCGGCTCTGCTCATGCGGCCACGGCCTCCTGGAGGATCGTCCCGGGGGAGATGCGCAGCCGCGTCACCGCGGCGTCTGTGGCGCCAGGCACGTGGGAGAGGTCGGTGGTCGCGATCACGCTCTGGCCCCCGGCGGAGAGCTCGCGGGCGAGCAGCTCGCGGCGCTCGCCGTCGAGCTCGCTCATGACGTCGTCCAGCAGCATCAGCGGCGTGCGCCCGCGTTCACGGGCCAGGACGGCGCGCTCTGAGAGCAGCAGCGCGAGCACGGCCAGGCGCTGCTCGCCCTGCGATCCGTAGACACGCAGCTCGCGTCCGTCACGCACGACGGCCAGCTCGTCGCGGTGGGGGCCGTGGCCGGAGAAGGCCCGCTCGAGGTCTCCCGCCAGGCGCTCCTGCAACTCGGCCACGAACTCCTCCGCGCTATCCGCCCGGGAGCGGGGGCGGTACTCCAGCGTCGGCTCTCCGCTGCACCCGAGCTGGGTGGCGCGCCCGGCGAACGGCTCGGCGAGCAGCGAGACGGCCTGCGCGCGGTGCTCGCGCACGGCCAGCGCCTTGACGGCGAGCTCCCGGTCCCAGGTGGACAGCGTGGACTGCGAGGCTCGCCCGGAGCGGATCCGCCCCAGCAGCGCGTTGCGCTGCGCCAGCACGCGCGAATACTCTCTGCGCGTCTGCGCGCGCAACGGCCAGATGGCGGCGATGACCTGGTCGAGGTGTGCGCGGCGGAGCGCGGGGGGACCCTTCAGAAGCTCCAGACGGTCGGGAAGGAACACGCTGATGAGCGGCCTGTTCTGGACGTCGAGCAGGCGCTCCACCTCGGCCCCGTCGGAGGTCATCCGCTTGACCGCCTGCGGGCTCTCGGCCACGGTCCCGTATCCCACGCTGAGATCGTGCGGTTCGGAGCCGTCCAGCAGGTGCACGGAGACGCGGGTGGTCTGCGCGCCGAAGCGGATCAGCTCGCGGTCGTTGCGCGTGCGCGGCGAGCGCCCTGTGCAGCCAAAATAGAGCGCCTCCAAGAGGTTGGACTTGCCGGCGCCATTCGGACCGTGGAGGACCGTGAGCCCCACCCCGAGGTGCGCCTCGGCGCGCGGGTAGGTGCGGAAGTCGCGCATCTCCACGCTGACGACGCGCACGCTGCAGCCTAGACGTTGAGGCGAATGGGCATGATGAGATAGACGAAATCGCCCGTGTCCGGTGATTCGATCAGGCCGGGGCGCAGGGGGCTTATGAGCTTGAGGACGAGCTCCTCGGAGTCGATGCTCTCCAGCCCGTCGCGAAGGAACTCGGGGTTGAAGCCGATCTCGAACGACTCGCCGTGGAAGGGAACCGGAATCGCCTCGCTGGCCTCGCCCACGTCGGGGGTCTGGGCGGAGATGGTGAGCGTGCCCTCGGTGAAGCTCAACCGCAGCGGCGCGTTCTTCTGCGCGAGCAGGCTGATGCGTCGCACGACATCGGTCAGCTCAGCGCTCGCCAGGCGCAGCTCGTGCTCGACGGACTCGGGCAGCAGCTGGCGATAGTTGGGGAACTGCCCGTCGATCAGCCGTGAGGAGAGCACGATGTCGCCGAGCTCGAAGATCACCTGGTTCTGCCCGACGCTCACCGCCAGCGCGTCGCCGGGAGCCTGCTGGGCGATCCGCACGAGCTCCTGCAGCGCGCGCGCTGGGACGTTCGCTTCGAGGCTTCCCTCCAGTGGGGGCTCCAGCGCGGTCTGCTTGACGCTGAGCCGGTAGGAGTCGGTGGCGACCATGCGCAGCTCCGGGCCGGCCGCGGACATGAGGATGCCGGTGAGCACGGGGCGCGTCTCGTCGCGGGAGGCCGAGCGGGCGACGCGCGAGACGGTCTGCATGAACGCCTCCATGGGCAGCGACACACGGGTGTCGGGCGAGGGGCTTGGCAGGGTGGGGAAGTCCTCGGCGCGCAGGGTGCGCAGGTGGAAGGTGGTGGGACCGCAGATCAGCTCGATGTCCTGCTCGGCGCTGCGCAGCTCCATGGTGAGCTGCTCTGCCGAGAGCGAGCGGGCGACATCGAGCAGGAGCCTGGCCGGCAGCACGGCGGAGCCCGGGCGAGCGACGTCGGCCTCAAGCGGTACGCGCAGGCCGATCTCCATGTCGGTGGCCAGCAGCTCCGGGGCTGCGTCGGGCTGGGCGGAGATCATGATGCCGGACAGCGCCTGGACTGCGCTGCGCGTGGATGCGACGCGAGCGGCGGTCTGCAGCTGGGCGAGAAGGTGGCTGGCGGAGAGGGATAGCTTCATGACTCTGATCTGAGAAAGGGATAGAAGTCAGTAGGGGCTATGGAGATGTGCATAACGGCGCTGCTAGTGGGAATTCGCTATGTGAGACTGTGGATGGCGCTGTGGATTGCCGCGAGGAAGTCTTTCAGGCGACGCGGTCGCGCGCGGAGCGGGGCTCATGGCTGTGGACAGTCCAGTGCGCGACACAGCTTCTGCACAGACTCAAGGGAGGCCTCGTCGGAGGCGATCCGTGCGGAGGTGCGCCGGCAGGCGTGCATGACGGTGGTGTGGTCGCGGCCGCCGAAGTGCCTGCCGATGGCGGGCAGCGACTCTCCGGTGAGCTCGCGAGCGAGATACATGGCGAGCTGGCGCGGCCAGGCGATCCTCTGGGTGCGGGCGGAGGAGAGCAGCTCCTGGGTGGAGAGGCCGAACAGCTCGCAGGTGGCCACCTGGATCTCGCTGACGGTGCGGGCGCTGAGCCCGGGCTCAGCGGAGCGGGGATAGAGGCTTGCGAGTACCTCCTGGGCGAGCTCGGCGGTCAGCGGTCTGCCCGTGAGCGAGCTGAACGCGACGACGCGGATGAGGGCGCCCTCGAGCGCTCGGACGTTGCTGTGGACGCGTTCGGCGATCACGTGCAGAGGGGCCTCGTCGGTGAGCTGGATGTGGTCGTGGTCTGCGCGCTTGCGCAGGATGGCCAGCCGGGTGGAGAGGTCGGGGACCGCGACGTCGGCGACGAGGCCGGCCTGGAAGCGCTCGCGCAGGCGGTCCTCAAGCGCCTGGAGGTCGTGTGGCGGGCGGTCGGAGGTGAGCACGATCTGACGCCCTCCATCGTGGAGGGCGTTGAAGGTGTGGAAGAACTCCTCCTCCGTCTTGGTCTTGCGCTCGAGGAACTGCACGTCGTCCATCAGCAGCACGTCGACGTGGCGGAAACGGGCCTTGAAGCCCTCCGTGTGACCCTGGCTGAGCGCTCCGAGGAACTCGTTGGTGAACGACTCCCCGGTGGACCAGCGGACGCAGAGCTCGGGATTGTGGGAGAGCAGCAGGTTGGCGATCGAGCTGAGGAGATGGGTCTTGCCGACGCCGGGAGGGCCGCAGATGAAGAGCGGGTTGTACGCTTGCGCGGGCATCTCGGCCACGGTGAGGGCGGCCGCGTGGGCGAGCCGGTTGGAGTCGCCGATGACGAACTGGTCGAAGGTCAGCTTGGGGTTGGCCAGTGGCCCGCCGTGCGAGGAGAGCTCGGGCGCGCCGGGCGCTGGGGCGCGCCCGCGGGTGCGGCCGTGGACGGCACGGGGCGCTCCCGTGGTACGGCCCGTGGAGGCGCGCGCATCGGGTGGTGGGGTGGTCAGGTCGGAAGAGTCCTCCGCCAGGACGAGCTCCACGACCGCCTGGCCCCCGAGGACCAGCTCGGCGCTGGATTGGAGGATCGCGCCGAAGCGGTCCTGGATCCAGCGGCAGGCGTGCGGTGGCGCCCCGATCAGGAGGCGCTCACCGTCGAGCTCGAGCGCGCGCAGCGGCTCGAGCCAGAGGTGGTAGGTGGAGTCATCGACGGCCAGGGCGAGTTGCGCCTGCACCCGCGACCAGATGTCCTCGAGCTCGCGGCTCATGGCAGCGTTGATTGGCTCCTCTCCGGAAGCAGGTGATGAGAACTATTCGAAGGAGGGCCCGCGGAGGACCCGGTCCGGCGACTATATCCAACGACCCGCAGCAGTCCGGGCGGCTGCCCGCAATTGGCGGAAGAAATCAGCGGACCTCGAGCGGTCCTATACTCCAGGGCCGACCCGGCGATGGCCCGCGCGCGTGCAAATGCGTCTGTGCGTGCAGGATCACGACGGCGACGGGAGAATAGAGACCATGAAGCGCACCTACCAGCCAAAGAAACGCAAGCGGGCCCGCGCCCACGGGTTCCGTGCCCGCATGAGCTCGCGGGCGGGGCGGTTGACGCTGAAGCGCCGGCGCGACAAGCGCCGCAAGCGCCTCTCCGCCTGAGGGACTCTGGTGGCACGAACGGTGTCGAGGGCGCAGACGCGATGAAACCGTCGCCCCGCAGCGGTCGTCTGTCGCGCAGCGCGGAGTTCGAGCGCGTCTACAGGCACGGGCGCTCGACGGCCAACCGCCATCTGGTGCTGTACTCGTTCCCAACCGCCTCCGCGGCGAGGCCGCGCCTGGGGCTGTCGGTGTCGCGCAAGGTTGGGGGCGCCGTTGAGCGTAATCGGGTCAAGCGCCTGCTGCGCGAGGCGTTCGCCCGGGCTGAGGGCGACTTGGCCCCGGGCCAGGATCTGGTGCTCGTCGCCCGACCGCCCGCCGGAGAGCTGGCCGAGCGCGAGGGGTTGGCGGGGGTGGACGCGTCGCTGTCGGAACTGCTGGCCAAAGCCGGGCTGCGCCCGGCCGGAGCCGAGGAGCCCGAGGCACCGATCGCGGAGCGGGGATGAGCGGCGCGACGAGCGCCCCGGCGGGGAGCCGCGTGGCGCGGATCGCACGCACGGTGGCGGGCGCCCCGATCGTGCTCTATCAGCGCTTCGTCTCGCCGGCGATCCCGCGTCGCTGCAAGTACGAGCCGACCTGCTCGCGCTACGCGCTCGACGCGATCCACGAGTACGGCATACTTAGGGGCCTGGTGCTCGCGGGGTGGCGCCTGCTCCGGTGCAATCCGTGGAGCCACGGCGGATACGATCCGGTGGAGGCGCAGCGAGTGTTTGGGATCGATCCCAATACTGGCGGCTGAGCAGCAGCCCGCTGCTGGCCGCGAGTCGCAGCGCACCAGGCCCACAGCCAACCGCCGAAGAACACGACCGCCGAGAACCTTCTAGCGCATGCCAATCCTCGCCAATGTGATCCAGGACGCGTTCTCGCCCCTGATCAGCCTGTTCGAGTCGATCATGGTGTTCATCCACGCCCATCTCGTGGGCGGCAGCTGGGGTCTGGCGATCGTCGGGTTGACGGTGCTGATCCGCGCGGTGCTCGTGCCCGTGACCTTCAAGCAGCTGAAGTCCATGCAGGAGATGCAGCGACTTGCCCCGCAGATCAGTGCGCTGAAAGAGAAGTACAAGGAGGACAAACAGCGCCAGCAGCAGGAGCTGATGAAATTCTATCAGGAGAACAAGATCAATCCACTGGCGTCCTGCCTGCCTCTGGTGATGCAGTTGCCGGTGTTCATCTCGCTGTTCTACATGCTGCGAACGGACCTGAAGCTCGACATCTGCGGGCGCCAGCTCCGCGAACACTACGGCGTTCTCCATAACAGCCAGATCCCGCAGAACACAGTCGGGAAGGTGAAGGGCCTGTCGGAAATCGGCTGCGATGTCGTTGCCCATCACTCGGCCAGGTTCCTGTTTCTGCCCGACATCACCAACAAGGCCACAGGAGCCGCGCTGGTGGTGCTGATCGTGCTCTACGTGGGTTCACAGCTCGCCTCGACGCTGATCGCCACGGCGACGGCCGACCCCAACCAGCGACGGCTGATGCTGCTGCTCCCAGTGGTGTTCGTGGTGATCCTGTACCGCTATCCGGCCGGGCTGCTGGTCTACTGGATCACCACAAACATGTGGACGATCGGCCAGCAGTATCTGATCCGCCGGCACATGCCGCCTCCGCCGAAGCCGGACGTCGCCGTCACCGCGGCCAACGGCAAGCCGAGCCGCTCGCTGCGAGCGGCTCTTGCGGGAGCCGTGGCCGGCGGCTCGGCGGCCGCGCCCGAGCCCGCCAGCGCTCCGGGGGCCGCGCCGCCGCGGTCTCCACGAAAGAAGAAGAAGCGCTCCGGCAGGCGACGATGAGCGACGAGACGGGCCAGGACGCGGAGTTGGCGAGCGAGGACCTCGATCCGCCGGAGGCGCTTGCAGAGCTTCTGGAGGAGATCGCGGACAGGCTCGGGCTGGACGTCGAGGTGGAGGTCGGCGAGCGCGACGGCGTGCTCACGGGCAGCCTCGAGGGGGAGGACGTGGGCCTGTTCATCGGTCGACACGGCCAGACGATCGACGCCGTGCAACACCTGGCTCAGCGCATTGTCTTCCCCGACGGGCCCTCGACCGTGCGGGTGGTGATCGATGCCAACGGCTACCGCCAGCGCCGAGCTGAGGCGCTGCGGGGCGAGGCGGACGACGCCGCGGACGACGCCGTGAGGTCCGGCAAGCCGGTGGAGCTGGACCCGCTGCCGCCATTCGAGCGCAGGATCGTGCACGAGTACCTGCGCGAGCGCGGGGACGTCGAGACACACAGCGAAGGCAACGAGCCCGGGCGCTATCTGGTGGTCTCGCCGCTGTCAGGCGACGAGCCGGCGGACCGTTTCACGTGAAAACTCCCTGAGGGAGACCGCTGGTGCCACAGGCTGCGAGGGATCCAGGGGAGCCGGGGGAGGCGGCGCTGACGGCGCTGACGGCGCTGTTCGAGCGTTACGGGCTGGCACCCGACCAGCGCGCGCAGCTGGCGGCTCTGCTGGAGATCCTCGCGGACCCGCGCGCGCCGACGGCGGTGCGTGCGGGCGTGCGGGCCGTGGAGGTGCACGTTGCCGACTCCCTGGTGGCGCTTGAGCTGGAGCCGGTGCGTTCGGCGGGCACGATCGCCGACCTGGGCGCGGGTGCCGGGTTCCCGGGACTCGCACTGGCCGTGGCTCTGCCGGGCAGCGAGGTCCGACTGGTTGAGAGCCAGGCGCGAAAGTGCGCCTTCATGGAAGCGGCGATCGCCAGCGCGGGGATAGGGAATGCGCGCGTTGTCTGCGCGCGGGCTGAGGAGTGGCGCGACGGCGAGGGTGCCCACGATCTCGTGATGGTCCGCGCGCTGGCAGCGCAGCCGGTCGTACTGGAGTATGCGGCCCCGCTGCTGCGGATTGGCGGAACGCTGGTGGACTGGCGCGGGCAGCGCTCCGCGACGCAGGAGCATGCGGCGGCACGGGCCGCGGAGGAGCTCGGTCTGCGCAGGCTGGAGGTGCGCAGCGTCGTGCCGTTCGACGCGGCGCTGGATCTCAACATGCATCTGTTCGTCAAGGCGGCGGAGACGCCCGCGCGATTCCCCAGGCGCGCTGGCGTGGCGCGCAAGCGCCCGCTCGGGGGTTGAGACGAGCGCGCAGGCGCCCTGGGGATTGGGCTATCTCGTGGATTGGCAGGGATCGGGCGCCGATCGGCTAGCTTGCAGGCCATGGGCACGATCTACGCGGTGGCCAACCAGAAGGGCGGCGTGGGCAAGACGACCACGGCTGTGAACGTGGCTGCCTGCATCGCCGAGGCGGGATACACGACGCTTCTGGTGGACGTGGATCCGCAGGCCAACGCGACGGTGGGCCTGGGGATAGCGCGGACCCAGGCACCGGGGCTGTATGAAGTGCTCGCGGGCGAGGTGAGCGCGGAGGAGGCGCTGACCGACTCGGCGGTGGCCGGCCTGCGCGCGCTGCCCGCGGGAGCGGGGCTCGCAGGCGCGAACGTGGAGCTGCCCCGGATGGAGGGCTTTGAGTACCGCCTGCGCGACTGCCTGGCGCCGCTGAAGGACAGCTTTCAATACATCCTGCTGGATTGCCCGCCGTCGCTCGGGCCGCTGACGGTCTGCGCGCTGGTGGCCGCGGACAAGGTGATCGTGCCGGTGCAGACGGAGTATTTCGCGCTGGAGGGCCTGGCGGGGTTGTTGGAGACGCTGTCGCTGGTGCAGCGCGAGCTGAATCCGCGCCTGACCGTGGCGGGAATGCTGCTCACCATGCACGACAGCCGTACGCGCCTGGGTCAGGACGTGGAGCGCGAGGTCCGCGCTCACTTTCCCGATCTCGTGTTCGACACGGTCATCCCCCGCAACGTCCGCGTGGGGGAGGCCCCCAGCTATGGGCTGCCGGTGACCCACCACGACCCTCACAGCGCGGGGGCGGAGGCCTACTTCGAGTTGGCCAAGGAGGTCGCTGCGCGTGGCTAAGCCGAGGCCGGGAATGGGCAGGGGGCTCGGAGCGATCCTGTCGGTGTCGGGCCCGGGCGCGGAGGCCGACGAGGAGGAGCTGCGGGAGCTGCCCGTCGAGCTGATTGCACCCAACCCAAGGCAGCCCCGCCGGGACTTCGACCAGGGTGCCCTGGAGGCGCTGGCGGGGTCGCTGGGCGAGCAGGGGGTGCTGCAGCCGGTGCTGGTCCGCCCAAGGCCCGGTGGCAGCTACGAGCTGGTCGCCGGCGAGCGCCGCTGGCGGGCGGCGCGGATCGCGGGCCTGCAGACGATTCCCGCGCTCGTCCGCGACCGCGAGGACGCGGCGTCTCTGGAAGTGGCGCTGATCGAGAACATGGCGCGCGAGGACCTCAACCCGATCGACGAGGCACGGGCGTGCGCTGCGCTGGTGGAGGAGCTGGGGCTCACGCGCGAGGAGGTCGCGCGTCGCGTGGGGCGCAGCCGCGTGGCGCTCAGCAACCTGGTGCGGCTTCTGGACCTGCCCGACGCGGTCATCGAGCTGCTGCAGCAGGGCGCGCTCAGCGAGGGCCACGGCCGCGCGCTGCTGCTTGCCGCGGATCACTCCGCCCGCGCCAGCATCGCGCGAAGCGCAGCCGAGCGGGGGTGGTCGGTGCGGGTGGTCGAAGCGCGCGCCCGCGCGAGCAACGCGGCCGCCGACGGCGCGAAGCAGGGCAAGGCGCCCCGCGGCGCGTTCGCCGGACGCCCGCACCCCGACCAGGAGCAGGCGTCCTTGGACATCGCCGACGCCCTCACCTCGGCGCTGGGCGCGGAGGTTCGCGTCAAGCCCGCCCGCGGCGGCGGCTATCGCGCCGAGCTGTCGTTCTCGAGCCCCGAGGAGGCGCTTGAGCTGGCTCGTCGCGTGCGGCCTCGGCGGTAAGTCGTGGGCGATAACATGGCCGCGTCGCGTGCGGGCGATTAGCTCAGTTGGTTAGAGCGCTTCTCTGATAAGGAAGAGGTCCCAGGTTCGAATCCTGGATCGCCCACTAGAAGAAATACCTGCAAGAGAGCTACTTTTGGCGTCCCGGCAGCTGCTCCGTGCTCCCACCCCGTGCTGCGGGGTTCTCGATCGCTGCGGGGTTCTCGAGGATCCAGCGCTCGTGAAGTGCGGCCAGCGCGTCGTGTAGCTCATCGACACCTGCGAACTCCTGGGGGTCAAGCGGTGCGCCGGCATCGACCCATACGTTGTGGCCCACACGTCGCGCGCGCAGTGGCAGCACGAGCGCGTCGGCTCGGACAGCGAGTTGCGCGCTGCCGTCGGCCATCATCGCCGACTTGCCCAGGAAGCGCGTCTCGTGCGGGCCGGGCATGTCGAAGTGGAGGAAGACGGGATCGCCCCGTTCAAGCAGGGCCTGGATGATCGGAAACGACCCATCGGAGAGCACCAGGCGACTCTTCGTGCCTTTGCGCCAGCGGGCGAGACGTCGTCCCCAGTAGTCGGGGCTCGGTGGCTCGAAGAACCAGGGTCCAGCGACGAGATACGTATCACGGCCGTTGAAGGGCGGAGCGCACAGCAAGCGATAGTAAGGCCCGATGTGGCTGACACTGAGGAGCACTCCCCGGTCTTCCGACAGCGCCGCGTGCAGGCACGCAGCCGACCGGGCGTCGACTTTCGCCGACCACCGTTGCTGCCAGAAGAGCACCCTGTCGATCTGGCTCTCTATCAAATGCAGCTGCGCGAGCTCGCGCAGCTCGTGGGCGCGCGGCGTTCCGGCGATGATCGTCTGCATCACCGCAACCGCATCCTCGCGCTCGCTGACGCTCCGCTCCCAGATCGCCTGCCCTCGGCGTGCGGCCCTGTTCACGAGGAGTCGCGTCGGCAGCACGCTACGCACCCACGGCGAGGTCTTGAGGCGGATATCAAGGCTGGCACGTGGCATCCGCGGCGGAACGGATCGCCGTCTGATCGTCTCCAGCGCAGCGGCCAGATCAGAGGTCTGCTCGGTGGTGCCGACGATCGCCAGCGGCTCGTCGGCCTGCCCCCTCAGTTCGACCTCTTCTACGCGCGAGCGCACAAGCTTCGCCACCGCTTCCGGCGTGGGATGATCGAAGAGCAGCATCCAAGGCAGCCGTAATCCAACTGCCCTTCCCAGGCGGTTGCGCAGCTCCACGGCGGCCACGGAGTCAAAGCCGAGCTCCTTGAAGGTGCGCTGCGGGTCGATCGGCTCTGCGGGGGCGCTCCCGAGCACTGCCGCCACGTGGGTCAACACCAGCTCCAGCACGGCCTCGTCACGATCGGCCTCTCGCAGGCCCGTCAGCTTCTGCGCCAGCGAGCCTGCCGCATCCTCGGGCGTCCCCTCGACGGCGTCGCGTCCCAGCTCCTCGGCGAGCCCCACGAAGTAGTCGAGCGAGGCGGGGTTGGCAAGCGAGTCGACGCTCGTCGCCTCGCTCGGAGCCGCGCCCATCAGGATGCGCTTGACCGGCACCTCGAGCACCTTGCCCGACAGCGTGCGCGGGACCTCCTCGATCTGGCGGACCTCGTTGGGCACGTGACGCGGCGAGCAGTCTTCGCGAACGCGCCGCTTGATCTGCGCCGCGAGCTCGTCGTCGAGACTGACGCCGGGCGCGAGCACGACGAACAGCACCATCCACAGCTCTCCCTCTTCCCTGCCGTTCGGGACGTCGACCACCAGCGCGTCGAGCACCTCCGGCACGGCGCCCGCGGCGCGATAGATCTCGCTGGTGCCCATGCGCACGCCCTGGCGGTTGATCGTGGCGTCCGAGCGGCCGTAGATGACAGCGCCTCCTCGAGGCGTGATGCGGATCCAGTCGCCGTGGCGCCAGACGCCGGGATACATCGAGAAGTAGCTCTCGCGCAGGCGCTCGCCGTCCTCATCGCCCCAGAAGAACAGCGGCATCGAGGGCATCGGCTCGGTAAGGACGAGCTCACCGACCTCATCGGTAAGGCTGCGGCCCTGCTCGTCCCAGGAGTCCACCGCGCAGGCGAGCGCGCGGCATTGCAGCTCGCCCTCGTAGACGGGCAGCAGCGGACAACCCGCGACGAACGCCGTGCACACGTCGGTGCCGCCGCTAATGGAGAACAGCCAGATGCTCGATCCGACGTGCTCATAGACCCACCTGAAGCTCTCGGGCGTCAGCGGAGAGCCGGTCGAGCCGATCGCGCGCAGGGCGTGCAGGTCGTAGTCGCGTCCGGGCTCCACCCCGGCCTTCTCGCAGCTGGCGAGCAGGCCCGCGCTCACCCCCATGCAGGTGATGCCGGCACGCTCGGCGAAGCTCCACAGGGCGCCGAAGTCCGGGTGGGCGGGACTGCCGTCGTAGAGGACGATCGCTGCGTCTGAGAGCATGCAGCCGACGAGGAAGTTCCACATCATCCAGCCGGTCGTGGTGAACCAGAACATGCGGTCGCCCGGGCGCAGATCCAGGTGCAGGCTCTGCTTCAGCTGCTCAAGCAGAATGCCGCCGTGGCCCTGGACGATCGCCTTCGGCAGGCCCGTGGTGCCGGACGAGTAGAGCACCCACAGGGGGTGGTCGAACGGGACCTGCTCGAAGCGCAGCGGTGAGCCCTCGCCGCGCCGCAGCAGCTCCTCCCAGCTGACCGACTCGCCGACCCCGGGGCTCTCGGACAGATATGGCAGCAGCACCACGTGCTCGACCGTGGGGAGCTCCTCGAGGATGCTCTGCACGACAGCCGCGCGGTCGAAGTCCTTGCCGTCCTGACGGTAACCGTCGACCGTCAGCAGAACCTTCGGCTCGATCTGGGCGAAGCGGTCGATCACGCTGCGCGCGCCGAACTCGGGCGCGGCGCTCGACCAGATCGCGCCGATCGACGCGACCGCGAGGAACGCGATCAGCGTCTCGGGGATGTTCGGCATGTAGGCGACGACCCGGTCGCCGCGAGCGACGCCGAGCGCGCGCAGCCCTCCGGCCGCGGCGGCGATCTTCGTGGAGAGCTCGCCCCAGGTGAGCTCGTCGAGCTCGCGCAGCTCGGAGGAGTGCAGGATCGCGACCGTGCCCGCGTCCCGATCGCCGCCCGAGCGGAGGTCGCCGAGCATGTTCTCCGCGTAGTTGAGCTCGGCTCCCTCGAACCAGCTCGCGCCCGGCATCTGACGGGAGCCGAGCACGCGCTCGTAGGGTTTTGAGGCGCGCACGCCGCAGAACTCCCAGATGTAGCTCCAGAAGTCCTCCAGCTCGTCCACCGACCACCGCCAGAGCTCGCCGTAGTCGGAGAACGGGTGGCCGCGACGCTCACCGGCCCAGCGCATGAAGCGTGTCATCTCGGCTCGCTCGCGATCGTCCGTAGACGGTTCCCAAAGCGGCGGCTGGCGGGGAGCGCTGGACATGAGGGTATTCCTATGGTTTGTGGACTTCCCAGGGCTGCGCGCCGAGTTTCCAGTCCTTCGCTGACTCGCCTCGTCTATGGCGGCCGGTCGAGCTCGCGCCCACCCGATCGGCGCCTACTGGCTCGGGCCCGAGCGTGTGAGCACGGCGATGGGATGGCGTGGCGGCCAATTCACCCTGGAGATCCTTCGCCCAGCAGCTCCTTCGATGCCAGCAGGCCAAGCGTGAGCCCTTAGCACCGCTACTCACTACACGCAAGCGTGGGTGGCTCAGCTGATGCTGTCATAACCCCAGAGCGTTACGAGGTCGCGATCCAGATACTCGCTCAGGGCCACGACCTCTCCCTTGAAGCGGCGCCGCAACTCGAGCATCAGCTCCTCATCGGGCGGGCGCGGGTCGCCGTAGACGAGGCGCTGCTGGGCCGCTCGGACGGCGTTGCGGCGCAGGCGCGTCGGCGTGAGCGCCTTGATCCCCGCCCTCGCGACCCGCGGAACAGCTCCCCGTCCCAGATACACGGAGCGTACGAGCTTGTGGAGCTGTGGGGAGCGTACGCGGACGGTGGGGTTCGCTTCTGTTACCTCAACTGGACGCGTATCGTCCACTTCCAGGAACCGCAGCACCTGGCGTACAGTCGCCTCGTTGTCACGCCGGAAGTCCTCGTAGATCAGAACCAGCACCTGCTCGGTTGGGAACACCGCGTGAAAACGGCGCAACTGCTCGACATATCGCACGTGCTCTGAATGCAGGACCGTCTGTGACGAAGCGCGTCGTCGCGGATCATTCACCCGTTCGCGGTTGACCATCGCCTTGCGGAGATCCGTCTCCGTCTCGGCGTGATACTGAACGCTCTGCATATGCAGCGAGCGCAGGAAGCTCGCGGGCTCTCGGAAGATCACGATGATGCGCGCGTCCAGTTGCACCTCCGCGATGCTGGCTGCCGCCGTGTGAGATTTGAGGTAAGACGGCGTCGCATCGCCAACACGCTGCTCCGGCCTCGCCGCAGCGAACCGCGACAGATACTCGTCAAGTGTCTTTGGAAGTGGATTGGACGGTGAGAAGTCAGGGCGCCGATCGCCTGAAAAGAAATACAACTCCTTGACGTCGGGCATGTAGATCTGCGGGTGACGTCTCAGCATCTCGTAGAGCGCCGTCGTGCCGCTCTTGGGGTTGCCCGCGATGAAGAAGTCAGGGGCTCTCTTCTGCGGCGGCGTACGCGCGGCAGCTGATCGATCAGCCGATGCCGTCATCGCCCCAGAGTATGACGAGGTCAAGCTTTGGCCTATCGTGTTCCACTGCCGCGTCGGCTGCCGTTCGCAGGACCAGCAGGAGGCCCTCCTTCGTGTTGCTCAGTGAGCCATCAGAGTTGCGCGACAGCCAGCTCAGCCTCGATGGTGGCCTCTGGCACGACGAGGATCGCGCCCTCACCCGTCGCGTATGCCTCCTCGCCGTGCTGGGCGACGTCTAGCCCCAGGGCCTCCTCGCGCTCGGTCACGCGCAGCGGCATCACGAGCTCGATGAGCCGCAGGATCACATATGTTCCGACGAAGGCATATGCGGGGGCCGCGACCGCCGCGAGCGCCTGCCACCCAAGCTGGCCCGGGTGCCCGTAGAGGAGACCGTTCGCCCTGCCGTTCCACGACATCTGTGCAAAGAAGCCGATGAAGAGAATGCCGGTCAAGCCCGCAAACCCATGCGCCGCGAGCACATCGAGCGTCTCATCCAACCGCGTCCGTGGCCGCCACTGGATGAACGCATAGCTGGGCAGGGCCGCGATAGCACCGAGCAGCATCGCCCACGTCGGACTGACGAAGCCGGCCGCGGGAGTGATGCCGACGCACCCTACGATGATGGCGGTCGCCGCGCCAATCGCCGTCACCCGTCCCCCGCGCAGCAGGTCGAGGACGAACCAGACGACGAGCGTGCATGCGGGTGCGAGCAGCGTATTGGTGAAAGCCAGCACACTTGGATGACCCGTCGAATAGCCGCTGCCTCCGTTGAAGCCGAACCAGCCGAACCACAGCAGCCCGGCGCCGAGCAATGCGTACACCGCGTTGTGGGGCAGAAGCGCCTGCCGGCCGAAGTCCTTTCGCGCGCGGACCACTGTCGCGGCAGCGAACGCGGAGAAGCCGGAGCCCATCTCGACCGGCACGCCGCCGGCGAAGTCGAGCGTGCCGTGTTGTTGCAGCCAGCCCCCTCCCCAGACCCAGTGTGCGAGGACCGCGTAGACGAACACCGACCAAAGCGTCGTGAACACGAGGAACGACCCGAAGCGCATCCGCTCCACGACCGCACCCGACACGAGCGCCGCCGTGAGGATGCAGAAGGTCGCCTCGAAAGACATGAAGAGCAACTGCGGGATTGCCGTCCCTGGGCGTGGCTCGAAGGTGACACCGCGCAGCGCGACGTACTTGAGGCCGCCGATGAACCCGTTTCCCTTGTCGAAGGCCAACGAGTAACCGATGAGCGCCCATGCGACCGTGACAACGCCGAGCGCACCAACGCTCATCATGAACGTGTTGAGCGTGTTCTTTCCGCGCACGAGACCCGCATAGAAGAGTCCGAGCGCCGGCGTCATCATCAGAACAAGCGCAGTCGCGGCGAGCATCCACGCCGTGTCGCCGGCATTCGTCTGGCCCGCCAGTGACAGGGCCGGCCCGCCCATCACGCGCCTCGTGGCGTCACTGCGCCGAGGTCGATGTCGCCTGTTCGGATGCGGATGACCCGCTCGAGTGGAACGACGAAGATCTTGCCGTCGCCGACCTCGCCGGTCCGGGCGCCCGCGCAGAGAGCATCGATCGTCGGCTGCACGAACGGATCGGAGACGGCTATCTCAAAGCGCACCTTCTCGGCGAGCCCCATCTTCACCGTCGTGCCTCGATATGTCTCGACGCGGTCGAGCTCCCCTCCATGGCCCTGGATACGGCTGATCGAGTACCCGCGTACGTCGGCGCGATAGAGGGCCTCGAGCACGTCATTCGCCTTCTCCGGACGGACGATGCCGATCACGAGTTTCACGGTCTTGCGCTCCTCCCCTCAACGTCGCCAGTGCGACCGGCTAGATGTCCGCCTCTACGAGCCGCCTGATCGCGTCGAGTGTGCCCATCACCTCGCTGTCGGGTGCGTCGCCGTGGGCAGTCACCAGGAACAGCGTGAGTCGCGAACCCTCGGCCTCCGGGCTGATCTGAAGCCAGCCGCGGTAGTCGCTGCCACGGGCGCCCCATTCAACGCGTCGCGCCGACTCGTCGGTGCGAAACCAGCCCTCGCCCTTCTGCGTGTGGCCCTCGTAGCGCGCCTCGACCGCGACCGTGTCGCCATCGCCATGCTGGGCTGCTGTCACCTGCGGTACGTAACGTGGCAGATTGCCGACGTCCGCGAGCGCGGCGAACACGCGATCCGGCGGGGCGGCGACGTACTGAGTGTGCTCGTGCTCCATGTGTCTCCTTTCGTCGAGCGCCGTCACGAGGGCGCTCGAGGGATGACGCGATCTGCCACGAGCCTAGCGTGCGGTTCCCCTTCGAGCGCGATCGCCTCGACCTGGGCCTCCGACGCATGGAAGGCGAGAGCCGTGTTGTCCGCCTCGGGAGACCCGCAGCCGGGTGTCGGGGGCCGCCGCGGAGCTAGCGGTCCTCAGTGGGCACGCCCTGGCTACGTATGGTGTGTCGCTTGATAAGCAAGAGGTTCCAGGTTGGAATCCTGGATCGCCCATCGACCCGGTATCGGGCTTCCGCGCCGGACGACGCCAAGGAGAACGAGATGAGTGCCGATGACAGCAAGGGACGGTCTTCGCCGCCAGCCCTGACAGCGGGCCGGCGCGGAAGCCCGATACCGAGTCAATGGG
>Ga0075520_1000485_pt1 | contig 17449 bp, 16 predicted proteins | sample NGEPerB_FD_75100 | JGI IMG/M metagenome (GOLD analysis project Ga0075520, IMG submission 75100) | Arctic peat soil microbial communities from the Barrow Environmental Observatory site, Barrow, Alaska, USA - NGEE PermafrostAB12-B | ecosystem: Environmental > Terrestrial > Soil > Wetlands > Peat ... | reverse complement strand
TCTTCGCCGTGGCCTTCAATCGAGTTTCGTCCCCGAGCGCTTGATCACGTCGGCCCACTTCGCCGTCTCGGCGTCGCGGCCAGGCTGCGCGATGCCGGGCTGCCCGCGGACTATCCGAACGACGTCGTCTTCCGCACGTCGGTGACGGGCACCGAGCTCTCGCGCATCCACATTCCCGGCCGCGCCACGCGCTACGGCGACACGAGCGGCCCCGACGGCTGGTGGCCGACGCCCGAGCCGCCGCACCGGATCAACCAGATCTTTCTCGAGCCGATCCTGTTCGCGCACGCCGAAGCACAGCCGGGCGTGACGATCAGGAACCGCACCGAAGCGACGAGCTTCGCGCAAGACGACGATGGTGTGAGCGTCGAAGCGCGCGATCTCGATGGCGGCGCCGGCGTGCGGGTGCGGGCGCGCTTTCTCGTCGGCTGCGACGGTGGCCGCTCGATGGTGAGAAAGGCGATCGGCGCCGCCTTCGCCGGCACGCCGGTGATCCAGCGCGTGCAGTCGACCTGGATCCGCGCCCCGAAGCTGCTCGGCATGATTCCCGGCGAGCGCGCCTGGAGCTGCTATGCCGCGAACCCGCGGCGCAGCGGCGTCTGCTTCGCCATCGACGGGCGCCAGACCTGGCTGGTGCACAACCACCTGATGCCGCACGAGGAGGACCTCGAGGCCGTCGACCGCGACGCGTCGATCCGCCACATCCTCGGCGTCGGGCCGGAGTTCGAATACGAGATCCTGAGCAAGGAAGACTGGATCGGCCGGCGTCTCGTCGCCGACCGCTTCCGCTTCGCCCGGGTCTTCATCTGCGGCGACGCCGCGCACGTCTGGGTGCCGTATGCCGGCTACGGCATGAACGCCGGCATCGCCGACGCCCTCAACCTCTCGTGGCATCTTTCTTCGCATCTCGCCGGCTGGGCCGAACCGAGCGTGCTCGACGCCTACGAGATCGAGCGCCTGCCGATCACCGAGCAGGTCTCGCGCTTCGCGATGGATCATGCGCAGCAGATGATCAAGGCGCGCGGCGCCGTGCCGCCGCGCATCGAGGAGCCCGGCCCCGAAGGCGATGCGATCCGGGCCGAGCAGGGACAAAAGAGCTACGAGCTCAACGTGCCGCAGTTCTGCTGCGCCGGCCTCAACTTCGGCTACTTCTACGATCGCTCGCCGCTGATCGCCTACGACGGCGAGGCGCAGCCCGCGTATTCGATGGGCGGCTTCACCGCTTCGACGGTTCCGGGCTGCCGGGCGCCGCACTTCGGGCTGGCCGACGGGCGCTCGCTCTACGACGCCTTCGGCTCCGACTACACGCTGCTGCGGCTCGATCCTTCGCTCGACGTCGCGCCTCTCGTCGACGCCGCGAAGGCACGCGCCATGCCGATGCAACTGCTCGACGTTCCACGCCGCGCGGCGCCGGCCGAATACCGGCACGCGCTCGTTCTCTGCCGCGCCGACCAGCATGTCGCCTGGCGCGGCGACACGGTCCCAGCCGACCCCCGTGCGCTCGTCGACCGCCTGCGCGGCGCCGGGCCGAGGAGCCCCCCATGAACCACGCCGACCTCATCGCCATCGACATCCACACCCACCTCGAGGTGTCGTGCCGCAATCCCTTCGACAACTACGGCGAGGAGTACGACCGCGCCGCCGACAAGTACTTCCGCTCGAGCATGCGGCCGACGATGGACGAGACGATCGCGTTCTATCGCGAGAAGAAGATCGGCTTCGTCAACTTCACAGTCGATGCCGAGACCCAGATGGGGCGACGGCGCATCCCCAACGAGGAGATCGCCGATGCGGCGCAGAAGAACGACGACATCATGATCGCCTTCGCCTCGATCGATCCGCACAAGGGCAAGATGGGCGCGCGCGAAGCGCGGCGGCTGATCGAGGAGCACGGCGTCAAGGGCTTCAAGTTCCATCCCACGGCGCAGGGCTTCCTGCCCGCCGACCGGATGGCCTGGCCGATCTACGAGGTGATCGCCGAGCACAAGCTGCCGGCGATCTTCCACAGCGGCCATTCGGGCATCGGTTCGGGCATGCGCTGCGGCGGCGGCCTGCGGCTGCAGAACTCGAACCCGATGCTGCTCGAGGACGTGGCGATCGCCTTTCCCGACATCGAGATCGTCGTCGCCCACCCGTCGTGGCCGTGGCAGGACGAGGCGATCTCGCTGGCCATGCACAAGCCCAACATCTGGATCGACCTCTCGGGCTGGAGTCCCAAGTACTTTCCGCCGCAGCTCGTGCAGTACGCGAACACGCTGCTCAAGGATCGCATCCTCTTCGGCAGCGACTTCCCGCTCATCACGCCCGACCGCTGGCTGAAGGACTTCGCCGAGGCCGGCTTCAAGGACGAGGTGCGGCCGCTGATCCTGAAGGAGAACGCGAAGCGGTTGCTCGGCCTGGCCTAGCCCGCCCAGGCCACGAGTCGTACTCTTCGTTCGGATTTGAGGGATATTCGGCTCGTCGCGATTCAAGCTCTGACTCGTCATGGCAACGCTCCTCGAAACCCTGGTCTTACGCCGCTGCACCCGTCGCCCGGGATGCCACCGGCTCCAGCCGCGGCGACCGGGGCCGCCTCGCCCGGCCCTCCGGTGTCGTTGAAGATGCGCCCCTCCGACGCGACCGCGACCGACGCCAAGCTCCCTGCCGATCCGAAGAAGCAGGTGGACCTCCTCGCCGACGCCATCGTCAAGGTTCAGGACGCCGCCAAGCGCGACAAGCTCGTCGTGCTCTTGCGCGATGCGCTCGTGAAGATCCAGCCGGTGATGTCGGACAAGGACGCGAGGAAGGCGATCGACAAGGCCATCGATTCGCTCATCGAATCGGGCAGCAAGAAGCTCCTGCTTTCGTTGATCGAGGCGGCGGTCGGCAAGAAGGCGACGACGATGCCGGACGACGACAAGCGCGCTCAGACCGGGCCGCCGCTCAAGGAGAAGGATCTTGGCGAGCACATCCTGAAGTCGCCCGAGATTCCGATCGGTAAACCGCCGCCCGTGCACCGCAACTCGTTCGAGTTCCGCAGCCTGCCGAGGTCCGCCAGGCCCAGCAGCTACATCGACTTCACCCTGCGCACGCCCGACTGGTTCGAGCCCTACGGCAGGATGGGTGCCGGATGGGTTCTCATCATGGAAGCCGACGACTACAAGAAGAACCGCGACGGCGCCGCTCGCCTGAAGGACAGGCACATCGAGCAGAAGGGCGAGCTCAAGCTCAGCCTGGCCATGCCGGATGACCCCGGCAACTACGTCATCGCCATCAAGGTCGGCCCGTCGCTCGAGAGCTATCCGGTCGAGAACATCGAGATCAAGAAGTAGCCGCGGCCGCGCCTAGCGGCCGAGCTGCGCCGCCCAGGCGCGCTGGCGCAGCTCCGGGCTGGCGCGATAGCGCTCGCCGCGGTAGTGCGCGTCGAGTCGGCCGAGCAGCGCGACGATCGTGTTCGCGTCCCAGGCGGCGAGCCACTCGAACGGGCCGGCCGGATAGTTGACGCCGAGCTTCATGGCCTGGTCGGCGCCTTCGGGCGTGCAGACGCCTTGCAGCACGGCATCGCAGGCTTCGTTGACGAGCATCGCGATCGTCCGCGCCACGACGAGCCCCGGCGCGTCGCCGATCGGCTGCGGCGCCCAGCCGGCAATGCGCAGCCATTGCCCGGCTTCGTCACGCCACGCCGAAGAGGCGCTCGCCGAAGCGCTGATGGCGAGCGGCGTTCCCGGCGCGCCGCCGTCGGGCGCGACGGCGATGTCGAAAAGCGCGAGCTCGCGCACACCTTCTTCGGCCGCGACCTGCGCCGCCATGCGGCCGTCGGTGAGGCGCAACTCGCCGTTCACCGTCTGCAAGCCGTTCCACCGGCTCGACGCGTCGGCCTCGAAGCGGATGCCGGCGTCGGCGAGCTTCGCGGTCCAGCGCTCGACGGCGACACCGGTGCCGTGCAACGCGACGATCGCGCCCGGCGGGATCGCCCGCACCTCGGGCGTCGCCGCGACGGCCGGCGTCGCCGCCGGATAGGCGTAGAAGCCGCGCCCCGATTTACGGCCGAGCAGGCCGCCGTCGACCATCTCGCGCTGCACGAGCGACGGGACATAGCGCTTGTCGCCGAAATTGGCGGTGAACACCGATTCGGTGACGGCGAAGTTGGTGTCGTGGCCGACCAGGTCCATCAATTCGCAGGGCCCCATGCGAAAGCCCGCCCCGCGCAGGCAGGCGTCGATCGCCGCCGGCTCGGCGGCGCGCTCGTGCAGCAAAGCGAGCGCTTCGGCGTAGTAGGGACGAGCGATGCGGTTGACGATGAAGCCCGGCGTCGAGCGAGCGTGCACGGGCGTCTTGCCCCAGCGCCGGGCCAGATCGAAGATCGCATCGGCAACGCCGCGCTCGGTCGCGAGGCCCGAGACGACTTCGACCAGCTTCATCAGCGGCACCGGGTTGAAGAAGTGCATGCCGACGAAACGGCCGGGATCCTTCAGGCCGTGGGCGAGCGCGGTGATCGAGATTGACGAGGTGTTGGAGGCGAGCACCGCCGCATCGCCAACGACGGCTTCGAGATCGCGAAACAGGCCCTTCTTCGCCTCGGCGTTCTCGACGATCGCCTCGACGACCAGGCCGGCGCCGCTGGCGTCGTCAAGTCGGGCCGCGCTCGTGACGCGCGAGGCGATCGCCTTCGCTTCCTCGGCACCGAGCCGGCCTTTGGCGGCGAGACCGTCGAGCGTCGTCGCCAGCTTGCCGCAGGCCGCGGCGGCCGCGCCTTCGCGCGAATCGAAGAGGCGCACGGTGTGCCCGGCCTGCGCCGCGACCTGCGCGATGCCCGCGCCCATGATGCCGGCGCCGACGACGAAGATGGTGGTGGCGCGGCCCAGGTCGCGGCTCATGTCGAGGCTTGATGCAGGATGAAGGCGAAGCGGCCGCGCGAGGGCGAGACCGACAGCGATTATGGCGAGGGGGCCGTCATCCCCTGCACGCGTCGGTGTACATCACTACATTGGAGGCAGGCAAGAACGGAGAATGGGCATGCGTTATCTGGTCGTGGGAGCGGGTGCCATCGGAGGGTATTTCGGAGGCCGTCTGCTCGAGGCGGGCTGCGACGTGACCTTCCTGCTGCGCCAAGGTCGTGCCGAGGCATTGCAACGCACAGGGCTCATCGTCAACAGCCGCTTCGGCGACCTGGCGCTTGCGCCGCCGCCGCATCTGCTGTCCGCAGGGATCGATTCGACCTTCGACGTCGTCATCGTGGCATGCAAGGCGTACGACCTCGCCGAGACAATGGCGTCGTTCGCCCCGGCCGTCGGGGCCGCTACAGCGATCCTGCCCCTGCTCAACGGCATGCGGCACCTCGACGATCTGAAGAGCCGTTTCGGTCCGCAGCGCGTTCTGGGTGGCCTTTGCATGATTTCCACGACGCTCGACGCCGCGGGCACGGTCCATCATCTGAACGACATCCACTCGCTCGCCTTCGGCGAGCTGGACGGCACGGCGTCCGCACGCGTCACGGCCATCCTGGGCGACTTTTCGAAGGCGAATTTCGACGGTCGGTCGACGTCGCAGATCCTGCAGCAGATGTGGGAGAAGTGGGTCTTCATCGCCACGGTGGCCGGCATCACCTGCCTGATGCGCGCGAGCATCGGCGACATCGTCGCTGCAGGCGCGGGCGATCTGAGCCTGGCACTTCTGGAGGAGTGCCGCGAGATCGCTTCGGCCAACGGATTCGAGCCGGGCGCGCCAGGCATCGAGCGGGCTCGATCCATCGTGACGGCGACGGGTTCCGCGTTCGTCGCTTCGATGTTGAAGGACATCGAGCGCGGCGCCCCTGTAGAAGCCGACCATGTCGTCGGCGATCTGCTTCGCCGCGCAAGCCAAGACCCGCAGCGGCCGTCGTTGCTTCGGGTGGCCTTCGCTCACCTCAAGGCCTACCAGGCAAGACGAGCGCATTCGACGTGAAGCCCAGGGTCGGCGAGGCGCGCGACGCTGCGGCGCGACGGCAGCGGTCTGCACGATGCGGGCGCCAGACCTTGCGCGCCGGCCTCCAGGGCGGCTGATGACGCCTCGCGGCGCGACAAGACATTTTTCGTCGCGCGTGGCAGCTTTGGCGTGTCGATCGCGTCATGGAGGGCAGGGCAGTCCGCCCAGCACAGGAGTCCATGATGAAGTCGATCCACACTCCGATTGGCGCAGCGTGTTTCGCTGCGGTCGCCCTCTCTCAGCCTGCGTTCGCGGCCAAGGTCGCAATGGTGACGACGCTTTCGCGCGTCGCGCTCAATCCGCAGCCACTGCCGCCGAAGGTCCAACCTTCGTCGTCCGCTTCGACCGGCAGCAAGACCACGACCCAGCAGCGCGGCATCATCATCGGCGGCGGCAAGACGGCACGCCTCGCTACGCCGAGGTGAGAGCGTGAAGCGCCGTCTCGCAGTCGGCAAGGACAAGATGATTGCCACCGCGACCTTCAACGGCAGACGCGGAAAGAGGATCAAGGCGTGGCCAGTACCAGCTGAAGCTCAATCTGTGCAACCCGAAGTGCTGAACGAACCCACGACCCGCGAAGGACCGATGCTATGAACGATGCCAGTGAATTGACCCGCAGTCGCCTGTATGCGACGCCTCGATCGTCGACGACGAAGTTGCAGGCAGCGCTCTTCGCCATCGCAACGACATGCGCCTGTGCCGCGTGCGCCGATTGCGGCCCGGTCATCGCCACCTACGCAAAAGCCGAGGCGACGGGCCGCTACGCGATGTCCGACGTCGCCAGTCTTCAGGCGGCCCCGAAGGGCAAGCCTTTCCAGGTAGACGTCGGCGGTGCCGGCTAGACCCACTTCGGCGACCGCTGGAAGAAGAGCGGCGGCGGCGACGCTGGCTCCGAAGGCGCGAATCTCAGGATTCGCGAGCAGAAAGGCGCGACGCGCTGCGAGCCGCTCGGCGAGAGAAAGGTCGGCAACGAGGCGGCGGTCGGCTACCAGATCCGCAACAACGAGAAGGGCAACGCGCCCGATCCAACCGCGATCCACATGTGGATCAGCCGCTCGGCCGGCCTGCCGATCTTTCACGGCATGGGTTCGGACGGCGGCGGCCTGCGCTGGGTCAACGGGCCCGAGGTCGTCGCGCCCGCGATGATCAAGTGAAGCGACGGATCGGCTTTACAGAACCGCCCCTTCGGGTCGATCGGTGCCCGATCGACCCGCCCGCAATCCGAGAACTGGTCCACCAACAACTCGTCATCCGCCGCCACATGGTCAGGCTGCGTTTAGATTCAGTCAGTCTCTGGCGAGAGCGCCCACTGTTTCCGTTGGCGTTATCGGTGTTTCATCGAACGGCGGGCTCGGCGCCGGAACTTCCGTCGCAGCGACGCCTGCACGGACCTGCGGAACCTTCGCTTCCGACTGCGCTAGGGCTGGGCCTCTTGATCTACATCCGGTAGCGGATGCGCCAATGAGCGCCAACGTTGTCGCCGCGACGAGGACGCGCGAAGCGCTGCGGAGATTCAATAGGCTCGATTTCATCATCACGTCCTTGGCGAACATCGTGTCCAGCGAGGCTTGGATCGTCCGTCCAAGAGACAGCGGTTGCCATCCCTCTAACTCGGGATCCTAGAACGTGGGCCCTAGCCTAGGGCGCGTCGCTCATGAGCGCTTCGATCTCCGCAGCGTCGACAGGCGCGCCGCGACTGATGAGCTCGCAGCCACCCGCCGTCACGACGGCATCGTCCTCGATGCGAATGCCGATGTTCCAGTACCGTTCGGGAACGCCCTCGGCCGGTCGCACATACAGACCGGGCTCGATCGTCACGACCATGCCGGGCTCGAGCTTTCGCGACGGCTTCTTGACGACGCGGCCGCCTTGCCAGTCGGGCTGCTCGACCGGCGCTTCGCCGGCCGACAGATAGTCGCCGACGTCGTGCACGTCGCGGCCGATCCAGTGACCCGTGCCGTGCATGTAGAAAGCGCGATAGGCGGACGACTCGATGGCGGCATCGACGTCGCCGACCTTGGCGCGGTCGAGCAGGCCGGTGTCGAGCATGCCCTGGGCGAGCACGCTCACCGCCGCGGCGTGGGCGTCGCGCTGGCGCGCGCCCGGGCGCGTCGCGTCGATGGCGGCGCGCTGCGCCGCGGGGACGATGTCGTAGAGCTCGCGCTGCGCCGGCGTGAAGCGGCCGTCGGCGGGAAAGGTGCGCGTGATGTCGCTGGCGTAGCCGTCGAGTTCGCAGCCGGCGTCGATGAGGCAGAGCTCGCCGGCCTTGAGCTCGGTCCGCCCGGCGGCGTAGTGCAGGACGCAGGCATTGGCACCCGCGGCGACGATCGAGCCGTAGGCCGGGCCTTCGGCGCCGTGGCGGCGGAATTCGTGCAGCAACTCCGCCTCGATCTCGTATTCGGGAACGCCGGCGTTCGCGTCCTGCCGAAAGCGCGCAGCGCAAAAGCGCATGGCGCGAACATGCGCACCGGCGCTGATCGCCGCGGCGCGTCGCATCGTTGCGATCTCGCCGGCGTCCTTGAAGAGGCGCATCTCGGCGAGCACGGGGCCGAGGTCGTGCAGCGTGCGCGGCGCCTCGATGCCTTGCCGCGCCTTGGCGCGCACGCGCTCGAGCCAGCCGTCGAGCTGCGCCTGCAGCCCCGGCGTCGCCGCGGGCTGCCAGACCGCGGGCTGGCCACCGAGCTTGCCGACCATCACCTCGTCGAGGCGGTCGAGGGGGAAGGCCTCGTTGACGCCGAGCACCGAAGGCGCGGCATCGGGGCCTAGGCGAAAACCGTCCCAGATCTCGCGTTCGGCATCCTTCGGCCGGCAGAGCAGCGTCGTGTGCCCGTCGGCCTCGACGACGAGCCAGGCGCCGGGCTCGCCGAAGCCGGTGAGGTAGTGAAAGTCGCTGCCATGGCGATACGGGTGATCGCTGTCGGCGTTGCGTTGCCGCTCGGGCGCCGTCGGCACGATGGCGATGCCGCCTCCGGCCGCTTGCAGCGTCGCGGCGATCCGGGCGCGGCGGGCACGAAACGGGTCGAGGCTCGAATCTCTTTGCATGAGCGGCACTGTAGCGGCGGCCGCAATGTTTCGCGTTTTTCGCTACGCTCGTCGGCTTTCGCAGGCAAAGAGAGGATTCGATCATGGACTACCGCCGCCTCGGCTCGAGCGGATTGCAGGTGAGCGAGCTGTCGCTCGGCTCGTGGGTCACGTATCACAACCAGGTCGGCACCGCGGCAGCCAAGGAGATGCTCGCCGCGGCGATGGACGCGGGCATCAACTTCTTCGACAACGCCGAGGTCTACGCCAAGGGCCAGAGCGAGATCGTCATGGGCGAGGCGTTCAAGGCGCTCGGCTGGCCGCGGCTCAACTACATCGTCTCGACCAAGTTCTTCTGGGGGCTCGACCGCGACGGCAACGCGGTCAACCGCAAGGACACGCTCAATCGCAAGTACCTGATGCAGGCGATCGACGGCTCGCTCTCGCGCATGGGGCTCGATTTCATCGACCTCGTCTTCTGCCACCGGCCCGATCCGCACACGCCGATCGAGGAGACGGTCTGGGCGATGAGCGACATCATCGCCAACGGCAAGGCGCTCTACTGGGGCACGAGCGAGTGGGCGGCGGCCGACATCCGCGCCGCGTGGGAGATCGCCGAGCGCCATCACCTGCGAAAGCCGGTGATGGAGCAGCCACAGTACCACCTCTTTCATCGCTCGCGCGTCGAAGACGAGTACGCGCGTCTCTACGAAGACATCGGCCTCGGTCTCACGACCTGGAGCCCGCTCGCCAGCGGCCTGCTCACCGGCAAATATCGCAGCGGCGTTCCCGCGGGCAGCCGCGGCGCGCTCGAGAGCATGGGCTTCCTGACGAAGAGCCTCACCGATGCGGCGAAGAACGCCGCGCTGACCAGGCTCGAGCCGATCGCCGCCGATCTCGGCGCGACGCTGGCGCAGCTCGCGATCGCCTGGGTGGCGAAGAACCCGCGCGTCTCGACCGTCATCACCGGCGCCTCGACGCTGGCGCAGCTGAAGTCGAACCTCGGCGCCGTCGCGCTGCTGCCCGCGCTCACGCCTGAGGTGATGGCGCGCATCGACGAGGTGACGTCGTCGCTGGCGGAGTGAAGTTCGTCAGAGCGGCGCCGCGTTGAGCGCGGCAAGCTGCTTCGGCGTGCCGACGTTTTCCCAGCGCCCGCGATAGATCTCGGCGGTGATGCGTCGCTCGCGCATTCCGGCGTAGAGAAGCGGCGCGAGGGGCGCGTGCTCGCCGGGGGCGATGCCGGCGAACATCTCGGCGCGCAAGAGGGCGATGTTGGCGTAGGTCCAGCGCTGGCCGTCGGGGCCGGCGGCGTCGGCGAGGCCGAGGCCGTCGGCGCCGAGGCCGAAGTCGCCGCGCGGATGGAACAGCGGGTTCGGCACGAGCCAGAGACGAGCGAGCCAGCCGCTCGCGACGAACTCCTCGCAACGACCGGCGCCAAAGCGGAAGTCGGGTGCGAAGACGTCGGCCGAGACGACCCAGAAGGCGTCGCCGAGGAGCGGCAGCGCCTTGGCGATGCCGCCCGCGGTTTCGAGCGCGCCGCCGTGGTCGCGGCCTTCCATCGAGTAGGCGATCGTGACGCCGTAGCGCGAGCCGTCGCCGAGCGCAGCGACGATTGCGTCCTCGAGCCATGCCGTGTTGACGACGACCTCGCGCACGCCGCCGCGGGCGAGCGCTTCGAGGTGCCAGGCGATGAGCGGCTTGCCGTGCACCACGAGCAGCGGCTTCGGCGTCGTGTCGGAGAGCGGCCGCATGCGCTGGCCGCGGCCGGCGGCGAGAACGATCGCCTTCATCCGCGCCGCTGCGCGTGGCGCTCGATCCGCGCCGGCGCGAACGCGGCGACGAGCGCATCCATCAGCGCTTCGGCGCGCGCCGAGTTGTCGGCGCCGAGATTGCACACATAGACGTCGAGCGTCGCCGCTTCGAGCTCGGGCCAGGTGTGCACGGCGAGATGCGACTCGGCCAGGAGGACGACGCCGGTGATCCCGCTCGGCGCAGCCGCCGTTGGCGATGCAGGGACGAAGCGATGGAAGAGTTCGCCGACGGCAGTCAGCCCGGCGCTTTCGACCGCACCGAGGCAAGCCTCTCGAAGCGTATCGGTTTCGGTCATCACCGGCCGACATGCAGCGCAGCCGCGCAGGTCGGCGGTGAGATGGAGGCCCTGCATGGGGCCGATTATCCGGCCCTCTAAAATGATCAGTTCCTCTGGCGCACGGAACTCCTGCATGGCCGCGATCGATCTCTCCGACAGCTCCGCCCCGGTCCCGGAGGAACCGTCGGCCGAGCGCACGGCGCTCATGGCCAACGCGATCCGTGCCCTGGCGATGGACGCAGTGCAGCAGGCCAATTCCGGCCACCCCGGCGCGCCGATGGGCATGGCCGAGATCGCCGTGGCCCTCTGGAGCCGGCACCTGCGCCACAACCCGGCCCATCCGCACTGGCCGGATCGCGACCGGTTCGTGCTCTCGAACGGCCACGGCTCGATGCTGCAGTACGCGCTGCTGCATCTCACGGGCTACGACCTCGGGCTCGGCGAGCTGCGCAACTTCCGCCAGTTGCACAGCAAGACGCCGGGTCATCCTGAAGTCGGCGTCACGCCCGGCGTCGAGACGACGACCGGCCCGCTCGGCCAGGGCCTTGCCAATGCCGTCGGCATGGCGCTCGCCGAAAAGCTGCTGGCCGCCGAGTTCGATCGCGACGGCCATGCGATCGTCGACCATCACACCTACGTGTTCATGGGCGATGGCTGCCTCATGGAGGGCATCAGCCACGAAGCGTGCGCGCTGGCCGGCGCCTGGAAGCTGAACAAGCTCGTCGCCATCTACGACGACAACGGCATCTCGATCGACGGCGCCGTCGCGCCCTGGTTCATCGACGACACGCCCAGGCGCTTCGAGGCCTACGGCTGGAACGTGATCGCCGGCGTCGACGGGCACGACGTCGATGCCGTCGATGCGGCGATCGCGAAGGCGCGGCAGTCGACGAGCAGGCCGACGATCATCTGCTGCAAGACGACCATCGGCAAGGGCGCGCCGAATCGCGGCGGCACGGCCAAAGCGCACGGCGAGGCGCTCGGCGCCGACGAGATCCGCCTGACGCGCGCGGCGATCGGTTGGCCGCACGAGCCCTTCGTCGTTCCCGACGAGGCCTATGCGTCCTGGGACGGCAGGGCCTCGGGCGCCGCCGCCGAAGCGGCGTGGCGCGATGCCTTCGCCGTGTACGCCGCGGAGCATCCGCAACTCGCTGCCGAGTACGAGCGCCGCATGGCGGGCGAGCTGCCGGACGACTGGCAGAAAACGATAGCCGCTGCCGCGGTCGCGGCACACGCCAAGGCCGAGACCGTGGCGAGCCGCAAGGCCAGCCAGCTCGCGCTCGAGGTCTTCACCAAGGCCTTGCCCGAACTGCTCGGCGGCAGCGCCGACCTGACCGGATCGAACCTCACGAACACGAGCTCGACCTCGCCGCTTCGCTTCGCCGCCGAAGGCGCACCGATGCGCGACAGCTCGGGCCGCCTCGGCCGCCACATCAACTACGGCGTGCGCGAGTTCGGCATGGCGGCGATCATGAACGGCATCGCCCTGCACGGCGGCTTCATTCCCTACGGCGGCACCTTCCTCACTTTCAGCGACTACAGCCGCAACGCGATCCGCATGGCGGCGTTGATGAAGCGGCGCGTCATCCACGTCTTCACGCACGATTCCATCGGCCTCGGCGAAGACGGTCCGACGCACCAGTCGATCGAGCACGCCGCTTCGCTGCGCCTGATTCCCGGCCTCGATGTCTGGCGCCCTTGCGACACCCTCGAGACGTTGGCCGCGTGGGGCGCAGCCATCGGACGCAGCGACGGGCCGACCGCCTTGCTGCTGTCGCGGCAAAACCTGCCTTACGCGCCGAAGCCCGGCTTCGACGCAGCCCGGCCCGAAGCGACGCTCGCCGCGATCGCAAAGGGTGCTTATGTGCTCGCTGAACCGAGCGAAGTCGGCCTGCGCGGCAAGCCACGCGCCGTGATCATCGCCACCGGCTCGGAAGTGCAGCTCGCGCTCAACGCCCAGCAGCAGCTCGCCAGGCCGGAGAACGGCGGCGTCGCCGTGCGCGTGGTCTCGATGCCTTCGACCTCGGTCTTCGATCGGCAGAGCCGCGCCTGGAAGGAGAACGTCCTGCCCGCGGGCGTGCCGCGCATCGCCGTCGAGATGGGCGCCACCGATGGCTGGTGGAAATACGGCTGCGCCGCCGTCGTCGGCATCGACCGCTACGGCGAGTCGGCGCCGGCGCCGGTGCTCTTTAAACACTTCGGCTTCACCACGGAAAACGTCGCAGCGACGGTGCTTCAAGTTCTCTCAGCCTCCAGGAAACGATCATGACCATCAACGTCGCCATCAACGGCTACGGCCGCATCGGCCGCAACATCCTTCGCGCCCACTACGAGGGCGGCAAGAAGCACGACATCCGCATCGTCGCGATCAACGATCTCGGCAAGCCCGAGACGAACGCGCACCTGACGCGCCACGACACGGCGCATGGGCCGTTTCCCGGGCACGTGCGCGTCGACGGCGACTTCATGGTCGTGTCCGCCGCGGGCGCCGATGCCGGCGCCGGCGACCGGATCAAGGTTCTGGCCCAGCGCAATCCGGCCGAGCTGCCGTGGAAGGATCTCGGCGTCGACGTCGTGCTCGAATGCACCGGCCTCTTCACGACCAAGGAGAAGGCTTCGGCGCACCTCCACGGCGGCGCGAAGAAAGTCATTATCTCGGCGCCCGGCGGCAAGGACATCGATGCGACGATCGTCTACGGCGTCAACCACGGCGTGCTGAAGGCGAGCGATACGGTCATCAGCAACGCGAGCTGCACGACCAACTGCCTGGCGCCGCTGGTGCAGCCACTGCACCAGAAGATCGGCGTCGTCAGCGGCCTGATGACGACGATCCACGCCTACACCAACGACCAGGTGCTGACCGACGTCTATCACGAGGATCTGCGCCGGGCGCGCAGCGCCACGCACAGCATGATCCCGACGAAGACAGGCGCCGCCTCGGCCGTCGGCCTCGTCCTGCCCGAGCTGAACGGCAAGCTCGACGGCTACGCCATCCGCGTGCCGACGATCAACGTCTCGATCGTCGATCTCACCTTTCTGGCAGCGCGCGACACGAGCGTCGAAGAAATCAACGCCATCATGAAGGATGCATCGACGACGGGGCCGCTTGCCGGCCTTCTGGCCTATAGCGACGGGCCGCTCGTCAGCGTCGACTTCAACCACAACCCGGCCTCGAGCATCTACGACGCAACGCTCACCAAGGTCTCGGGCCGGCTCGTCAAGGTGAACAGCTGGTACGACAACGAGTGGGGCTTTTCGAACCGCATGCTCGACGCCACGGTGGCGTTGATGAACGCGCGCTGACGGCTGCGGCCTCGGCCAACGAAGAGAGCCCCGATCGGGGCTCTCTTCGTTGGCGCCGGAGCGCGGGCGGACTACCAGTGACGGTAGTAGCCGTGACGCCCGCCGTAGCCGCCGTAGAAGCCGATGCCGATGGCCGGCCCGACGTAGTACGGATTGGGGTAGTAGACCGGTGCCGGCGCGTAGTACCCGGGCGGCGCCGCGGCGTAGGCCGGGTCGGCATAGGCGGGCCCAGCGTCGGCGTACATCGCCGGCGGGCCGGCGCGATCGAGCGGCACGTCGCCGGACGGGCGAACGTCGATCGCCAGGCGCGGCCCCGGATCGCCGGCGGTGCGCGTCGTGTAGCGCTGGCCGTTGTACTCGTAGACGACGTCATAGCCGACGACGCGGTTCTCGTACTGCATCACCGTACGGCAACTGCGCACCGGAACCGCCGTCGCCGGATTGGCGTTGGCTTCGGCCTGATTGCCGATGGCCGACCCGGCGACGACGCCGAGGCCGGTAGCCGCAGCGCGGCCGAAACCGCTGCCGAACTGGTTGCCGACGACGCCGCCGACGATCGCGCCGACCAGGGCGCCGGCGCCCGAAGGCTGCTGCTGGACGATGCGCTCGCTGTCGGCACAAGCCTGTCGCTGCACGGGGACCGAGCCGGTCACCGGCGTCGCGGAAATCACGTTCGCGTACTCGGCGGCGCTGGCGACACCCGCGCTGCCCAGCAGGGCAGCCGCGGCAGCGGCACAGGCGCTGATCTTCATCGTGTTCATCTTGCGTAACTCCTCAAGCGCTGCAAGGCAGCGTACTAGGCAATGGACTCGCGAACCGGCCGGGAGTTTCGTTGCCCTGCGTCCTTCGACGCGCGAACCGGCCGCTCCGCCGACGCATTGACATTTCTTTGCATTGCGCATTTGGGACGGCAATCTGCCGGCGAGAGCCCTTGGCTCCAATTGCGCCATCTCGAAACGACCCGGGCGGGGCGGGTAGACTCCCCAGGCTGTTCAGGAACAAGGGAATCAGACGTGCGGAATTTCAGGGTATGGGTGGGCCTGGCGACGATGTTCGCGGCGATGTCTCTGGTGGGTTGCGGCGGCCATGGCTCGTCCAACGCGGCGAACGTTCGACTTGTCAACGCGACGTTGTCGCATGCGTCACTCAATCTCCTCGCCAACTCGGGCACGGTGGTGAGCGGCACTGCCATCAACACGGTGAGCAGCTACGCCACCGTCAGCACGGGCAGTGTCGTCCTGCAGATTAACGACGCGACGACGAACACCGTTCTCACGACGACGGCGCCGACCCTGGTTTCCGGCCAGGACTACGCGGTCGTCGCCTACGAGAGCGGCGGCACGCTGCTCACGTCCGTGATTCAGGAAAACACGGCAGCGCCGGTCTCGGGAACGGCCAACCTGCGCATCTTCAATACCGCGGCGGATGCCGGTGCCATCGACATTTATGTGACCGATCCGTCGACCGATCTGTCGACGGTCTCGACGCCGACGTTTTCCCTGGTGAGTTCGAGCTCGACGCAGGCCACCGGGTTTCTCTCGCTCGCGTCCGGCAGCACCTATCGCATTCGCGTCACGGGCTCCGGCAACGTCGCCGACCTGCGTCTCGACATTCCCGCCGTCACGCTCAGCAACCAGCAGAACGCCACCGTCCTCCTGACGCCGACGACCGGCGGCACGCTCGTGAACGGCTCGGTTCTGGTCGAGCAAGGCACGTACACGGCGACGGCCAATGCAAACGCGCGGGTTCGCCTCGTCGCTGCGGTGACGCCTGGCGCTGCCGTGGCGGCATCGGCAGGCACGACGCCGATCTCGACGACCCTGACTTCTCCGTCGGTCGGCGCCTACACGATCGTTCCCTCGGGTGCGAGCTTGAACATCACCGTCAACGGCGCGTCGGTCGCCGCGCCGGCCACCCCGCTCGCCGCCGGCAGCGATACGACGCTGCTCGTCTACGGCAGCGCCGCCGCGCCGACGGCGAACCTGATCGCCGACGACAACCACCTGCCGACGATCGTGACCAACTTCAAGTTGCGTCTCATCAACGGCCTCACGGGGGCGGCGACGCCGCTCACGCTCGACGCGAATTTCGCCGTCATCGCGAGCAACGTCGCTCCGGGCTCGGCGTCGGCCTACTCCGTCGTGGCCTCGAGCCTGGACACGCGGCTCGACGTATTCTCGCCAGCGAACCCGACGGCGATCTATTCGGAATCGACCCTCAACGTTCCGGGCGACGCCGTCTACACGCTGTTCATGCTCGGCGACGCCGGCGCGCCGATCCACCTGCTGCAACGCGATCACTGAGGCAGCGCCGTAGCCGACGCGGCGTGAGGTAATTCGCGCTTGCGATGTCAAAGCGGTAAGGCTTGGTAAAGGTCGCCGAAGGGCGCTTCGGCGCGACCTAAACTGGTTTGCATGGTGCCTCCCGTACGCAGCGCAGGCCGTGCCCGTTGCCTGCTCGCCGTCCCATTCGCTGTCGCCTTCGCGGCAGCGGCTACCGTGCTCGCGGCCTGTGCCGCGCCGGCTTCTGCCGGAGCCTCGAGCCTGGAGGTCGACGCGCGCGTGCTCGTGAAATTGGTACACCCTTCCGATGACCATGTGGCGATCGTCGCCGAGGCGTCGCGCCAGGCCGGCGTTCCCGTGCGCTATGCCGCCGCGGTGAGCAGCGCCTGGCATGCACTCAGCCTGCATTGCCCCGACGCCGCGGCCTGCGACGCGGCGATCGCCCGCCTGCGCCAGAGCGGCGTCTATGCGGCCGTCGAGCCGGACGCGCGCAAGCATCCGGCCGTGATGTGAACCCGGATTCATGGAGGGATCGATGCGAAGATTGTTGATGAGCGCCGTTGCGCTCGCCGCGACGCTGTTCCTGCCTCTCGCGGCGCACTCGCCGCTGGCCCAGGGCACGGCGAGCGCCATGCTTGCGTTGAGCAGCCATGCGCGCGTCATCGTCAAGTACCGCGCCGGTTCGGCGTTGCTGAAGAAGCAGGCGATGACGGCCGCCGGCAAGCGCATCCTGCAGACGCAGGCGCTGGGCGATCGCATCGGCATCGCACTCACGCCGGGCATCGGCATCACCGACCGATCGCACGTCGTC
>Ga0075520_1000484_pt1 | contig 17465 bp, 13 predicted proteins | sample NGEPerB_FD_75100 | JGI IMG/M metagenome (GOLD analysis project Ga0075520, IMG submission 75100) | Arctic peat soil microbial communities from the Barrow Environmental Observatory site, Barrow, Alaska, USA - NGEE PermafrostAB12-B | ecosystem: Environmental > Terrestrial > Soil > Wetlands > Peat ... | reverse complement strand
CCGGTCAGGAAGCCGCGCCCGAGCGGCGAGTAGGCGACGAAGCCGATGCCCAGCTGGCGGACGGTGTCGAGTACGCCATTGGTCTCAGGGTCCCGGGTCCACAGCGACCACTCCGTCTGCACGGCGGCAATCGGGTGCACGGCGTGCGCCAGGCGAATCGTGTCGGGGGCCGCTTCGGACAGGCCCAGGTGACGCACCTTGCCCGCCGCCACCAGCTCGGCCATGGCACCCACCGTGTCCTCGATCGGGGTGTCGGGATCGACTCGGTGCTGGTAGTAGAGGTCGATGTGGTCGACGCCCAGCCGCCCCAGCGAGGCGTCGCAGGCCGATCGCACGTACTCGGGGCGGCCGTTGACGCCGATGCGGGTGCCGTCGGGAGCGCGCTCGTTCCCGAACTTGGTGGCGAGGACCACCTCGGCGCGGCGGCCGGCCAGGGCGCGCCCCACCAACTGCTCGTTGGTGAACGGCCCGTACATGTCCGCGGTATCGAGCAGCGTGACGCCGAGGTCGAGGGCGCGGTGGATGGTGGCGATCGACTCCTCCTCGTCCCCCGCACCGTAGAACTCGCTCATCCCCATGCATCCGAGTCCCTGAGCCGAGACGACGAGGCCTTGCCCGAGTGTTCGTGTGCGCATGGCCCCGTTCTACCGTGCGCGCAGGGTGGGCCGAACCGGCTCTCGGTCGGCATCGGCTGGTACGGCCGCCATCAATGGGGCGCGAGGCGGACTTAGGTGCTGAATGCTCTGACTCCACCATGGCTCCGCGCCGCGATCAGGTCGGATTGGGAACCGGCGCCTTCGGAGTGGCTCCGGCCGGGCACGCCCGGGGATCCCATGGTTGGAGGTTCGATGTGGATGGTGACGGGGTAGCGATCGCCGCCGCCGCCGGGGCGGTCGTGGCCGTAGTGGGCGCTGCGGCGTCGGAGGAGCCAGGCGTAGCTCCGGTAGCCGGTGTCGACGTGGCATTGACGGCGAACTGGGTGCCGGTGACCACCGTGACCTGCGCGCCGTCGGCCACCTGGGCCGGGTCGTAGGCCATGATGACTGCACCGGTCATCGAACGAGCGACCTCCTCGGCTGCTGCCTCGATGGCCGGGGCGTGGGAACCGTAGTAGACGACGGTCTCGGCCACATCGCCCACCGCCGTCGTGTCACCCACGCCTGCCATGTGGAATCCGAGCGCAGAAAGAGCGGAGGCCGTGTCGGTGGCCTGGTTGTAGGCCCCCGTCCCGTTCATCACCGACACGGTCACCGACGATGGGGCAGGCAGCGGAGTACCGGTCATGGAGTCGACACTCGGTGCGATGCCGAGCACCTGGTCGATGGCGCTCTGGTCCTGCGACTGCGCTGGGAATTCGCTGTCACCGTAACTCACGCCCTGGTAGACGAGGCTCCCCCCGGTTCCCTCCGGATCGGTCACCACGGCCACCGGCAGGGTGAGCTGGGGCACCGAGTCGATGCTGACCGAGTGGAAGTCCAGCACCAGGTTCGCCATGTCATTGACCGACCAGGACTGGTCGAAGGTGAGATCGGCCTTCACGGAGTCGATCAGGCCGAGGTCGGTGATCGGGTTCCCGAGCCCCTCCTTCGCCACGGCGGTAGCCAACACCCGGAGGAACTCATGGTCGCGGCGGATGCGGGCCAGGTCACTCTGGGTCTCCTGGGGCCAGTACTCGGCGTCCGAGGTCGTCGTGCCGCTTGACCTGTACTGCAGGTGTCGAGCCCGCACCACCTGGAGGGCCTGGGTGCCATTGAGGTGGACGCAGGTGGCGGCCTGGACGTTCAGACCCGACTCGGCGTCGAAGAGCGATATCGGGAACGACATGTTGATGCCACCGAGAGCGTCGACCACATTTGCGAACTGGTCGAAGTTGAGGGAGACGGCGTGTTGAATGGGTATCCCGAAATCCTCTTCGATCGCCGCCACCAGCTGGGTCAAGCCCTCGAAGAGGCCGGCGTCCACCTTGTTGGCGCCGGTAGTGCGGGCGTTGGGAATGAACAGGTCACGAGGGATGGACAGCAGCGCCAGCCGGTGGTGGATCGGGTCGGCGTGAAGGATCATGATCACGTCGCTGTTGACGCCGTTTACTCCTTGGGAGCACAAGCCGTACGCCGCATTCTGCACGGTGAGCGCACAGCGCGAGGTTGAACCCACCATCAGGATGTTCTCCGTTCCAGCCTCCTGCCCTGACGTGAGGGCTCCGTTCAGGCCGCGTACGTCGACACGGTTCAGATCGTGCGTCACGTAGTAGACGTAACCTGCCCCGCAACCGAACACGACCAGCAGTACCACCAGGCCGATCACGAAACCCCGGCGGATCCGACGCCGACGCCTACTCCGAGTGGCCGAGTGGCGTCGCCGAGAGCGCCCGCTCCCTGAGCCGTGTGTCTCCTCGCCCAGGGCCGTCAGCCCGGATTCGTTTACCACTCGAGCGGCTCCACCAGCCCCGTTTCCGCCCACCCCCGACACGTCTTCGACGGGTGCCCGCAGCGGTCCCATCTGGGCACCGAGGTTTCGCAACCCGTCCTCGTTGGCCGAGGAGCCACCCTGAACTCGGCGAGGCGGCGAGTCCGGCGCGCGCCCGCGTTGACCGTGTTCAGCCATGACGGTCCAGCGTAACAACCGACGCTCCTCCGGCGGTGTCATCCAGCGCACCGACATGCCCCGGAATGCGCCGTCGTCGGCTTCAATGTGCGTTCCCGATGAGGTATCGGCGGCATCTGACCGGCGATCGGGAGCACTCATCGGATCGCCGAGAGACGTGGGTGGGATCTCGAGAGGTGTGGATTCGATCGCCGCCCGTGATGTAGCGGACGCTGTCGAACGAGGGCCTCTTGGCTCCGGCCCTATCCGGACCCCGTGGTCGGCGCAAGGAATTGCTCGACGGCGCTGGCCATTCCCTGGGCAATTGCCTTTTGGTCAGCGGCGCTGGCCGCAATCGATCCTTCGAAGGGATCGGTGAGGTAGAGGGGCTCGACGACCGCGCCCGGCATCTCGCTCGGCGTGGAGAAGTAACCGGACATGGCCGGGCCGATGAGCAGAAGGTGGTTGTAGGTGGCTGCTTCTCCTGCGATGCCACCGGCCGAGGGGTCGCCGACGGAGGAGCCGAAGCCAGTATCGGGGAGCGACCCGTCGTTGGGGATCTGCCAGCCCTGCGCATTCATCGCCGACAGGACGTCGTTCTGCAGCAACACTGCCAATCGGAGGTTTGCTTGCGAGAACGGTCGGTCGGTGTCGTAGACCGTCACGCTGCCCGCGTTCTGAGAAGTGGCACCGGCATCCATATAGATCCCGACCAGGGCGTCCGCCTTGGCGAGGTTGGCACAGACATCCCTGGCAACGACGTCGTCATGAGAACCCTGCAGCGACAGCACTCCGTCAGAGGTGTCGCCGGTGGTCAATCGAACGACGGACGAATTTTGCGTCCGCGAGACGACGACGCGGTAGCCACGCGCCCGCAGGAGCGCCATCGCGTCGAGTTCGATGGCCAGATTGACGTCGGACTCGTAGATCGTCTGTCCGGATTCGGTGGTTCCCACTCCACCGGGGTCGATCCCACCATGTCCGGCGTCGAGGAACACCGTCTTGTTGTTGTCGCCAGCCGTGGGGGCGAAAGCCATGCATGCTCCCGCCGAGAACGCCGTGGGGTCCAGTGGTGTGCCGTCCGAAGACGTTGAGTCGAAGTGAACCACATCGCTCGCCAAGTGCCGGACGTCGCCGCCGAACGTGGACATGAGGAGTGCCGCGACCACGATTGCGAGGAGCAGAGCCACGATGACGACAGTTCGACCAGGTCGTCGGCGGCTCCGATCAGAAGGTTGGCGCGTCACGCAGGACGCTCTCGTACCGGATCAGAGCGTGCGGGCATCTGGGACGTCCCTCCAGAGCACAACCAAGACAACAAGGCACCAACTTCCAGCACATCCGCTCGGCGAAGTGAGTCGCTTCACTTGGGTCACACATGCAGACAGTACCGACGATCACCTCGACAAAGGCGTCGCCAGGGCCACGATGCGGGCACAGACGCAGAAGCGGCTGTGGTCGTCGATGCCGGTGACCACCTGCACGGGCCGGGTGACGTGTCGGTCCACAGCACCGAAGGTGGTTGGAAGGACCTGGAGGGACCCCTATCAGGCGTGAAGTGTCATTCAGGTACCGGAGTCAGTGTCGCCCAGGTACCGGAGGAGCGCTCCCAGAACCGGTCGTAAGCCCCTGACCAGGGTTGTCTCTGGAGGGCCGTGCGAACTCTTAGCCAACGAACCTTTGCGCGTCATCCAGACAGAGCACGTGCTGGCGCGTGCCGGCCATTGGTAACTTGTACCCTCTAACAGGGAGTTCTCACTCGGGCCCGTTCAGTCCGTGTTGTCGCCTATCGGCAGCCTTCACCGCGTACGTGACCACAATGTGACCACGCGAGGCCGTGATGTCGCCTGGATGAAAACGCTGACTTCGCACATCCACACCGCTCACGAAGTGACCAGGTCTTCCGGGTCGACGAGAACGCCGACCTCGATCGTGATGGAGACGTTGCCACCGAGGACCCGAAGCTATCCGGTACGGGCGGCAAGCTCCACGTTGTCAGGAGCACGCTCGTCTTCGCTCACTTGAGAATCATCTCTCCCCCATCGCTCGGCGATCTCGGTCTGGTTGAATCCGGAGTCCACCGCAACTCGTCGTCGGTGGTGGCCAACCACTCCTCAGGAGTGGGATCGGTGAAGTTGTTGCCGGTCACGGCGTTCTCGGTCGGTCGACGTAGCGGTCGACGTCCTCATCCGCGACCCTGCCCGACTCTTGCGCAAATCCGATCGTGTCACGGTTACGGGGCTGTGGGGCTGGGCCCCGGGCGGGCGGCTCGACGGCGGGGGACTACTCGACGACCCTCAGGTGCTCGTCGAAGAATGCGACGATGCGCCGCCGGGCGTCTTGCGCCGACGGTTCGTGATACTCAGCTCCAGCGAGCCGACCGAGCACCTTGAACAGCGTGGACATCTCGGCCGGGTCATGGTCGTTCAGGAAGGAATGCCCCGCGTCGGCGTAGACCTTGACGTCATGGACGACGCCGTTGGAGCGCAGCGCCTGTTCCAGCTTCGCCGGTGCCTTGCGCTGCAACCAGTCCTTGGCCCCGTAGCTTCCGACCACCGGGCAGGCACCGCACAGGAGCTCCTCGGCATCCTTCGGAACACCTCCGTAGTTCACGCTCGCAGCCGAGTATCCGTGCCCAGGCGCAAGCAGGAGTGCAAAGCCGCCACCCATGCAGAAGCCGATGACCCCAACCTGACCAGTGCAGTCGTCGCGAGCGGCGAGCCAGGCGCGGGCGGCCTCAAGGTCGTCGAAAGTTCTACCCTTGCGGGCCAAGGCGTCTCGCATGACCGAACGGATACAGGTGCTCTTGTTCCCGAAGTGGTAGAGGTCGGGCGCTACGGCAAGGTACCCCTCGGATGCCAGCCAATCGGCTTGGTGACGTAGGTCCGTGCTCATGCCGAACACGTCGTGGATGACCACCACGCCAGGCCACGGTCCTTCGCCTTCGGGTATCGCAACGTAGGCCGGGAGGGCCCCAGTCCTGGCGATCGCTACGTCCGGCATGCCTCGTTCTCCTTCCGCACGGTGGATCGTTCGGAGCGGCGGCGATGTGGTCCCTGGATCACCCAGTGCCGTGCCACATCCAGCCTAACTGGACGCTCGGAGCAATCGGCAGGAGCAGCCGCTGGCGCAATTCCCATTCCCCAGTGCCGGTGATCAGGCGCAGGTCTGGTCCAGCGATTGGGCGGAACGGCTCCCTCTGTAGGCTTGCTGAGTAGGTCCGTCGAGCAGGGGCCCGCCACCCTGCTCCGGGCCTGCGCCTGATTGACCGGGGAGAGGCGTCAGCTCGGCGTGGCTATTCGGACAACCGTGTTCGACAGTTCGACCGATCTGAACGATTCGGACCGCAGCCGGTCCAGCTCCTCCACGAAGGCAGGGTTCTTCGCCCAGCGGGTCATAGTCAGCCGGTGCACGCCCGCAGCCTCGTCGGCCATCCCGTGCGTATGCCCCTGGGCGAGGTCGGCAACCGCCCGATGCTGGACGGGCGTCAAAATCGGTACACGCGTGCCCCGCTCGGTTGCGCCGACCTTTATCTCCGCTTCCGCCAGCCCCTGACCGACAGTTGCACCGCCGGAGAACATCCAGTTGCATCCAGCTATTCAAGAACCGCACGTACGTCAGAGGAGAGTGGCAAGCCACTGTTGAGCGGGAACGTCATGATTCACACTGTGGAAACAGCTGCACTCACCGAAAGAACCCCGGCCTTCATCCGAGCTCCGTCACAGGCCCGTCACGCAGGTGCCGGAGACGAGTGCATACCCGGCAGGGAGCACTCCCTGTGCAGACCATGGCGGGCCCGGATCGCCCAGGCGGAAGGGCCTTGTTCGCCCAGCCATGTAGTGATGGACCACACGCATGTGCTCCACGGGATCGGTGACTACCGACTTGCAATCAGAGCAGACCGCCCAACTGAACTGCTGTGGGTCCGCATGCACCGGCACCCTGGCATGGTCGGACAGAGATGCGAGGTGGCCATGCCGGAACGCGTGGTGCGTCATGTAGATGACCGGACCGGTGGCCACCACGATGGCCAAGATGACAAATGGGATTGTGACTTCATTCCACATGTCGCTCTCCTCCTCGGTTGGATCGGTGTGCTTCTTGACCAGCATGAGATACACGTCGGGGCTCGTCTGTCGTCCGGGCGCCACAACGAATGTCACCTCCGTGCCATTCGGGATATCGAGGCCGCCGGGTCAGAAGTAGTCACCGCGGGGCCGCTTCGGGTCGCCGGGAATAGGATTGCCCTGGTCGCCGGCGTATTCCGGTTCGCTTCGGCTCGGGAGGATCGGCGGTGGATCAATGCGATCGGCCACGGTGGTGGCCAAGATGCTCGCTGCCCGGCTGCCGGCCACGTCGCAGGCGCTGCTCGACGCCCTCTACCTTCCGGCCGAAACCCGTGTCATGCGTCGCCTGGCACACCTCGCCGACGTCTACGCCGGTCATCCCTCCCGGTCGATCCCGCTCACGCCGGATGATCTTGCCTCGATGGCCAGGACGACCCGCCAGACCGTGAACGGCGTGCTTGGCCAAACCCAAGAGGATGGTCCCCTGAGTCCGGCTCGGGGTCGCATCGTCGTATCCGACCCGGTCCGAGTGGCACGCAGGGCGCAGGCCAGTCGGTAGGGGTGTCGACGCGCAAGCCGGAACCTCGGCTGACCTGACACCAGGAGACCCCCGGATCGACTCTGACGGTTGTGGGGCACTCCGGCGGGCGACGGGTTCTCACAGATGGACAGGGCATCGACTGACTGCCAGTTGCCCACTGTGGCTACAGCGCTTGGGAGCGTTCGCGGGAGGCCGTCGACCGTGGACACCTGGCGCCTGCGAAAGTCCTGGTGGACGGCTTGGACGGAGTTTTCGGCCCCTAGTTTGCCCCCCGGTCGCCATCACCACGGGCCGTACGCCCTCGCGTTGGCCGCCCGCAGGGCGGCCACGTAGCCCGCCCGCTCGTGGGCCGTCTCATCCGCGCCGGGTGGCACGGCGAGCTTCCCTCGCAGCTCGCCGACCGTGTCGAACCCCTTGCGCGCCATCCAGGCGGAAAGGCCGTCGAGCAGTGCCGCCGCGTGCCCGGGGCCGTGACGCAGCAGCGACGAGGTGGTCATGACGACGTCCGCGCCGGCGAGGAGGTACTTGGCGAAGTCGTCAGGACCCTCGACGCCGGTCGACGCTGCGAGCGCGGCGTGCAGCCGTCCGTGGAGCAGCGCAATCCAGGCGCGCGGGAGCCGGGCCTCCGCCGGGCTGGAGAGCCCCACTCCCGGCACCACCATGAGCGATTCAGCGTCGATGTCGGGCTGCAGGAAGCGGTTGAAGAGCACGAGCGCGTTCGCTCCGGCCGCGTCGAGCTGCCGCGCCATCTCTCCGGTCGAGCTGAAGTACGGGCTCAGCTTGACCGCGACGGGCAAGCTCACCGCGCCCTTGACGCGCTCGAGGAGCTCGACGTGGCGCCGCTCGACCTCGCGGCCCGAGATATGCGGTTCACCGGGTAGGTCGTAGATGTTCAGCTCGATCGCGACAGCGCCGGCGTCCTCGATCGCCCGCGCGTAGCCGGTCCAACCGCCGGGTGTGACGCCGTTCAGGCTGGCGATCACCGGGATCTCGACGGCGGCCGTGGCACGCTCGAGCAGGCTCAGGTAGCGGCGCGGGCCGGGCTCCTCCCCTGCCGTCTCAGGGAAGTAGGAGAGCGACTCGGCGAAGCTCTCGCTCCCGGCCTCGACCAGCCGCGCGTTGCGTGCAGCCTCGTCGGCCAGCTCCTCTTCGAACAGCGAATGGAGCACGATCGCGCCGACACCGGCGTCGGCAAGCCGGCGGACCCCGTCGACGGTGTACGAGAGGGGGGACGCCGAGGCGACGAGCGGGTTGCGCAGCGCCAGTCCCATGTAGTCGGTGGACAGGTCCATCAGCGATCCTTGCGGGCGTCGGCCGGGAAGTGCAGAGCGGGGCGCGTCGCCATCTCCTCATAGGTATCCCAGCGCCGGCTGACCGCCGCCTGGGCCAGGCCGCCCAGTCGTTCGGCCTCGGCGGGATCGGAGTTGGCGAGCGTCGAGTAGCGCAGCTCCCGGTGCGTGTAGTCGGTGAGAGCGATGCGGGGTCTCGGCGAGTCGAGCAGGAACGGGTTGCCCCCAGCGGCACGCACCATCGGGTCGTAGCGGACGAGCGGCCAGTACCCGCTCTCCACGGCGCGATACTGCTGGTCGAGCCCGTTCCGCATCTCGATCCCTTGGGCGATGCAGTGGCTGTAGGCGATCACGAGCGACGGGCCGTCGTATGCCTCCGCCTCGCGAAAGGCACGCAGCGTCTGCTCGGGATCGGCTCCCATCGCGACCCGAGCCACGTAGACGTTGCCGTAGGCGATCGCCTGGAGGGCGAGGTCCTTCTTCTCCACGGTCTTGCCCGCAGCGGCGAACTTGGCGACGGCGCCGAGCGGCGTCGCCTTGGACATCTGCCCTCCGGTGTTCGAGTAGACCTCCGTGTCGAGTACGAGCACGTTCACGTCGCGCCCGCTGGCGAGGACGTGGTCGAGCCCGCCGAAGCCGATGTCGTACGCCCAGCCATCGCCGCCGACTATCCACACGCTGCGTCGGACGAGGTGGTCGACGGTACTCATGAGGTCGACGGCCGCGGGCCCCTCCAACGTGCCAAGCCGCCCCTTCAACTCGACCACGCGCTCCCGCTGGGCTCGAAGCTCCGACTCGCTGAGCTGCGGAGCGTCGAGGATGGCATCGACGAGCTCGATACCGATCTCATCCCGCAGCTCGCCGAGGCGCCGCCTGGCCAGCCCGACGTGGTGGTCAGCAGCGAGACGCAGGCCGAGACCGAACTCGGCGTTGTCCTCGAACAGCGAGTTCGACCACGCCGGGCCACGCCCTTCGGCGTCGGTCGTCCACGGCGTGGTCGGCAGGTTCCCTCCGTAGATCGACGAGCAGCCGGTCGCGTTGGCGATCACCGCCCGGTCGCCGAACAGCTGGGAGAGGAGCTTCAGGTACGGCGTCTCGCCGCAGCCAGCGCATGCACCGGAGAACTCGAACAGCGGCTGGAGGAACTGGGTGCCACGCACCGTGTTGAAATCCACCCGGGAGCGCTCGGCGACCGGCAGCGTCTCGAAGAACGCTATGTTGGCCCGCTCGGTGGCGACGAGCGGTTCGCGAGCCGCGAGGTTGATGGCCTTGCGGGATGGGTCGCCCGGCGCAAGGGCAGGACAGGCCTCGACGCACAGCGCGCAGCCGGTGCAGTCCTCGACGTAGACCTGCAAGGTGTAGGCGGTGTCGGGGAGCCCCCGGGCACGAAGTGGGGCCGATTGGAAGCCCCCCGGTGCCGCCGCCAGCTGCGACTCGTCGTAGAACTTCGAGCGGATGACGCTGTGCGGACAGACGAAGCTGCAGTTGCCGCACTGGATGCACAGCGCGGGATCCCATAGCGCGACAAGCTCGGAGATGTTGCGCTTCTCGTACGCCGCCGTGCCGCTCGGCCAGGTGCCGTCCGGCGGCAGCGCGCTCACCGGCAGCTCGTCGCCGCGTCCGGCCATCATCGTCGCGGTGACCTTCTGGACGAACTCCGGTGCGTACGCCGGCACGAGCGCGGGCAGCTCGGCGCTGGACGTCACGTGGTCGGGCACCTCGACCCGCTCCAGCCCCTCGAGGGCGCGATCGACCGCCTGGAGGTTCGCCTCGACCACCTCTGCGCCACGCCGGCCGTAGCTCTTTGCGATTGCCGCCTTGACCCGAGCGATCGCCTCAGCTCGCTCCAGCACCCCGGAGATGGCGAAGAAGCAGGTCTGTAGCACGGTGTTGATGCGCCCGCCGAGTCCGACCTCGCGCGCGATCCGGCCGGCGTCGATCACGTACAGCTCGATCTCCTTCGCGAGGATCTCCTCCTGGATGGGACGGGCGATCGCGTCCCAGAGCTCGCCGGGCGGATGGGGGGAGTTGAGCAGCAGCGTCGCGCCGTGCGCCGCCCGGCCCAGGACCTCGGCGCGCTCGAGCATCCCGAAGTGATGGCACCCGATGAAGCTCGCCTGGTCAATAAGATACGGCGCTCGGATCGCCCGTGGACCGAAGCGCAGGTGCGACACGGTCTGTGACCCAGACTTCTTCGAGTCGTAGACGAAGTAGCCCTGGGCGTACAGATGCTCCTCGGAGCCGAGGATCTTGATGGTGTCCTTGTTGGCGCCGACCGTCCCATCGGCGCCAAGGCCGAAGAAGACCGCCCGCAGCGTCTCGGGTGGTTCGATGTCGAACGACGCGTCATAGGAGAGGCTCGTCCCCGAGACGTCATCGGTGATGCCGACGGTGAACCGCCGTCGGGGTCGCCCGCGCGCGAGCTCCTCGAACACCCCGGCGACCATCGCCGGCGTGAGTTCCTTCGACGACAGCCCGTAGCGACCGCCGATGACGTGCGGCATGACCGCTCGCTCGGCGTTCGCGTGCGCCTCGGCCAGCGCGCCCACGACATCGAGGTAGAGCGGCTCCCCGACCGAGCCGGGCTCCTTCGTCCGGTCGAGCACGGCTACACGCGACACCGTCGGGGGCAGCGCGTCGAGCAGCGCCTCGGTCGGAAACGGCCGGTAGAGGCGCACCGTCGCCACCCCCACCCGCTCACCCGTGGCGCAAAGGTGTGTGACGGTCTCGCGCGCGGTCTCCGCCCCCGATCCCATCACGACGACCACTCGTTCCGCTTCGGGGTGCCCGGCGTAGTCGACAAGGCGGTAGCGGCGTCCGGTGCGCTGGTCGAGGAGGGCCATGGCGTCCTCGACCAGCCCCGGCACCCGGGCGTAGAAGGGGTTCGCGGTCTCGCGCGCCTGGAAGTAGACGTCGGGGTTCTGCGAGGTGCCCCGGATGAACGGGCGCTCCGGCGACAGTGCCCGCAGGCGATGCGCACGGACCAGCTCCTCGGGCACGAGCGCACGCAGATCGTCGTCGGTGAGCAGTTCGATCGTGTTGAGCTCATGCGAGGTCCGGAAGCCGTCGAAGAAGTGCACAAAGGGCACCCGCGTCGAGAACGTCGCGGCCTGGGCCACCGCCGCCAGGTCGTGCGCCTCCTGGACCGAGGAGGACGCGAGCATCGCGAAACCGGTCTGACGGACGGCCATCACGTCGGAGTGGTCGCCGAAGATCGACAGCGCCTGCGCGGCCACCGAGCGGGCGGCAACGTGGAACACGGTCGGCGTCAGCTCTCCGGCGATCTTGTACATGTTCGGGATCATGAGCAGGAGGCCCTGGGAAGCAGTGAATGTCGTCGACAGTGCCCCGCCCTGGAGGGCGCCGTGCAGGGCGCCGGCCGCCCCACCCTCGCTCTGCATCTCGATCACCGCGGGCACGGAGCCCCATACGTTGGGCCGTTTCTTACTCGCCCACTCGTCGGCCAGCTCGGCCATAGGCGAGGCTGGTGTGATCGGGTAGATGCAGCAGACCTCGTTCAGCCGGTAGGCGACCAATGCCGCCGCCTCGTTCCCGTCGAGCGTCACCCGCATCAGCCGCCCTCCTCCACCATCTCGATCGCGTGCACCGGGCACTGCTCGAAGCACGTCCCGCAGCCGGTACAACAGTCGTAGTCGAACCGGTAGCGGTGCCCGACGCCGAGCTTGATCACCGCGTCCTCCGGGCACGCCCCGAGGCAGCCGTCGCACTCGAAGCAGTTCCCGCACGACAGGCACCGCCCCGCCTCGTAGCTCGCCTCCTCGACCGACAGACCGCCGAGTACCTCGGCGAAGTCGGCGACCCGCTCGTCGGGCGGGAGCTCGGGCTGGTGGCGGCCCGCCGCGTCGCCGAAATACCAGAGATGCAACAAGTCGAACGTCGCCGCCTCGTGCTTCGGCGCACTCGGCGTCGTGGCGCCCCGTAGCCACGCGTCGATGTGCCGGGCGGCCTTCTTGCCGTGTCCGACCCCGACGGTCACCGTGCGCTCGGCCGGCACCATGTCCCCGCCGGCAAACACACCAGGGCATCCGGTCATCATCGAGCTCGCCACCACCACGGTGCCGTCCGGGGTGAACTCCACCCCCGGCACGGCCCTCAGGAAGGCTGTATCGGTCTCCTGGCCGAGGGCGAGGATCACGGTGTCGGCGGCGAGCTCCTCGAAGCGCCCGGTGGGCCGGGGAAAGCCGTTCTCGTCCAGCTCCATCGCCTCGACCGTCAGCGTCGGGCCGTCGAAGGCGGTGATCGTCCGGAGCCAGTTGATACGCACCCCCTCCCGCTCGGCGTCCTCGGCCTCCTCCTCGTGGGCTGGCATCTGGGCGCGGGTGCGGCGGTAGACGATGAGCGCGTCGTCAGCGCCCAGCCGCCGGGCGGTCCGGGCGGCGTCCATCGCCGTGTCGCCTCCGCCGTAGACCGCGACGCGCCTGCCGATCACCGGCCGATCGCCTGAGGCGACGCTGCGCAGGAACGACACCGCGTCGACGATCCGCCCGGCATCCCGGGCCGGGATGTCGACCCGCTTGGACAGATGAGCGCCCACCGCCACGAAGACGGCGTCGAAGCCGCCCTCACGGCGCTCAGCGGCGAGGTCCTCGACCCGGTGTCCGCCAGTGATCCGCACACCGAGCGCCTGGATCCGCTGCAGCTCGGCGCCGAGCACCTCACGAGGCAGCCGATAGGCCGGGATGCCGTAGCGCATCATCCCACCCGGCTCGTCGCCGGCGTCGCGGATCTCGACCTCGTGGCCGCGCCGGGCCAGGTGGTAGGCGGCGGATAGCCCGCTCGGCCCGGCACCGACGACGAGCACCCGCTTGCCGCTACGGGCCGGTGGCGGAGGCAGCACCCAACCCCGCTCCACAGCGAGGTCGCCGAGGAAGCGCTCGACCGCGTGGATCGAGACCGCGCTGTCGAGCTCGGCGCGATTGCAGCCGGTCTCGCAGGGGTGATAACAGATCCGACCGTGGATCGCCGGCAACGGATTGTCGGCGACGAGGGCACGCCACGCCTGCTCATGGTGGCCGGCCTCGACGTGCCCCAACCAGGCCTGGATGTTCTCACCGGCCGGACACGCGGCGTTGCACGGAGGCAGCAGGTCGACGTAGACGGGACGGCGACTCCGAACGGGTCCGGCCCGGGAGCGCCCGTCCGACAGGTCGGGCAGCGGCGTGATATCTCGCGGGATCACGTGGTCGGCCCCCGGCGGCAGCCGCGCCGCTCCGGCCGGCGGCTCTGGACCGACCCCTGAGGCTGCCGGAACCCCCATCGGGTCAGGGCCCACGCCCACCGCGCGGGAGTCCGACGCCTGCCGATAGACGGCGTAGACCTCGAGGATGTAGCAGAGCCCGGAGTGGCGGGTGGCGAACCTAGCGGCCTCGATCGCCCCCAGTGCGCTGCCCTAAACGGCCCTCGCGACAGAATAGGCACCGGACTCTCGCCGAGAGGCACGACACAAGCACCCCGGCGCCGACCTGTTCGACCGTGCCGACCGCCAGGTGGCCGAGAGTTCGCACCTTGGTCACCTCGGGGGTCACGCTTCAAGATGTGCAGGTCGGTGCCGCAGAGCGTGGTCGTGTCGACCCGCACGACAGCGTCGGTGTCCTCCGCTATCGATGGGCCAGGCGCCTCCTCCCACGATTTCGTGCGTGGGTCGTGGTATGCGAATGCCGTCATGGGTGGACTCCTCCGGGCGACAGCTGCCTCCAACGCGCCTTACCTCAGCATGCCTTTGCGGCCGGCCGAGGCGTTAGGGCCGAATGTCATTTTTCTCGTGCCTGCACCGTTCCCTGGTCAACGACCACCCGACGCTACGACTTCCTCCACCGATCTGACCGGCGTGCCTGCCGATGCTCGGGTCGGACGGAAGGAGAGCCTAGGTAGGCTGATCAACGAGTACGGGTTCACGGCGTGGCCCATCTGGACATGGCCGAGACCGTCCGAATCGAGGTTCTTGAGCCCCACACCTCAGGTAGTCCACGGCCTGATGGATGCCAGGCAGACGGCGGCCGGGGATGCTGAGGTTCCTTGGGATCGTCGCGCCACCGGCCGGCCGGCTTGATCGGAGCGTTCCCCGTGCATCTCATTCGCCGGTGACGGAGGGCGATGTGACGAAAACTGTCGCATTGCCCGAAATGCTGCGGCCGGGAATACTGTCCGCATGCCCAATCCCTCGCCGTGGTCCGAAGCTGCCGACGCGCTCATCGAGGCGCTGAGCCTCACGACGCCCCCGATAGCCATCACCTTCTCCCAGTCTGCTCCCGACGGTGTTTCACCGTTCGACGCTCCGATGCCGGAACCAACTCCCGATGGCCGAACCGGTCGGGTCCCGGCAGGGTGCGTGTTCTGGACCAAAGCGCTCGACCGGACGTTCTCCACCGTCGCCGCCGACCATGGCAACTGCAGCGTCGGAAGCCTGACGCATGGGTTCGCCACCCTCAAGGTGGTCGCCGGCCACTCGGATGTGGCGGCCCTGGTGGAGTCAGGCTGGGTGACCATGGACATGGTCCCCGACATCCCTGTCATCGCCGACCGGCCCGAGGTCGTGACCTACGGGCCACTGACAGAAACACCCGTGGATCCGGACGTCGTCATGATCCGGGTCAACGCCAAGCAGCTCATGGTGCTGAGTGACGCGCTTCCCGGTCTTCGCATCGACGGCAAGCCCCAGTGCCACATCGTCGCGGTAGCCAAGCAAGAGAGCGAAGTGGCCGTGAGCGTCGGCTGCATGCTCAGTCGCACTCGCACCGCCATGCCCAAGACCGATATGACGTGTGCCATCCCGGCAAACTGCCTGCACGACGTGGTCCGCCAAATTCAGGCGACCGCGGCAACCGACGCCATCGTGGCCTCCTATGCCGCGGAGGATGCCCGCCGATTCATTGCTCGGTAGGATGTGCCGCTTGGCTGCGTCGCCGGGGCTACTTCTTGGCCGCTTCGTAGTAGGGATTAGTTCCGGCCGCGTGATCGGTGACGTCGATGACCCGAATGATCTCGATGACCGACTCGCGGAGGGCGACTTCGATCCCTTGGCTCAAGGTCACCGCCGCCATGCCGCAACCCGCGCAGCCACCGCTCAAGCGGAGATAGGCGGCGTCACCCTCCACCGCGACAAGATCGGCCCGACCGCCGTGCGCCGCAATGCTCGGGTTGATCTGTAGTTCGAGGACCTGTATGACCCGCTGCGCCACGTCCCCGCTGAGGTCCACCGGTGGCCCGGCCATCCCCGGGCTTGTACCGGCGGGGCGGGGCGGCTGGTTTGGGTTCTGGATGACCATGCCGCCCTGGTCTGCATCGCGGTTGACGTCGAGGACCGACCCCCGTATTTGGGCGATGCTGTCGGCCGGAACCACGAGCGCAAGCCCACCACGTTCGTCGGACCAGTCATCGGGTCTGGCGTCGCCAACCGCCTGGAAGTACATGTCGTAGGTGTAGGCGTTTCCGCTCGTACCGGTGACCTCGACCCAGAGGGCCAGCGACTCCCCACCGTCCTCGCCGGACCGCAATTCCAGCACCATCTCCAGCGCCGCGTCGGCCGCATGCAGGACGGCCACGCTAGGGGAATCGATGTCGGTCATGGCGTCTCGTCTCAACCTTGGTGGTTTCCGACCATCATAGGGGAGTGCCCCGGATCCTGTTGCTACTGCCCACTGCCACCTACCGGGCCTCGGACTTCGTTGCCGCTGCCGCTGGCCTGGGGGTCGACGTCGTGGTCGGATCCGAACATCGTCAGGCCTTGTCCGGCTCCATGGGTGACCGGGTCGTAGTGGTGCCCCTGGCCGACGTCGACGCCGCGGTGGGCGCCATCGTGGCGTTGCATCGTCGGAGCCCGCTCGATGCGGTGTTGGCCGTCGACGACCAAGGCGTGGTGATCGCATCTGCTGCGGCCGCGGGCCTGGGATTACGTCACAATCCGCCCGACGCGGTCGCCGCCACGCGGGACAAGGCGATCATGCGTGAGCGCCTCGGGGCCGCCTCGCTACCCCAACCCACCTACCGAATCGTCGCCCCCGGTTCCGACGTCGCCTCGGCCGCAGCGGAGATCGGGTATCCGTGCGTGGTCAAGCCGGTGTCCCGGTCGGCCAGCCAAGGGGTCATCCGGGTCGACGACGCGATCCAGGCCGACGCGGCCGCCGTCCGCATTCGCGCCATGACCGCGAACTGTCCCGAACCCCTGCTGGTCGAGCGCTTCGTGCCGGGAGACGAGATCGCCGTCGAAGGTCTGCTCACGAGGGGACGTCTGGAGGTACTGGCGGTGTTCGACAAACCCGATCCTCTAGACGGCCCCTTCTTCGAAGAGACGATCTACGTCACGCCGTCGCGCCAGCCCCCTACGGTCCTCACCGAGATCGAGACCACCGTAGGTCAGGCGGCCACGGCATTGGGCCTCCGGGAAGGCCCGGTCCACGCCGAGCTGCGCATCGGCCCGGATGGCGCCGTCACCATTCTCGAACTTGCGGCCCGGTCCATCGGGGGCTTGTGCGCACGGGCCCTACGGTTCGGAGCGGGCGTGAGCCTCGAGGAGGTGATCGTCCGACATGCCCTGGGCATGGGAGTCGACGGCCTCACCCGGGAGTCACAGGCGTCCGGCGTGATGATGCTCCCGATCCGCTCGGCGGGGGTACTGGATCACGTGTCGGGACAGGAGCGCGCGCTCGCCATCGAAGAAGTGGTCGGTCTCGACATCAGTATTCCGTCGGGGCGCCGGGTGGTGCCACTGCCCGAAGGCGACCGCTACCTGGGGTTCATCTTCGCCCGTGGACCGACACCGCAAACCGTCGAAGCGGCTCTTCGACAGGCAGAGGCATGTCTCGACGTGCGCCTGCGCTGACGCAAACCCGGGGGCCGGGGCCTGCCCGATAGGGTCGAGGTGGTGCGAGCGTTGCTGCTGTCCACTTACGAACTGGGCCATCAGCCCCTGCACGCGGCCAAGGCCACAAGCGCCTTACTCGCGGCTGGTCACGAGGTTCGCTGTGT
>Ga0075520_1000483_pt1 | contig 17476 bp, 18 predicted proteins | sample NGEPerB_FD_75100 | JGI IMG/M metagenome (GOLD analysis project Ga0075520, IMG submission 75100) | Arctic peat soil microbial communities from the Barrow Environmental Observatory site, Barrow, Alaska, USA - NGEE PermafrostAB12-B | ecosystem: Environmental > Terrestrial > Soil > Wetlands > Peat ... | reverse complement strand
CACTGACCGCCGCCGACGAGGGATTCCTCTTCAAAGTGCTCGCGCGCGAGGTTGCCCATCGACTCGGTCTGCTGCTCACCTTCATGGGCAAGCCGTTGTCGGACCGCGGAGGCTCGGGTCTACACTTCAACATCTCGCTACGCAGCGAGGCTGGCGAAAACGTGATTCACGATCCTTCCGCGTCGGACGGCGTATCAGAACTCGCGAAGCAGGCGGTTGCCGGACTGCTCGCGCACCACCAATCGCTCGCGGGACTGTGTGCCCCCAACGTCAATGCCTACAAGCGGCTGCGCCCCGCCTCGCTTTCGGGTTACTGGGCCAACTGGGGCTACGACCACCGCGGTGCGACCGTGCGTATTCCGCCCGAGCGCGGGGAAGGCTCACGTCTGGAGCATCGACTGAGCGACGGCGCAGCCGTCGTGCACACCGCCCTGGCGGCCGTGTTGCAAGCGGCGCGACTGGGCTACGTCAATAAGTTGGAACTCGGTCCGGCCGAAGGCGGCAACGGACTCGACACGATTGACGCGACGGTGGGCGTACCCCCATCACTGAGCGACGCGCTCGACGCGCTCGAAGCCGACCAGGAATTGGTGAGTGCCGTCGGAGCACAAATCGTCGCACAGCACGTGGCGGTCAAGCGATCAGAGTGGGAGCGCTTCACCGGCGCAACGACCGACTGGGAGATGCGTGAGTATCTCCCGTTCCTTTAGCGCCACGAAACCTTTACCGGGAGCTTCTTCGTCCCGCTAATGAAGTTCGAGCGGAAACGTTCACTCGGCCCATTGGCCTCGATCTTGGTCCAGGCCTTCGCCATCTCTTCGAACATGACGCGTAGTTCGAGACGCGCGAGATGCGCCCCGAGGCAGAGATGTGCGCTGTGGAGTCCAAAGGCGACGTGGTCATTGGGGGAGCGGTCGGGAATGAACGTCTCAGCATCACGGAACTGCTCCTCATCAAAGTTTGCCGAGATGTACCAGAGGACGACTTTGTCGCCCTTCTTTAACTTCTGTCCACGCAGTTCCGTATCCTCGACCACCGTGCGTCGAAAGTGCATGGTGGTCGTCGCCCAACGAAGGATTTCGTCCACGAGCAACTTCACCTGCGCCTCGTCCATGTCCGGTAAGGCGGCGAAGATCTCCGGGTGATCAATAAAGACCTGTGTACCCGCGGTCATGGTGTAACGGGTGGTGTCGTTGCCAGCGGCAACCATCAACGCGAAGAAGTTCTTCAGCGTGGGGTCGTCGAGCGTGTCACCGTCTTTGGTCGGGGCCAGGAGTGCAGTGAGGACGTCGTTGGTGGGCGTCACGCGACGTTCTTCGAGTGCCAACTGGGCGTACTCAAAGAGTTCGATGGCGACCGGACTTCGAAACGGCAGTAGTCGGTACTCGCTGGTGTCGGTCTGGTCAACCACGTAGTCGGTGAAGTCGGGGTCGGAGTTGCCAATCAGCGCGTCGCCTTTGCTGACCAACCAGTCAAGGTCCTCGTCGGGAAGTCCCAAGAGGCGTCCGAGCATTCGCATGGGTAGTTCACGGGCGATGTCCTTGACGAAGTCGAACTCCGTCTTGCCGTTCAGATTTGCGAGTACTTCTTTAGCGAGGTCGCGGACGGCCTCTTCATAGTCGGCGACGGCACGAGGAGTGAAGGGTCGCGCGACTATCCTTCGAAGACGGGTGTGTTCGGGCGAATCCATCTCCATCATCGTGCGACGGGCCTCGGTCTCCTCTTCGTCCATGTCCTCTAAACGGATACCTAGGCGACTCGAAAAGAGCTCGGTGTGGCGGCTCGCGAAGAGCACGTCCTCGTACTTGGTGAGGCTCCAGAAGCCACGTCCGCCGTCGCTCTCCTCGGTCCACGCCACGGGATTGTTCGCGCGGAGGTCGGCGAAGACCTCGCGGGGAATGCCGGCGACGTAGGTGTCGTGTGACGTGATGTCGATTGCGGGCGAATCTGACGACATGGAACCCCCTTTTGTTGAGCCAAGAGTACTCGTTTGGCGCCAAACGAGATTGCTCCACGAAGTCACCAGCCACTTCGTAATATGGGGGAATGAGCAAACCGCTTATTGGCATGTCGGGACGCCGATGGCCGGCCTCGGCCCTCGCGCACAACGTTCCTAAGGCGATGTACGAACTCAAATTCGACCTGCACTTCTCGGACTATCCGGCGTCGGTGGCCGCCGCCGGTGGACTTCCCGTTGAGCTGACCCGCGACGCCGACGTCGCGGGCGTCCTCGCTCGTCTCGACGGACTGATCCTGAGCGGGGGAGCGGACGTCGAGCCCGATCGCTACGGACATCACGCAGATGAAAACCTTGGGGCCATCGAGCCAGACCGCGACGAATGGGAGTTGGCCCTGTTTCGTGAAGCTCGACGACTCGAGATGCCGATTCTCGCCATCTGTCGAGGTGCCCAACTCGCCAATGTCTTTTACGGCGGTACCCTCAACCAACACATCGAACTTGATGATGGCGCTGGTCATCCTCAGTGGGACACCGACGGTCGCGAACGTACGCACGAGGTGAACGTCGTTCCGGGCTCATTGCTCTCGACGCTCTATCCGGCGTCGATCGGCGTGAACTCACTCCACCACCAAACCTTGGCGGTCCTCGGCAACGACCTCGTGGTGTCCGCAACGGCGCCCGATGGCGTGGTCGAGGCGGTGGAACTTCCCGGTCATGACGTGCTCGCCGTGCAGTGGCACCCCGAACTCCTTGACAAGCCCGACCCGACGTTTCGTTGGCTCGTTGAGCGCTCCGCGGAGTATCTCTCGAAGAAGGCGTGAACCGCTGTCACATGTGATGCGTCATGAATCGTTGCGCCCACGGAGTGATTGACACGACGGATCGTCTTGCGAAGAGAACTGAGGGAATGGTTCTTGACAAATGTCGTTTGAGTCCGTACATTCATGCGGTCGCCTCTAACGATGGGGCGTCTCTATAACGGGGGAACCAATAGTGAGCGATGTCGGCACGAAGACGCTGGGCGGCAAGAAGAAACTGACGTTGAAGGATGCGGTAGCCCAGTCGGTTGGGTTGATGGGCCCGGTGTTCTCTATTGCGTTCTTGGTGCCGCTGCTGGTGGGGATGAACGCTTCTGGCCGGGGCGCTGGCAACGCGGCGTCACTGTCCGTGCTGATCGCGGCGATTGGTGTCGTGGGTCTTGGTTGGATCGTGGCGGAGTACACCCGCAAGATCCAGGCGGCCGGATCGCTCTACGACTACGTCACCGACGGACTCGGTACCAAAGTGGGTACCGCCGCGGGATGGCTCTATTACACGGGCATGGTGGCCCTCGGGTCGGCCATTTTGCCGATGATTGGCGGCACCATTCACGACACGATTCAATCTGAATTCAACGTCCAGCCCTTCCCACAACTGGTGTGGGACATCTTGCTGTTCCTCCTCGTCGCCGTCGTCATGTTCTTCGGTGTGACGCTCTCAACCCGCATGCAGTTGACCTTGGCGATGATTTCGCTATCCGTTGTCTTCGTGTACTCAATCTTCGTCATTGGCAAGAGTGGCGGCATTCACCACGTCGTGACTGGCTTCTCACCGAACAGTTCGCCGACGCACTGGAGTGGCGTGCTCTTTGGTGTGCTCTACGGCGTATTGCTGTTCACCGGATTCGAGACGTCAGCCAATCTCGGCGAAGAGACGGAGAATCCGAAGCATGACATTCCTCGAGCGGTCCTGCTTTCCGTCCTGGCGATCGCCGGTTTCTACATCATCGCGACCTTCGCGCAGATGTCAGGCTTCCACTTCAACCTCGGCTCCTTCGGCAAGAACGCTGCGGCGCCGCTGTTCACGCTCGCCGGACCGAGTTCCGCCGGTGGCTACGGCTCGGTATTCATGCGACGCCTAGTCGAACTGGTCGTCATCTTCGACATGATCGCGGTGTTGATTGGTTGTGCGGTCTCGGCGTCGCGAGGAATCTTCGCGATGGCGCGTGACCACAGCCTGCCCCAGCCCCTGGCGAAGATCTCTTCGAAGGGCACGCCCATTGGCGCGAGCAACTTTGTCCTCTTCATCTACGCGGTCTCCATCACGCTGACCGTGACGACGTCGATCTTCGCGATTACCGGTTACCCGCACTACTTCGCGATGTTCAGTTGGCTCTCGACGTACGGCGGCTTCGCCATCGCGGTCATCTATCTTCTGATCTCCATCGGCGCACTGGTCGGACTGAAGGATCGCGGCAAGTCGGTGGCGCTCTACTTTGCGTGCGCCGTTGGCATCCTGGTGACGGTGGGCGCAATCTTTGGTTCTATCTACAAAGTGACCGAGCCAACGATTTCGGCGCCGTACGCCGCCGGGGGTGTACTGCTCCTCGGGTTGATCATCGCGTTCTTTATGACGAACACGCCACATACCCAGACCGACTTCTCCGAACTGAAGGAGTCTGAGCAAGGTCCTCTCAAGATCTAACGGCGTGTGCGTCAACGCTTGAATGCGACACGTCGCACGTCGACACGAAGCGGTTGGATAATCTCGACACCATGAATCTTCGTCTGCGGCCCTATACGAAGGCTGACGAGTCCGCGGCGCGAAGTGCTCATATGGTTGCCGTGGCCGAGGGCTCTCACATGCTGCTCGGCTTCGATGACGACACCCTGTGGGATGACTTTCTCAACTCGATTGATGATCAGCGGGCCGGACTCCGTCACTCCCAGTACGTGGTTCGCGGCGTGCAACTGGCCGCCGATGTGAATGGAGAGATCGTCGGGCGAGCGTCAATTCGATTCGAACTCAACGAGTTCTTCCAAACTCAGGGCGGCCACATTGGCTACTACGTGCGTCCCGAGTTTCGACAACGAGGCTACGCCACGGAGATTTTGCGCCAGGCCTTGATCATTGCTCGCTCCGAAGGCGTGGGACCGGTTCTCATGTACTGCAGCGACAACAACGTTGGCTCCTCCAAGGCCATCGAGCGTAATGGGGGAGTGCTCGACGAGACGGGACTTTCGGTCGATGACGAGTGGACGTGGCGCCGATACTGGGTCCCATAAAGATTCTCGGCCCGTTCCTCGCTTCGGTACGATCGGTTCATGCCCGAAGGAAGAGAGCGATGCAACGCACCCGACGCGTAAGACAGTGGATTGGTATCGGTGTGGTCGTGGCCATCGGGCTCGCCGCGATACTTTTCCTTGGACTGAGGGCACCTCCTCCTTGGCCCTCGGCGTTCTGCCAACCGGTCAGTCGAGTCGTAGGCGTGGATGCGACGCGAATCCTTGAGTACAAGTTCAGCTCGTCGTCGGGCATGGGCATTTTGGAGGAATCCCAGGGGTTGCACCACGACATCGGCACTGCCTTTGCTCACGCGCCTACGACGCAACTTCGCAACGAGCTCGCTATTTATCGGCGAGCAACTGGAAGTGGTGCGCCATTCCTCCAACTGACTACGGCGATCAGCACGTTCGACTCGCAGGTACGCGCCCAACTTCAGAGATGCGACATCCGTCCGATAGGTACGTAGTTCCGCGAATCGACGGGGCCCAGAACTAAGAACTATCGAAGCAACTTCGTCATGGAGACGGGACTGCGAGACCCATCACGTTGATGTCCCGGTCACCAGCAGAAGGGCGAATCCGTCGTAACCCTTGCTCCCGACGGTCTGTACCGCGGTACCGTCGAGTCTGCTGTTCGTCGCCGCCTGCTCGAGGAAGGTGCGAACACCGTGCACGCGCGAGTCCATGCTGCTCGCGTCCACCACTTCTCCATCTCGCACGACATTGTCGGCCACGATGACGGTTCCCGTGCGCGAGAGCAGCAGTGAGAGCGCCAAATACTCTGGGTAGCCCTCCTTATCCGCGTCAATGAAAATGAAGTCAAAGGGTTCGGTGCCATCGTCAATCAATTGTTGAAGTGACGCGGTTGCTGGTCCGACGAGAATCTCGACGAGGGAATCGAGTCCCGCGTGTTCAAGATTGGCACGAGCGACGTCAGCGTGATGCGGCTCCAACTCCAAGGAGATGAGCGCGCCATTGCTTGGCAACGAGCGGGCGAGCCAGATAGTGCTGTAACCGCCGAGCGTGCCGATCTCGAGAATGCGCGCAGCCCCCATCATTTTGGCGAGCAATGTGAGTAACTTCCCTTGATTCGGCGCCACGTTGATCTGGGGGAGTCCGGCTGCATCGCTCGCTGTCAGCGCGTTCGAAAGCGCGTCATCTGCGGGCACCAGTTGAGCAACCAAATACTTATCGACCTTCGTCCAGAGTTCTTCGTTCATGGGTGAAGTCTCTCATTCCAACCATCGACCCGGTGGGACGCCGATCAACACCTCCAACACTGCTTCGGACCAACGTCGAGAGATCAATGATGGTTCGATCGTCGCTCGTGCAGAATGAACCTCTCCACTAGGGACCACCTTGGAGATCGAAAGACTGGAACTTCGGTCCAGGCGACTCCACCCAAAGGGTGGAGAGACACACACCCGTGCCGATAATGGCACTTCCGGATGGCGTCACACCAACGACGCGGATCGGGGCATCGCCAATTGTTCTGATATGCGAAGCGACTGGTCCTTCTGCTTCGAAGTCACGACCACAGTATGAAATGCGCGAGTAGGAAGAAGAGAAGACGTTCACGCTGTGAAAGTTCAACGCACTCCAACTCAACAGCCCAACTGTGCCGATCGTGGTTACGACGGCCATGGTCGCCAACCAGAGTGCAAATGGCGCTCGAAGGACGCAGGTGCCAACGGCGAAGACAACAATTGAACCAACGAGGGACTCCCAGCAGAACCCGCGAATCCAGCAGATTGCGATAGGAAGAATGAGGCACACAAGGATCGCAAGCGCGAGGCGGAGACGCGTCACGTCGGTGAGCCGAAAGGCCGAAGTCGTCAATCGAACATCACCGGAAAATAGCCCGCTCCGCATCAGCAACGAGCCTACGTGTCGTCGGTGCATTCGACGTAAGTGTCTCGCTAGACGGTCATGTCGAGTTTGTAAACCTTGAATTCGCTTCCCGCATCGGATGGCTCAGAGCCGACATAGACCGCCCCGAGACTCTCGGCCAATTTGGTGGAGTATTCGTTGTCGGGAAGCATCTTTATGATCACGGTTCGAGCCATCAGGGTGTCGTGCGCATACCGAAGAGCCAATACTGACGCTCGTTTGGCAAATCCGTGATTTCGAAAAAATGGGAATATGACGTAGGACAGATTGAACTCGCCGTCCGCGAGGAATCGCAAGTCGACACCCCCGATGAGCGGCGGACTCTCTGTCTTTCTGATTCCCCAATGCCAGTGTCCACTCGAAGTGTTCCATGATTCGATGGTTTCGGAAATAAACCGCTGAACGTCGCTCAAATCCGCAGGTCTCGGGAATTCAAACCAACGAATCTGTTCTTCGTCCTGACCGTCCAGCCATTCGAATGCGTCGTTCATGACAAGGGGCGAAAGAATGATCTCGCTATCGCGCAACTCTTTGGCGTCCACGAACTGAAATTATCGCCCTCTAGGACGAAGTGGCGTCATCAATCTTTGAACGCCGCGTCGTCACTCATAGATTCGGTGAATAGCGATGTGACGCAATATCTACATTGATACTCTCGCTACTTAGAATCGGTGCGAAACGGCCGGGGCAGGCCCCAGCAAAGAGGATTGGGAGTGGGCCGCAAAGTTCGCCGTTGTCAAACGATTCAGATTGGGCTCAACTGAAAAGCTCGGCGTCGGAGGCCCGAGTAACAGTCCTAATGGGTCTGGACCGCGCACTGGCGGTTGACCGCATAGCCGCTTGAGGCCTCCGCCGACCATCGCAATGTTGGTCCATAAGGACTAGCGTTCGCGCATAGTGGACTTAGTCATACCTCAATTGGGTCAGGTGGTCTTCGACGCAATCGATGTCCGCAGAAGCGCCGAATTCTGGCGGCAGCTCCTGGGACTCACCTACCGCGAGGGGCACGAGCCGGCAAAACAATTCAATTATCGGGTTTGAACCTTTAGTTTGCTGGTGTCGGAGGGGTCGGTTGAACCCGCACTCACGACAACAGGGGAGTAGATCTATGACGAATTTGGAGGTAATTCAGTGGGCGAGTGACATGCCGACAACGAACATTCCCGCGCAAAGGAGTGGGGTAGTGGTGATGAGAGCGACGGAGTAGCCCCAATGATGTTCGCGCTGAAGAATGACAGGGATGGCGAGCGCAGAAGAGAAGGTTGTCAATCCCCCGCAAAATCCCGTGAGGACAATGGCATGTAGTTGCGCATCGGCAGACCCAACCAGTCGGTATGCGGCGTATCCGGCAATGCCCGTGCCGAGAGCATTGGCAGCAACCGTGGCCCATGGGCGGCTCGTTGGATGATTTCTCCGAACGATGTACTCCAGGACGTAGCGAACACAGCAACCGAGGGCACCGGCGATGGAAAGTAATAAAAGTGTCATACTCTGCGACGCCTTCGACCCAACCCAAGCCATCCCGCAAAAACGCCCGCAAGGATCGCCCCTACGGCCGTTAGAAGACATCCTCCTATAGAGAGGTGCCAAAGAGTCGCTAAATCGACGAAGAGGCCCGAATAGGACGTCAAGCCACCGAGGAAACCGGTAATCATCAGTAATCGCAAGGGACTATTGGGGTCGCGGTGATGAAGGCGGCGACGAAGAAGGTCGGTCGCGACGTACACGCCGACAGTGTTTATCACTAAGAGCGTCCAGGGAATGGCGTCCGTCCAGCTAATCGATCCGTAGCGGCCGCCATTGATCAGCACTTTTGTTGGATCCAATTTGACCAGCAAGTCGCGCAACAATGTGCCAACAGCGCCGCCAGCGGCAACAAGTAACAGTGCGTAAAGGAATTGCTTGGGCGAAAGCGTGAGGTGACTTGGCATCTGCCCTACGAAACTACCTTGTATGTCTGGTGATTCGAAACAGGGGGTTGATGAAATACCCGTCGAATTGAATCCGAGTTGAAATTCATTTCGAACTTTACATAACGTACATTATCGGCGTTATTCTTAGAATTCGCTGTTATAGTGTCTCCCATGCGTCGGCTACTTTGTGCTGCCCTTCTGGTGGCTTCCACGATTGGAATCTCTGCGATCCCGGCAATGGCTGACTCCTCTAACCCCAACAAAATCGTTCTTTCATTTGATTACAGCGACAACACTGCGCCCGCGTCGGCGAGCAGCGGAACCTTCAATGTGATTGTCGATGTCTTGCCTGGTCCCGCCGCTGGATTGATTCGAATGTTTGCAGTTGCTCCGGCCGACAAGAACGATTCCAACCTCGTCTGTCGCTTCCAGTGGATCAGTAAGAGCCAAGTCGAATGTGCCTTTAACTTCCCTGACAATGGCGTGTGGGCAATCCACGCTCAGTACTTGGTCGCGCCCCAGACTGAAGTTGTCGGCGTCGCCGTTACAAATCTGCGCGTTAACAACTAATACCGAGCTCGAATCCAGTCACATCTCGAGTGATTTGGGGAGGTCCCGCTTGATGGCATGAACGAGGTGCTCGTGCAAGCTCATGACCTTGACGAGGCACTTATTGTTGCCCACCAACTACACGGTGAACGCCCCCGTCCCTGTAATGCCTTCGGGATTCAGTCACGCAAGTCCCGCTAGTCATCAATCGCCATCGGCGTGGTTATTCGCTTGGCTTACACTGCCCTCATGAACTCACTCTTCGACGTACAAGACAAGGTCGTGCTCGTCACAGGCGGAAGTAGCGGAATCGGCGAAATGATGGTGCGCGGATTTATCGACGCGGGCGCCAAGGTCTACATCTCGTCGCGCAAGGCCGACGTCTGCGAAGCATTGGCCAAGGAGTTGAGCGTGAACGGTTCCTGCACCGCACTCCCGGCCAATCTCTCCACTGAAGCGGAGTGCATTCGATTGGCGGGCGAGCTCTCTTCACGTGAGGATCATCTTGATGTTCTGGTGAACAATGCCGGTGCGACGTGGGGCGCTCCGATGAGTGAGTATGACGAAGCGGCGTGGGAGCGAGTGTTGTCGCTCAACGTGAAGGGCGTCTTTCACCTCACGAAGGCGCTTCGAGCGCTCCTCGAAGCGAAGGGCAATCAAGACAACCCGTCGCGTGTCATCAATGTTGGCTCAATCGACGGCATTCACGTGCCCACCATGGACACGTTCGCCTACTCCGCGTCGAAGGCTGCGGTGCACCAGCTGACTCGACACCTCGCCAAAACAATGGCGCCCAAGGTGACGGTCAACGCCATCGCGCCGGGACCATTTCCTTCCAAAATGATGCGTGCGACGCTCGAGAAGTTCGGCGACGACATTGCTCACGCGGCGCCGATGAAACGCATTGGTCAACCATCGGACATGGCCGGCGCGGCCATCTTTCTCGCATCCCCCGCTGCCAGTTACATCACCGGCGTCATTCTCCCCGTCGACGGCGGACTGGCAACGCTGGCCTAACTCTTGGGCTCGGTGCCCAGTGTTACTTTGATATCCAAATGCTTTGAACCTCGAACAATGTGCAGAGTGATGACGTCACCTGGTCGAAGGGCCGACGTAATGCTCCCTACGTCCTGCGCGCCGCCAACGGAGGTGTGATTGATGCCGACGATGATGTCGCCCTGCTTCACGCCGGCCGTCGCGGCGCCCGTGCCCGAGATGACGCTCATTACAACGGCGCCGGAGGACACGGTGAAGTGGTACTCGGCCTGGAGTGAGGGTGTTTCGGTCGTAATCTCCACGCCGATGAAGGCCCCGTGATTCACGATGCTCTCACCGGCCTTTAACTGTTTCAACAGCGATTCGATCGTCGCGTCGGGAATAGCGAAGCCAATGTTCTGGGCGCTGGTGCCGTCAGGCAACGTGCCCGCAACCGCGGTATTCATTCCCACGACGTTGCCACTCGAGTCCAGCAGTGGACCACCCGAGTTGCCAGGGTTAATGGCGGCATCGGTTTGGATCATATTGCTGAGGGTTTCGCTGGTCGACCCGCCACCTGCCGTCACAGTGCGACCGAGCGCAGAGACAATGCCCGATGTAACGGTTGGCGTGCCGGCCGCAAGTCCGAGCGCATTGCCAATTGCAACAACGGCGTCGCCCACCTCAAGTCCATTGGAGTTGCCGAAGGTCACTGGCGTCAATCCAGAGACGTTGTTAATGCGAATGAGTGCGACGTCGTCAATCGGGTTCGTACCAATCAATGTTGCCGGCAATGCCTTGGTGGATCCTGAGCGTGTAACGGTGATGGTCCCACTATTGACCGCCGCCGCGATTACGTGATTGTTCGTTATGACGAGGCCATTCTTCGTGATTATCATTCCGGTGCCCTGATCCTCTTGGCCCGAGCTCTTCACGTCGATTGACACGATTGAGGGCAGCGCTTTCACGATCAATTTTGGAATGCTCATCCCATTGGGAAGATAGGCCGCACCAGGCTTATTGGTCACGGCCTCGATGGTCACTCCCCCACTCTTCGAACTCGTTGAATCAGAGGCGTAGTGGCCTGCCAAACCGCCGACCAGAGCGGCGACCAGCAGCAAGGAAAGACGCGTTGACCAGAGACTTCGCTTCGCCGGAGCCGGTGTTGGCTGTGAAGAGAGCGGCACCACATCAACGATCGGCGGTGCTACGAAGGTGGGCTCCATCGGGACGGGCATGCTTGACACGTCGACGGTCGGTTCAATGCTCTCGACGTCGTTCTGACTGCGTGTGTCGGTGTTTGGCACCGGCGACGAACTCGCTGCGGCCGTGGCGTCGACAGCGTCGTTAACTTCCGATTCTTTTGGGGTCGGTTCGATCCCGTCATCGGGCTCATCGGTCATGCGTTCATGCTAGGCACTCAAACTAAAAATGACCTAAATACGACTGAAATGTTTGTTTTCTAGGGAACGGCTAGATTAGAGACCCTATGTCACGTCGCATTGAGATTGAAATCACGAGTTTGAACGGCGACGTGGCAACGTGGCGTGCGGCTGGCGCCAAACTGCCTAAAGGTGTGCTCAACTCATCACTCGTTCCTGGCGGCCCCGTGGTCGGCAACGTCTATCGCGCAGATGTCGAGCAGTATATGGAAGGTATTGAAATTCTTTCGGTCATGGCGCCCAAGACCGCCTCACCCGTCGATCCGCGTAACGAGCGCATTGAACTCATTCCGAACGCGAAACAAGGTCCCGACGTTGTAGTGACCTACGCGCCTAAGGGACGCGGTGGTCCTCGTCGCGAGGGTGCCGATGGTCGTCGCGAGGGCGGTCCAAGCCGGCGCGAAGGTGGTCCTGGTCGTCGAGAAAGCAGCCCCGGTCGCCGTGAGAATGGGCCGGGTCGCGCAGAAGGCGCTGGAAGCCGAGAAGGCTCCGCACCACGTCCCGAACGCGCAAAGCGACCTTCCCGAAGCCCAGTCGACAAGGAACGCGGTGCTGCGTCGGACGCCGAGCGACCGGCTCGCGGACCTCGACCCGAGCGTCCAGCACGAAGCGCCCGCCCGGCGCGTCCCGAACGCCCGGTTGGCCCCGCACAGCCGCCCATGACCACGACGCACCGCAATGCGCTCTTAGCGACACTCTCACCTGAGCAGCTTCCCGTCGCGGAACAACTCCTTCGAGGGGGCATGCCGTCAGTTCGCACCGCCGTTGCCGAACAGAACAAGAACGCCACTGCGCAAGGTCGTCCGACCATCGACGCGATCACAATTGACCGCATTGCCGAAGAACTGCTGGGTAAGACCACGGTGGCTCTTTGGAAGGACCGAGCCGCTGGCGCCATTGGCGCGGGTCGTGAGCTACGTCTGCGCGATCTTCGCGCCGTGGTCACCTCGGCCAAGACCGTGTCATTGGACGAGGAAGCACGAGCCCAACTCAAAGAATTGCAGACCGCATTGACCGCCCGACTCGAGCACCTGCGCACGCAGTGGACTGAGAAACTTGACGCCGCGGTTGCGTCGGGCAACGTGAAGGAAGCGTTGACACTCGTAGCGCGACCACCGGACATGTCTACCCGCGTAAGTGCAGAGATGGCGCACAAGGTCGTCGAACTTACGTCCGAGGCGTTGACCGCCGAACAGGATCCGACACTTTGGAAAGAGATTGTCGCCTTAACGGTCGACACGTCGATTCGCCGTAACGTGAAGCCGCTCGGCATCCCGGATGACGAGTCATGCAAGGCCGTCGCGATTCACAACGCTGGCGCCATTCCTGAACTGGCGAAACTGCTCGGTATGAAAGTGCCGCCACCGCCTCCGCCCACTCGACTGCCGCGTCGTCCAACGACTCGTCGTCCGCCTACTCGCCGCGCATCGTAAGTAAGCGAGCCTTCCAGCCGAAGGACTCGTAAAGCGATTTCATCCCGCGGTCTCCCGGTAGTGCGAAACCATCCTTTGGTGCCGCCGGGGAACTCACGAGCGCGTTCAGCAGCGTCGTGGCGGCTTTTTGACGGCGGCTGTGATGGTCAACGAAGATTCCCTCGACAACGTTCTGTCGAACGACCGCGAAGCCGAGAAGTTGATCCTCGTGGGCGACTGTCCATACGTAGCCACCGTCGACGAGTGTCTCGAGCAGTTCGCCGCTCGGCGCGTCGCGACGGATTGTCGAATACAGTTCCGCTCCCCCGCGATGACTGAGGAGTCGTTTGCACGCGTGCTCCCACAACTGAAGGAGATCGTCAGTGACTGCAGAGATGTTGTGGACCTTCATGACGGCCAAGGTGACGGGCGTCTCAAAGTGAAGTGAGGCCCTCCGTCGCTAGACACAGTCGCGACAGAGCATCTGATCCCGGCTCGATAGTTGGCTCATCTTCTTTAGAAGACGGCACGAACTGCAGCGGAACTCGTCATCCTGCTTAGGCAGAATCGCCTCGGCCGGGTCGACCAGCGTGTCGACCTCGCCGGGAGCCTCTTCGTCGTCCTCGGGCGTTGACGTGCGGCGAATAGTTTCGGCCAGTACCTCGTCAAGCGCCAATTCGATGTCCGCGTCGTCCACGACGTCGTCATCCTCGACCACCACCACGGCAGCCACCACGTCGTCGTCCTCGACGTCCTCGACGTCCGCAACATCGACGACGTCCACGGTTGCGACGCCGACGACGTCCACTACATCTTCAACATCCTCGACGTCTTCGACGTCTTCGACGTCCTCTACATCCTCTAGATCTTCCTCACCAATAATCTCTTCGTCAAAGCCTTCGGCGAGCTCTTCCTCGTCAAATACTTCATCTTTATTTCTGTCACTTGCCATAAATTCCTCTTCTGTAGCGCTGGAAGTGTAGAGCCTTTTAGAGGGCAAGTGACGCCATTCCGGATAAACAATGGCTAAAGATGTTAAATACTAACGATTCAGCCGATTTCTCTCTGCGTTGCGTTCGGCTTCGAGGCGTTCGAGGTCGGTCTCGGAGAAATCAACATATTTCATGGCGTCTGCAATGGCATCGTGGCCAGCGACGTCTCGGATGAGCCGAGCCATCTCCTGGGCGACTCGACGGTAACTGGGATGACCCTGGGGACCGGATCGAAGTTCAATGAGGTGCATGGCCTCTCGGGCGTTCATTTGCATCACGTAGCGAATCCGAAAGGCGAGGGCCACGCAGTATTGGGCCTGTTCGGGAAACTCCTCGCGCATGTCGTAGTAGAGGTCGGCAGAACGCAACAGCGACTCCTCATAGCGCTCGGCGAGACCTGCCTCTCGAATGACCTCGGGTACGTCGAAACCGAGGTCGGCCGTGAGTGGTTGCCACTCAATGGTGAGTAAACGATGGCGTTGCAGATCGCGAAACGCTCCGTAGTCGGTCACGAGCTCGAATCGGTAGTCAGTGCGTTCAAATGCCCGACCGGGACGGTGACGTCGATTCTTGCGGTCGCCTACGTACGTCGACATGAGTGCAGCACGATCGTCGGGCGGCATTGAGCTCACGCGAAGCCGAGCCTCATCGTGCGACATCGTCGAGTTGCCAAAGATGATCGCCTCGAGGACCCGGGTCTCGCCCTCGGGGTCGTACGCGACGAGATGGACCGGCTCGACCGGCTCGTCCTCTTCGAGCTTTGTCCACATCGAGTCCAACAGATCGCGCGTCGCGCTCTTGGTGTTCGACATGTACGTCGACCACGCCACGCCACGCCCGGGCACGTCCACTCGGCGCAAAAACGAGGGAATGACCTTCACCAACTCGTCGAGCATCAGTTGCGCGTAGAGCCGCACTTCGGGCAGGGGGTGCGCACGCATATGCAGGAGAAGTGACTCGTAGGCCTGACCCGAGGCGTAAATGCCGAGGTTGGAAAGGGCGCTGGCCGGCAGCAGTCCGCGCGTGGCGTCGAGCGCCTTGGCTCGGATCGCCTGGCGATACACGAAGTCCGTGTCGTCGGCGGTCTTGGGATATTTCTTGCCCAGCCACTCCGTCAAGACCGGGAGAAGTTCGGCGTAGGTGTCAAACATCCGATCCATCTCACCCACGTAGCGCGCACCGAAGCGTGATTCGAGCACATCATGGTCGCGGTAGAAGCGATAGTGGCCGTTGCCCAGTCGTTTGTCGTAGCCGAGATAACGCGTTGATTGCTCGAGGTAACTCATCAAGCGGCCCCACTCGAGGACCTTGGTCAGCAGATTGCTCGCCTGTTCGCAGGCCAAGTGGACGCCACCGAGTTGCGCCACCGAGTCGTCGCCGTACTCATAGAAGATCCGCTGGTAGAGCTCGTCGGCGCGGTCGACGCCCACGGTCGCATCGATAGACGCATCACCGGTCAGATCGAGGTCGCCAACGAACTCATCGAGGAACAGTCGTCGCAGGCTCTTGGACGATCGCGAATAGCGCGCGAACAATGCACCCTTGACCACCTCGGGCAGGTTTACCAGTGCAAAAACGGGTCCCTCGAGGTTCGTAAAGTACCGTCGCAAAATTGCGATTTCGGCATCGGTGAACTCTTCGGCGACGTAAGAATGCATGGAGTATCGAGGTTAGGGGCGAAATCAGGCGCGTGGGTGGACACTCGATGAGCCGGCCACGACACTGCGAAGGACGGCGTCACGGGCCTCCCCGGCGACCTGGGCGACGCTCGTCAGGTCGCTCATTCGCGCCAATTGCTCACAAAGATCAGCCACCTGCTTGGCGTTACGCACGAAGTCGCCGGGCGAGGTCTGCCCGATCTCTACATCGGCCAGGTCCAGCACCGTACCGAGCGACGCTCCGCGGGCCCAGGCGGCGATGGTCGTGGCGAACTTTCCGTCGGGCTCTTTGGCGTTGGGCACCTTAAAGCGATTCTCGATCTCCTGAATGGCCAGCGAGGCCAAGGTAATCTCGGCCATGCGATCGTTGAGACTCCCCCTTCGTTGATTGCCGAGTCGGTCATTCAAGACACGCTTCTTCTTCGTCGTGACCTGTCGCGACGCATTGGGTAGTCGGCTGGCTCGCTTCGACTCAAACACAAAGCAGGACAAGAGCCCGGCCAGTTGGGCCGGTTCGAGACCTTCGAACACGCCCGCAGTGATCGATTCGGCGATGAGCAGGTCACACTCGTGATAAATCGATCGCAGCAACTGGCCCTGGGAAGTGAGACGCCATCCGTCGGCGTAGCCGAGCTCTTCGAGGACGTGGTGACGTGCGACCATCTGATCGCCGAGCGGCCGTTTGTTGCCCGCTTGGCGATGGTCCGTCTCGAACTGGGCGAAGGAGCGCTGCACGACCTCGAGCGCCGTCTCGTACTCGAAGTGATTAAGAAGGTTCGCCGTGAAGTTATAGGTGGGCCGAAACGACGAGTGAAGATCTGACGGCGGCGCGATGGCCACGCGACCCACGTCAGAAAGGGCCACTTCGGTGGCGAAGCACACAATGGCGTGTCCCTCGTCGTCGAGTCCACGACGACCGGCCCGGCCCGTCATTTGGGAGAACTCCGCGCTCGTAAGGAATTTTCGCCCGGCATCGGAGTACTTCGAGAACTTTTCGAGCGCGACCGAGCGCGCGGGCATGTTGACGCCGAGCGCCAAAGTTTCGGTCGCGAAGACGACGGCGAGGAGATTGAGTTCAAAGCAAGCTTCCACGATCTCTCGAAAGGCCGGCACCATCCCGGCGTGATGCATCGCCAGGCCGCGACGGACACAGTCGATAAAGTCAGCGAACTCGAGGGCCTTCAGGTCCTCGTCGCTGAAACCAACCAGGCGCGCCTGCGCGATGGCTTCGATTTCACGACGCTCGTCGGGCGTTGTGAAGATGAGACCGTCGCGGCGACACTGATTTGCCGCGTCATCGCACGCGGCCCGAGAGAAAATGAAGACGATGACGGGCAGCAGGTCTTCTCGTTCGAGCGCCATGAGCAGTTCACTGCGACGAGGTGCGCGGAAGGGTTGCGGCGGCGCACTTGAGTGCGGACCCTTCCACCTCGGACCGGGCCGGAACTTGCGCGTGGCCTTCATCTGATTGTCGATTCGCCGCGCTTCGTCGGAGAGCCGCGGTCCGTCGAGCAGATCGACGATGTCGGCACCAGTCTGTCCTCGACGGACGACAGCCAGGTGGTTGTGCAGTTGAATCGGCCGATCCTTCTCGACCACGATCGCCGTCGGGCCACGAACCTCGGCGAACCACTCTCCAAT
>Ga0075520_1000482_pt1 | contig 17476 bp, 17 predicted proteins | sample NGEPerB_FD_75100 | JGI IMG/M metagenome (GOLD analysis project Ga0075520, IMG submission 75100) | Arctic peat soil microbial communities from the Barrow Environmental Observatory site, Barrow, Alaska, USA - NGEE PermafrostAB12-B | ecosystem: Environmental > Terrestrial > Soil > Wetlands > Peat ... | reverse complement strand
GCGCCAGGCGACCGGCAGCCTGCAGATCCTGGGAGTGGTGCTGGTCATCGCCGGCGGCCTGGTCGTCGGCCTGCTCGTGGCCGACGCCGCGCTCCCCTCGCGGCGGCCGCTCAAGAACCAGTGAGGGCGCGGACGGTTTCGTCCACGCGCCGCGCCCGCGTGTCCGCACGGCGCGCCTCGAGGATCCAGTCGATGTACTCGCGCTGGTGCGAGTACGGCAGCTTCTCGAAGGCGGCCTCGGCCGCGGGGTCGTCGTGCAGCGCGATCTGCAGGTCGTGAGGGACGGCCATCTCGGGCCGCGCCTGTTCGTTCATCTGCCCTACTCCTGCGCCAGCCTGTGGAGCTTGCCGAAGTCGAGGATCTCGATGAGCTCGTGGTCGCCGCTCATGCGCAGCACGCCGCCGCGCTTGAGGCGGTCGAACGTGCGACTGAGGGTCTCCGGCACCGTTCCGAGCCGGGCGGCCAGTTCGCGCTTGGTGGTCGGCAGCCGAACGACGCGAGGCGCCGGCGGGGCTTCGCCGGCCGGCCCGGCCGAGGAGCCGGCCGCGGCCGAAGAGCCGGCCGCCGCGCCGCCGGACGGTGCGTCGAGCTGCGCGTCGGCGAGCGTCAGCAGGTAGCGCGCCAGACGCGCTGGCACCGGCAGCAGGAGCTCCTCCACGCGGCGGTTGAGCAGGCCCAGCAGGTGGGCCATCGCCGCCAGCAGGTTCACGGAGAGCTGCGGCTCGGCGAGCAGTAGGTCGAGGACCTTGCGCTTGTCGAACCGGTAGAGGCGCGACTCGGCCATCGTCTCGCTGCTCGACGGGTAGGCCTCGTGGAAGAGCGCCGCCTCGGCGAAGGTCTGCCCGGCCTCGACGTGGCGCACGGTGGCGGTGCGGCCGTCGCGCAGCATCTTGAACACCTTGACGCGGCCGGCGGAAAGCAGGAAGAAGGCTTCGGCCGCGTCGCCCTGCAGGAAGATCGTGCGCTCGGCCGGGAATTCGACCGGCGTGGCCAGCGCGGCGAAGCGTTCGAGCTGCCCGTCGTCGAGGTGGGCGAACAGGGAGGCGGCGCGAAGGTCGGCGAGCTTCTGCGTGGTCATGCCGGGAGTATACCCGGGGCGTGATGGAGGCCGCCCGGCCCGGCCTCTGCAGACAGTCGAGCCTGCGGCGCTCAGCCTTGCGGCGTGCCTCCACCGAGCCCGCCGCCGGAGGCGAGCGCCGGGTTGGTGGGTTGCACGACGATCGCCGCGGTGCCGGCCACGGGGCACTTGTTCTCGCAGATGCCGCAGCCGATGCAGCGCTTGGCGATGACCTTGGGGCGAGCCAAGTAATCCTGGGTGCCGTCCGGCCTCGTGATCAGGTGCTCGCCGGTGAGGATGATCGCCTTGTCGGGGATCGGGCACATCTCCTGGCACACCGCGCAGGGCGTATCTAGGGCCCAGGGCAGGCAGCGGTTGCGGTCGATGACGGCGAGGCCGATCACCTGCTTGCGCTTCTTCTCGAGAGCGAGCTTGGGGATGGCGCCCGACGGGCACACGTGCCCGCAGGCCGTGCACGAGAAGTCGCAGTAGCCGAGGCGCGACGTTAGCACCGGCGTCCAGAAGGCTTCGAGGCCGGCCTGGCCGAGCGAAGGCTGCAGGCCGGACGTGGGGCAGACCTTCATGCACTCGCTGCAACGCAGGCAGTGCGAGAGGAAGGCGCCCTCGTCCTGAGCGCCGGGCGGGCGGATGAGCCCCGGGTTGACCGGGCCGCGCCAGACGCCGGTGCCGAGCAGCGCCACGGCGCCAGCGCCGGCCGCCGCGGCCGCCGCGAACTGCCGGCGGCTCGGGTCGTACGTGGTCCACGGCCCGGGGCGGCGCGCGAGACCGAAGCTCATCGCCTCGCGCTCCGGGCAGGCGACGAGGCAGTCGAGGCACATCGTGCACTCGGAGGTGACGACGCGGGCGCCGGGGGCGGCGGCTTCGCCGCCATCGCCGGCGCTGCGCGCCTTTGCCGCCTTGCCGCCGGACGTCACCTCGATCGCATCCACGCGGCAGGCACGGGCGCAGGCGGCGCAGCGGTCGCAGCCGTCGCCGACGACCGGGCGCAGCACCTGCACCTTGGCGAAGAGGCCGAGGAGCGCGCCGAGGGGACAGAGGTAGCGGCACCAGAAGCGGTCGGCGAAGGCGTTGAGCAGCACGATCGCAAGGAAGATGAGAGACAGCGCCACCGCCTGGGCGTAGTGCGGCTGATACACGGGCAGCACGTTGCCGCGGAAGTGCGCCTCGAACCAGGAGACGGCGCTGCTGCCCGGGCCCCAGCCGTTGAGCCACGACTCGATGGACGTCACTACGTAGTCGAACCCGGGGATCAGCGAGGTCGTGGCGGTGCGCGTGAGCAGCGAGATCGGGTCGAGGACGAGCAGCGTCATGCTTGTGAGCGCCGCCATGACGGCGATGGCCACCAGCACGACGTACTTGACGACGCGGAGGCGCGTCGGCACCCGCGCGCTCAGCCGGCGCGCCGAGCGGAAGCGGACCCAGCCCAGCAGCGTCCCCATCGGGCAGATCCAGCCGCACCAGACGCGGCCGAGCACGATCGCGAGAGCGACGGTGATGAGCGCCGGCGCCAGATGGCCGATCCAGTGGCGCGCGGCCACCATGGGCGCGAAGGCCGCCAGCGGATCGAGGCGGAAGAAGAAGTCGGCGTAGGGGAACGCGGCGCGACGCTGCAGCGCCGCGAACAACAGGTAGACGAAGAAGACGAGGAACGCGATCTGGACGGCGCGCCGCGCCCAGCGGGCGGCCTTCCAGCCGCCCGTGCTCCGCCGCGCCGCCTGCGCTGCCGGTCCTGCCTTCGCGGCGGATCCATCCTGAGCTATGGGTCCGCCTTCCGCTGCGGACACGCCCCCCGCTGCTGGACCGCCGGTCGTCGGCTTGGTGTCAGACATTGCGGATCTTCGTCGCCGACAGGTCCATGCTGCCGAGGTGCATGTCCGCCGCGGCTTTGATGTAGGGCACTTCGGCGGGCGTTTTGCCGAAGAGCCGGGTCGCGTAGGCGTCGGCCGCGACCCAGTCCGCCGCCGCGATGATCGTGTCCTTGATGTTGACGTCCCGCATGCTGCCGCCCGACGGGCCGTTGCGCACCAGGATGCGCGTCGCGTCGATCACCGAAAGGTCCGGGCACAGCGCCGCGTTGAGCTCGGCGATGCTCTGGCTCAGGCCGGCGCGGTGCATGCGCCCGCGGTCGCTCGTGGCGCCCATCATGTTCTTGCCCGCCAAGGTCAGGCCGGTGGAGCCGTGCTGCTTGGCGATCGGTACGTTGATGAGCACGTCGGCGTCGGCGATGGCCCTGTAGATGGGATGGACCTTGAGCAGATGCCCCGGGATCACGTAGTCTGCGTACTCGGAGTCGCTCATGATCTGCATCGTTCCGCCGGCCGCGGCTACGGCCGCGGCGATGCCGGAGGCCGCATAGGTATTCTGGGGGAGCCCGCCGGCGGGGTTGTCCATCACCAGCACTTGCCTGGCTCCCGCGGCAAGGGCTAGGCGGACGAGCGTCGCGACCACGTCCGGGTCGGTCGTGACGGCGTACTGGGGCGCCATGGCGTGGACGATGTTCGGCTTGACCACCACGACGTCGCCGCTCTTGGCGAACGCGCCCATGCCGCCGAGCGCCGTCACGGCGCGCTCGACGTTGGCCGACGCCGAAGGACCCTCGGCGACCACCACGCTGTCGGCCCCCGGGCCCGGCGCGGGCCGGCCGGCGCGCGGTGACGGGACGGCGGCGGCATCGTCGCGCGCGACCGCGGGAGCCCCGCCCGAGCCGGCGCCGCCAAGAGCGCCCGGCGTCTTCCCGCCGCAGGCGGCCAGGAACGCGGCGCCGGCGCCGGTCACGGCAGCGGCCTTAAGGAACTCGAAGCGGGTGAGACGTCTCACGAGTGCTGGTCACCTCGTCGTGCGGTGCGTGGCCTCAATAGTAGCGCGCGGAGTTTAGTCTGTCTCCTCGGTCAAAACCGGGGAGGCAGGCCAGACCGGATCGCAACGGCACGCGGCACGCGAACTCCGGTCTTCGCCTGCGCCGGCCCGGGGGCCGCGCCACTCGCCTGGCCTTCAGACGTTCCTGATGACGACGCTCGCCAGGTTCATCGTGCCGAGGTGCATGTTGGCGGCGGCCTTGATGTACGGCACCTGAGCGGCCGAAACGCCGAAGATGCGCGACGCCGCGTAGGTGTCGGCCGCCACCCAATCCGTGCAGGCGAGCACGGTGTTCTTGACCTTCACGTCGGCGAGGCTGCCGCCGGTCGGCCCGTTGCGCACCAGGATGCGCATCGCGTCGACCACGGTGAGCTCCGGGCGCAGCTTGGCGTTGAGTTCGGCGATGCCCTGGCTGAGGCTCTGATGCATCTTGCCGCGGTTCCAGGTGCACCCCATCAGGTTCTTGCCGGCGATCGTGAGCCCGGTGGAGCCGTGCTGCTTCACGATGGGCACGTTGATGAGTACGTCGGCGTTGACGAAGTCCGGATAGATGGGGAAGTTGCCGAGGAAGTGGCCGGGCATCGCGTAGTTGCGGTAGGCGGAGGGCGCCCGACTCATGACCTTCATCGAGCCCTTGGCCGCGCGCACGGCGGAGGCGATCCCACTGGCGCTGTAGGCGGCAGTCGGGTCGGCCGAGATGGGGTTGTCCATGACGACGACCTTGCCGGCTCCGGCGGCACGGGCGAGGCTCACGAGCGTGGCGACGACCTGCGGGTTGGTCGTGGCCGCGTACTGAGGCGCGCGCGTGGCGCAGATGTTGGGCTTGATCACGACCGTGTCGCCGGCGTGCACGAATCGCCTCATGCCGCCGACGGCGGCGATCGCGCGCTGGACGTTGCTCGAGGCGCTCGTGCCTTTGGCCACGGCGAGGACGGTGCCGGCCGCGTGGGCGGCGCGGGCGTCTCCGTCGAGCGCCGCCTGGTCGAGCGCGTCGTTGGTGCCGGTGATGCCGGCGAGGGCTTCCTCGGCACCGCCGAGGAACAGCACGCCGGCGCTGCCGGCCGCCAGGATCTTGAGGAACTCTGCTCGCGTCAGCGGTGTCTGAGCCATACGATCACCTCACGATTCGGTCCTCGGTCGTGCCAGCCAATCGTACTCCTCGGCGTTTCGATTGTCTCAATGAGCGCAAGGCGTCATCGAGTCAGGCGACAGGGGGCCGGCTTGACCCGGGCCGCGTCGCTGGACTAGCATCCGCCTCGCTTGAGGGTGCCCGCGAGGGCTTGAAGGGAAGCCGGTGAGATCCCGGCGCGGACCCGCCGCTGTGACCGGGGACGAAGGCCGCCAGAAGCCACTGTCAGCTCGCTGACGGGAAGGCGCGGCCGGAGGACGATCCGGGAGCCAGAAGACCTGCCTGCAAGCGCGCTGTTGACGTCCTGCGTGGTGAACGGGACGGCGGCGGCGCATGCCGTGGCCTCGAAAACGGGGGGCCCGGGCCCGACGAAGTGTCGGCCCGGGCTTTTGTCGTTCTCGAGTGCGAAAGGCGGCGGGATGCAGACCAGAGCGAAGCGGGGCGGCAGCCTGACGGAGATCGGACGCCGCGCCGCCACCGTTCGCCGTGCCGCGATCACGCTCGCCGTCGTCGTCGGCATCACGGCCGCGGTGGAGCTGGTCGTGCGCCTCACGCACGTGGCGCCCTACGTCTTCCCGCCGCCGTCGGCCGTGCTCGCCGCGCTGTTCCACCAGCCGGGGCTCTTTGCGCGAAACGCGCTGGTGACACTCTACGAAGCCGCGGCCGGGCTCGCGCTCGGCGCCGCGGCGGCCCTCGCCTTCGCCGCCGCGGCGCTGCACTCGCGCCTCCTCGACCGCATCCTCAGTCCGGTCGTCGTGGCCTCGCAGACCGTGCCGGTGATCGCGTTGGCGCCGCTGCTGGTGCTGTGGCTGGGCTACGGCGCTCTGCCCCGCGTGATCGTCTGCGCGCTCATCGCCTTCTTCCCGATGGCGGTCACGTCGCTCGAGGGCCTGCGCGCCACCGACCCGCAGCTGCTCGAGTTGCTGCGCTCCCTGGGCGCGAGCCGCTGGGACGTGTTCTGGCGCGTGCGCTTCCCTGGCGCCGCCCCGTATCTGACCGCCGGCCTGCGCACGGGCGCGACGCTCAGCCTCGTGGGCGCCGTCGTCGCCGAGTGGACCGGCGCCGACCACGGGCTCGGCTACCTCGTGCTGAGCGCGAACTCCCAGCTCGCCACCGCCCAGGCGTTCGCTGCGGTCCTGCTGATCACCGTCATGGGCCTCGCCGCATACGGCGGCGTGGTCCTATTGCAGCGCCGGCTCGGCCGCTGGCACCCGGCGCGACAGAACGATCGGCTCCGCACCACGAAAGGAACGACATGAAGCTGACGACAATTCGCAGGGCGGCCGCGCTCCTGCTGTTCGCCGCGGTCGCGACGTCGGCGGCGGGCGCCTGCGGCGGCGCGTCCCAGGCGCCCGCCGCTGGGGCATCGGCCTCCAGCGGCGGTACGGCGGCGGCCTCGCCGGGCTCCGCGTCTGCCGCTGCCTCGGCTCGCCCCGAAGTCGACCAGGTCACGCTCATCATGGACTGGGTGCCCTGGGTGCTCGATATCCCGGTCGATGTCGCTCAGGCCAGGGGCTACTACTCGCAGAACGGCCTCACCGTGAGGCAGATCGTGCCGGCGGGCGCCACCGATGTCGTGAAGTTCGTCGCGACCGGCAAGGCGCAGTTCGGCCTGTACTACGCGCCGGACACGCTGATGGGCGTGGCCGAAGGGGCGCCGCTCGTCTCCGTCGGCGCCCTCATGAGCCACGCCCCAGTCGGCATGGCCTTCGCTCCCGGCGTAACGGCGACGTCGCCCAAAGACCTCCAAGGCCAGGTCGCCGGCGTGCCGCTGATCCCGTCGACGCGGGCATCGTTCGCCTCCATGCTCAAGGCCGGCGGCGTGCCGTCCGGATCGGTGCACGTCGTCGATCCGGGATTCGACCTCGTGGCGCCGCTGCTCGCCGGCAAGTTCCGCGCCGTCGCGGTCACCAAGTTCGGCGAGCTGGTGCAGGCTGATGCCCAAGTCGGCCGGCTCAGCTACCTCGACTTCCGTGACTGGGGAACGCCCGACTACTCCTTCCTGGCGATGATCAGCGATCAGGAGTTCGCCATATCCCATCCGGCGACCGTCCGGGCGTTCGTGCGGGCGACGCTCGAGGGGCTGGCGTACGCAGCCGCGCACCCGCAGGAAGCGGTCGACCTGTACGTGACTCGTCACCCCGAACTGAAGAAGGACCTGTTGCTGGCGCAGTGGAAGGCGGCCCTGCCATCGATGGCGGGCGCCGGGGAGCATCCGGCAGGCTGGCAGGACCCTGCGAGCTGGACGGCGCTCGACCAGTGGCTCACGAAGGGTGGCGTCCTGACGAAGCAGGTCGACGCGGCCGCGGCTATGACGAACCAGTACCTGCCGGCTTCGTGAACGCGGCCGCAGGCGCTGTGAGTACCACCGCCGGCTTTGTGAGCGCACCCGCCCGCGTGACGCTGCGCGGCCTGAGCGCCGCCTATCCGCAGTCAAACGGGGACGGCCCGGTGCTGTCCGGCGTCGACCTGGATCTGGCGCTCGGTGAGCGGCTCGCCGTCGTCGGCGCCAGCGGCAGCGGCAAGAGCACGCTCCTCCACGTGCTCGCCGGCCTGCTGGCGCCGAGCGCCGGTGCGGCCGAGATCGACGGCCGCGACGTCGCCTCCGGCTCCGGCCGGGCGGCCTACATGTTCCAGGACGACCTGCTGCTCCCGTGGAGGACGGTGCTCGGCAACACGCTGTTCGCCGCCTCGGTCGCGCGTGGGGATAGGGTCGCGAACTGGGGCGATGGCGGCCCGGCACGCTCGGGGCGGAAGGCGCATCCGGCGCGCGCGGAACGCTCAGGGCGGGCGACCCGTGCAGCGCGCGAGGCCAAGGCGCGCGACATCCTTGAAGAGTTCGGCCTCGGCGGGGTTCTCGCCGAGCTGCCGGCCCGGCTCTCGGGCGGCATGCGGCAGCGCGTCGCCCTCGCCCGCACGCTGATGCTCGGGCGCGGGCTCATCCTGCTCGACGAGCCGTTCGGCAGCCTCGACACGCTCACCCGGGCCGAGATGCAGCGCTGGCTCCTCGACGTAATGGAGGCGCATCCAGCGACGTGGGTGCTGGTGACGCACGACGTGCGCGAAGCGGCGCTGCTGTGCGACCGCGTGGTCGTCCTCGGCGGCCGGCCGGCCCGGCTTCAACATGCGACGCGGGTCGAGCTCAGCACCGCCGAGCGGCGCAATCTCGCCGCTTCGGCTCCGCCCCCTCCTGCAGCCGGGCTTCAGTCGTACCCAAGTCCACCGCCGCCGGCCGCCGGCTCGTCGGCGTCACCGGCCGTCACGCTTGAGCGCACCGTCGCTGAGCTCCACGGGCGCTTGTCCGCAGCGGTCGCGGCTACCGTGCCGGTCTGACCCGCGCTTGACCTCGGCGCGCCGCCGCAGCAGCATTGACGCCACAGCGGCGGCGCCGCGAGGGGGTCGCGGGATCCGCCCCGCCTGTACGGTGGCCGCGCCAGGCGCGGCCGGGGAGAGGGGCTCCATGAAGCGTCGCACCGTCTTCTTCGTCTTCCTGCTCGCGCTGTGCGCGACGTTCGTCCTCGCCGTCGCCGGCCTGGCTGCGGCTGCCACGCCATCTGCTGCGCCGTCGCTCGCGGGCCCGGTCACGCCCGCCAAGTGGACGATCGCCATCTACGCAAACGGCGACAACGACCTCATGTACACGTGGCCGCAGTTCACGCTGCCGGCGCTCAAACGCATCGTGCCCAGCCCGGACGTCAACGTGGTCGCCATGCTCGACACGCCCAAGAAGGACGGCGCCTGGCTGTACAAGATCGCCGGTGCCGACGTGACGACGGTGCGCCACTATTCGGCGGAGCGGGACTTCGGCTCTGGCGCCACCTTCGCCTGGTTCCTCCGTCAGGTCCATACACGCTTCCCCAGCGACCACCTGGTGGTCGTGGGCTGGGACCACGGCTTCGGCTGGCACTACTTCAGCCGCGACACCACCTCTGCCGACCAGATCCTCCTGCCGGAGCTCCGCACGGCGATCGCCTCGGCCGGGGTCCCCATCGACGTCCTAGGCTTCGACGCCTGCAACATGGCGGACGCCGAGGTCACCTACGAGCTGGCGCCCACGAAAGCGGTCGGCCACCTGGTGGCCTCCGAAGAGGAGATCGACCAGGACGGCTATCCGTACGACGACATGTTCACGCCGCTGACCGCGGACCCGAGTCAGAGCGCGGACGAGGTCGTGCAGGACATGGTGAGCGGCTGGCAGCGCTACTACGGCTCGCGCCGCAACTTTAACTGGGTGAGTCTCTCGGCGGTCGACATGCCCGCCGTCGGCGCGATGAAGGCCGATCTCGTCGACTGGGTGACGCGGTTGCGCGCGGGCCTGCCGGCATACGCCGCGCGCTACCAGGCGGCGATGCACCGGAGCCTGTATGCCTGGGACTCGTGGCAGCTCGACCTCGGCGGGTTCGCTGCGAATCTCGCCGCCGACCCGGCGATCACCGACGCCAACCTCAGGGCGGCGTCGGGCAAGGTGCGCGACGACGTGGCCGCCGCGGTCCTCGACGTCACCAGCGGCTCCTACGCCGCCGGCTTCAGCGGGCTCACCGTCTGGGCTGGGACCGGCGCCGACTGGCTCGCATATCGCAAGGACTACCGCGAGCAGGTGAGCTTCGGGCGGCCGGTCGCCGCAGGTGGCACGGGCTGGTTCGCGTTCCTGCGCGCCTTCAACGCGAGTGGCGCCGCGGACAAGCGCGAGCCGCAGCGCACCTCGCTCCCGGGCCGCGCCACCTACGGCCTCAGCGACGTGTACTTCCGCGACGCGGCGCACGGTTGGGCGACGGGCTTCAACAACGTCACCTACACGTCGTTCGTCCTGCGCACGGGCGGTCTCGCCGGCGCGATCTGGAAGACCAGCGATCAGTCCGCCGCCGGCAACTACCTCTTCTCGGCGCTCGCGCCGGCGCCGGGCGGGCGGCTCTGGGCCGTGGGCGACTCCGGCTACCACACCAGCCTGATCGCCGTCAGCAAGGACGGCGGCCGCACGTGGGCCCAGCGCCCGTCCGGTACCAAGCAGTACCTCTTCGGCGTCGACTTCCCCGACGCCACGCACGGCTGGGTGTGCGGGGCCGCCGGGACGCTGCTGCGCAGCGTGGACGGCGGCAAGACGTGGAAGCAGGTCGCCTCGGCGCCGTCCGGCGACCTCCAGGCGCTCGACTTCGTCGACGCGCAGCACGGCTGGCTCGTGGCGAACGACCAGCGCGGACCATCGGCGACGCTGTGGTACACGGCCGACGCCGGTGCACACTGGAGCGCCGAGTACGTCACGACCGGCCGACTCTTGTACTCCGTGGACGTCGTCGGCGACGCCGTGTGGGCGGCCGGCGGAGACCCTGCGGGCGCCGCCGGCCTCATCGTCCGCGGCGGCCTCGGCGGCCCGTGGGTGGAGCAGTGGAACGGGCCGCAACGCCTCGCCGACGTGCACATGGCTGATGCCGACTACGGCTGGGCGGTCGGCGACGGCGGGCTCGTCCTGCACACGGCCGACGGCGCCTCGTGGGCTTCGCAGGCTACCGGCGTGACCGAGGACCTCACCGCCGTTAGCCCGCTCGACAGTCAGCACGCGTGGGCCGTCGGGGACGGTGAGGCGATCCTGAGGACGACGGACTGCGGCCTCACGTGGACCCGGTCCGCCGGCGACGTGATCGGCCCGCGGACGCGAGTCGTCTCGTCGACGGTCACCTCCGGCGCCGTCGGCGAGTTCAGCTACTTCGTCTCTGACGCGGCCAGCACGGCCGTTCGCGTGAGGGTGGAGATCCGCGACAACCGCAAACACGTCGTGCGCTCATGGGAGATGGGCTGGCGACGCTGCGGGCTTCGCCAGGTGGTCATGTTCCGCTGCACGCTGCCTCCCGGCTCCTACACGGTCAGGGCGCTCGCGGTCGATCAGGCTGGCAACCGGCAGAGCCAGGCCGTAGCCGGCCCGCTCACCGTCCGCTGAGCGTGCACACGCCCGCTTGGAGACGGGAGAGCTTATGCAGTCTGCGTATGCCCTCCGGCCAGGCTGGGTGCTATGGTCTTAGGCGGACGTCGGCAGCTGCATCACGGGCCTTACGCAGACTGCCGAAACGTAGTTCGGCGCGACACCAGAGAGTGGGGCGAAACATGTTGTCCGCCAAGTCCGGCGACTGGAGAACGCAGCCTCTGCCCGCGCGCTTCTCAAGCGTTCCACTTGACCGTGTGTTCTCGACCGAGCAGATGCAGCGCATCCGGGCTGGACTCATTCCACGGCAGATGGAAGACAAGTGGTTCGTCTACTGGCAGGAGGATGCCCTGTTCTTCCATCGTAGCTGGACCGGCTTCTGCGTCTACGTGGTCCGCTTTGCCGATGAGGGCGTGTGTTCGAAGATGATCGAGGCTCATGCCAACCGTGACGCGGAGCAGTACTCGGGAAACAGCGACGAGCACGACCGCGAGATGATCTCGTACCTCATTGACGTGCTGCTGCTGCACCGGTCAGCGGCATTCCCCAGCGACAGGACTGACCTGCAAGAGAGGGCCATCGCGAACTGGGCGCAGGTCGGCAGGGCGATGCTGGGAGAAGGACCCGGCTCAACGTGATGCGCCGAACATGCGCTTCCAGCGGAGGCGCCGAGTGCGAGCGAGAATCCAGACGGGTCGTGGCGCGCCGCGGAAGCGCGGCGCTGTCGGCGCAACAGAAGGGCTCGCGTGAAGCGTTCTAGGCATCACACTGGATGGTCGGGTGCGCTTGGCGTGGCCTCTGAGCTCTCGAGGCGCGGCTACGATGCAGCGATCACTCTCGGCAACACGCCCTCGCTCGACCTGATCTGCTCGTCTCCCGGCCGAAAGCGGTTCACCGTGCAGGTGAAGTCGAATACCACCAAGACGTGGGTGCGGATCAGGAAGGAAGCGCTGGAACTTGATCCACAGCCAGACCTCTTCTTTGCATTCGTCTTCATCCCGACCGATTCCACCATGCCGCTTGAGTACTGCATCCTGACCAGCGCGGAGATACACGAGGCCTATCTTCGTCAGCCCAAGGTGAGGCGTGACGGCCAGCCCTACAAGTTAGGGTCTGCAGGCATTGCTTGGCGCGAAGTGCAGCCGCACGCGAGTCGCTGGGACAAGTTGCCGCAGTGAGGCCCTGTGCGCGGTGTGAGTCCAAGTTTGTAGTGCGACGCGGACGCCGGCATCCTGTCACTGACCCCCCGCTCGTTTGACGCCCGCGGCGGCGCGGCTGTAGCCTTGCCGGGCATCCCTCAGCTGCTGGGAAGCCGGTGCAAGGCCGGCGCTGCCCCGCAACTGTAGGCGCCGACGAAAGCCGCAACGGAGCCACTGCCCACGGGGCGGGAAGGCGCGGCCGGTAGGACGAAGCGCGAGCCAGGACACCGCGGCCGGGGGGATCACTGCGACAACGCCTCGAGGGAGGGCAGCGGTGGACACAGCTCACGACCGGTCGGAGGGCGACCGGCTCATCCTCGTCACCGGCGGCGCCCGCAGCGGCAAGAGCACCTTTGCCGAGCAGCTCGCGGCGCAGCTGGCCGAACCCGGCCGCGGCCGCGTCACGTACCTCGCCACGTCGGAGACGCACGATCCCGAGATGGCCCAGCGGGTCGCGGCGCACCAGTCGGCGCGGCCCGCCTCGTGGACGACGATCGAATGCCCCGTCGAGGTGCCGGCCGCTGTGCGCGATTCGGCGCCTGCCGCCGCGACCGGCGCGGGCCCCGACATCGCAGCCGCGGGCTCCGCCGGCGGCGCGCCGGTCGTCCTCCTCGACTGCGTCACCCTGTGGGTGACCAACCTGCTCTTCAGCGGCGGCGCCTTCGGTGGCAGCGAGCCGCCCGAGGACGGCTACAACTACGACAAGGACCTCCTACCGGCGGACGAGGAGCGCGCCGCCGCCGGCCGCGTCACGGCGGCGGTCGACGACCTGCTCGCCGCGCTCGACGAGACCGGCGCCACGCTCGTGGCAGTGACCAACGAGGTCGGGCTCGGCGTCGTCCCCGAGTACCCGCTCGCGCGCCTGTACCGCGACCAGCTCGGCTGGGCCAACCAGCGCCTCGCCCGCGCCGCCGGCCGCGTCTACTTCCTCGTCTCCGGCTATCCCCTCGACGTCAAGGCGCTCGCCGTCCCGTGGCCGGCGGCCGCTTCGGCCGCCGTCACCTCAGGCGATGCCTCATTCCCCGTAGCCCCGCCGTTCCCCGTGAAGGAGTCCGACCAGTGACCACCGACCTGCTCGCCCGCACCATCGCCGCCATAACGCCGCTCGACGCCGACGCCATGCGCGCCGCCGAGGCGCGCCAGCTGCAGCTCACCAAGCCGCCCAAGGCGCTCGGCCGGCTCGAGACGCTCTCCATCCAGCTCGCCGGGATCCAGGGCAAGGCTCAGCCGCTGATCGAGAACAAGGCCATCGCCGTGATGGCCGCCGACCACGGCGTGACCGCCGAAGGCGTCAGCGCGTTCCCGGCCGAAGTCACGCCGGCGATGGTGTTCAACATGGCCGCCGGCGGCGCCGGCATCAACGTCATCGGCCGCCACGTCGGCGCCCGGGTCGTCGTCACCGACGTGGGCGTGAACGCCGACCTCAGCGCCGCCGAAGGCGTGCGCCAGAAGAAGATCCGCATGGGCACCGCCAACATGGCGCAGGGCCCGGCGATGACACGCGATGAAGCGGTGCGGGCGATCGAGATCGGCATCGAGCTGGTCGAGGAGGAGCTCGAGAACGGCCTCGACATCATCGCCACCGGCGAGGTCGGGATCGGCAACACGACGGCCGCCTCTGCGGTGATCGCCGCGCTCACCGGCGAGCCCGCGGCCAAGGTCACCGGCCGCGGGACCGGGATCACCAAGGACGCGCTCGCCGGCAAGGTCGCGGTCATCGAGAAGGCGCTGGCCGCCAACGCGCCGGATGCCACCGACCCCATCGACGTGCTCGCCAAGGTCGGCGGCCTCGACATCGCCGCGATGACGGGCGTCTTCCTCGGCGGCGCGGCGTACCGCGTCCCGGTCGTCATGGACGGCTTCATCAGCGCCGCCGCCGCGCTCGCCGCCGTTCGCCTCTGCCACGAGTGCGTGGACTACATCCTACCGAGCCACGTGAGCATCGAGGTCGGCCACCAGGTCGTGCTCGAGGAGCTCGGCCTGGTGCCGCTGTTCGATCTAGAGATGCGGCTCGGCGAGGGCACCGGGGCGGCGTTGTCGATGAGCATCATCGAGGCGGCCGCCCGCATCCTCAGCGAGATGGCCACGTTCGAGAGCGCCGGCGTGGCGGGCGACCCGAGCGAAGCCGACGCCGACCTCAAGCGCCAGAGCTGAGGATGCTGCGCCGCCCCACGCTCGCCGTCACCTTCCTCACCGGGATCCCGGTGCCGGTGAAGGGCGACGTGAGCCCGGCCGACCTGTGGGCCAGCATGGGCTGGTACCCTCTGGTCGGCCTCGCCCTGGGCGCCGCGGCATGGGGCTTCTTCTCCGGTCTCACGACCTTCCTTCCGTCGCTGGTCGCCGCGGTGATCGTGGTGCTGGTGCTCGAGCTCGTGACCCGCGGCCTGCACATGGACGGCCTCATGGACACGTGCGACGGGTTCTTCAGCGGCGCTCCGCGCGAGCGCGTGCTCGAGATCATGAAGGACCACAACGTCGGTGCCATGGGCGTCGTGGCCGCCGTCCTGATCCTGCTGCTCAAGGTCGCGGCCCTGGGCGCGCTCACGCGCGCCGATGCCGCCGCGCCCCTGCTCGCCGGTTGGGCCGCGGCGCGCGCGCTGCCGGCGCCGGACGTCTACTTCTGGCCCTACGCGCGGGCGGAGGGCACCGGCGAGGCCTTCACGCGCGAGCACACCACGGGCCCGCTGGTGATGGCGGCCGGATCCCTCGGCGCCGCCATCGTCGTCGCGGGCCTGCTCGCCCTCGCGCTCGGCTCCGCCGGCAGCTGGTTCGCCGGCCTCTTCGTCGCGCTGATCGCCATGGCCGTCGCGCTGCTCGCCCAGGCCGCTGTGGCGAAGAAGCTCGGCGGCCAGACCGGCGACGTCTACGGTCTCGGCATCGAGCTCGCCGAGGCCGTCGCGCTCGTCGCCGGCTGCGCGCTGGTGAAGCTGGCGGGCTGACGGATATGCGGATCGACTGCACCGGGACCGCGCTGTCACTGGAGGCGCCCTCGTGAGGCTTTACCTGGTCCGTCACGGCCAGTCCACCGGCAACCTCGCCGGCACGCTGCTGGGCCAGGGAGACCACCCGCTCACCGGGCTGGGAGAGGAGCAGGCGCGAGCGGTCGCTGCGCGCCTCGCGCCCTTCGGCCCTATGCCGCTGCACTGCAGCGACCTGGCGCGGGCGGTCGCCACGGCAGGGTACATTGCGCGTGCCTGGGGAGCTCAGGAGATCCCCGCAGCTCCGCTCCTGCCCGATCCGCGCCTGCGCGAGATCGACCTCGGCGACTACGAGGGCCGCCCCTGGGAGGAGTTCGAGGCCGACGAGCAGCTGACGGCTGCGTTCGCCGAGGACCCCTACGGGACGGAGTTGCCCGGCGGCGAGTCGCTGGCGCACATCGAGACCCGCGTCATGGCCGCCGTCCGCGACATCCTCGGCGCTCACGGCCTGCGCGACGACGGCGGGCTGACCACGGAGTCGGTGGCGACGGCGGACGCCAGCGCCGCGGCGGCGGGTCTCCACTCCGCCGAGCCGGGTGACGCTGCCTGCATCGTCAGCCACGACGGGCCGATCCGGGCCATCCTGAACCACTACCTCGGCGTGCCGCCGGAGAAGTGGTGGACGCTGTCCACCACCCACGGCGGCGTCTCGCTGCTGGAGTTCAGCGGGGGCTGGGTGAACGTCCGCTTCGTGAACGCCACGAGCCACCTCGACGGACTGGCGGGGGCTGCAGGCGCGCCCTCCGGCGCGGACTGACACAGGGCCCAGGGACCGGCCGTGTTCTTCCTCCCGAACGACTGGCGGCTCGTCCTCGCCACTGTCCTCCTCGCCGGCCTGATCGACGTCACGCTCGGCGAGCCGCCGGCCGCGCTGCACCCTGTCGTCTGGATGGGCCGGCTGATCGGCGCATTCATGGCGCGCAGGCCACACGGCCGGCCCCATGCCGAGTTCGCCTACGGCCTCCTCGTCGTGCTGGCCACCGCCGGCTCTGCTGCGCTCGCCGGCCTCGTCCTCACCGTCGCCTTCGGCCGGCTGCCCTGGTGGATCGCGCTGCCGGCCGGCGCCTGGGTGCTCAAGACGACGTTCTCGCTTCGCGGCCTGGTGCGCGCCGGCCGGGACGTGCAGCGCGCGCTCGGCAGTGACTCCGCGGCCGCTCGCGCGCGCCTCTCCGCCCTCGTCAGCCGCTCGCCCGACCTGGACCCGCCGCTCATCGTCTCGGCCGCCGTCGAGTCGCTGGCGGAGAACCTCACCGACAGCGTCGTCTCGCCGCTCCTGTACTTCGCGCTATTCGGTCTGCCCGGCGCACTGGCGTACCGCGCCGTCAACACCATGGACGCGATGATGGGGTACCGGGATGACCGCGAGTACGTCGGCAATGTCGCGGCGCGGACCGACGACGCGGCGAACTGGGTCCCGACGCGGATCGCGGCGCTGCTCATCGTGGCCGCCGCGGCGCTCAAGCGCACGGCCCGGGCTGCCTGGACGGCGATGCGCACGCAGCACCGCCCGGAGTTCGGGCCCAACAAGACGCTCGCCATCGCGACGATGGCCGGCGCCCTCGGCGTGCAACTGCGCAAGCCGGGCGCCTACGCCCTGGGGACGGCCGGGCGCCCGCTGACCGCCGCCGTGATCGGCGACGCCGCGTGGTTCGTGTGGGTCGCCGGCGGCGCGACGGTGGCGCTGGGCGCCGTGCTCGCCGCACTCCTCACCGGCGTCCTGCCCGGCTAGAATGGACGCGCCGTGAGCAGGCCCAGGGAAGACCGCAGCGCCAAACGAGCCGAGAAGCACGCTGCGAGAGCCAAGAGACACGCCGCCAGGGCGCGGGAGAAGCGCGCGACGGCGGAGGTGAACCTCTCGGCGGTCCCGGCCGGCGAGCCCGCGACGCCGCAGGCGAGGGGCTTCGACACCTGCCCATGCCCCAAGGACTGCACGCTGCACGGGGAGTGCCTGCTCTGCGTGTCCTTCCACGGGCACCGCGGCGAGCAGCCGCGCTGCCTGCGCTAGCCAGACGGGCCGCGCAGGCCCGCCCGAGAGAGACCCCGGCGGCACGTTGGAAGGCACCGCCCAGCATGAAGAAATCCGACCGCGACGCGCTCGTCGCGCTCTCCATCGTGGTGCTGATCGGCGCCCTGATCGCCCTCACCGGCAGCCTCACGTACATCGCGGTGATCATCGTCGCCGTGCTCCTGGGCCCGTCGCCGGACACGCGCTCGCACGCGCTCCTGGCGCTGGTCCTGGTCTGGGCGGTTCGCCTCGGCAGCTACCTCTTCACGCGCATCCGCAAGGTCGGCAAGGACGACCGCTTCGACGCCATCAAGCCG
>Ga0075520_1000481_pt1 | contig 17501 bp, 22 predicted proteins | sample NGEPerB_FD_75100 | JGI IMG/M metagenome (GOLD analysis project Ga0075520, IMG submission 75100) | Arctic peat soil microbial communities from the Barrow Environmental Observatory site, Barrow, Alaska, USA - NGEE PermafrostAB12-B | ecosystem: Environmental > Terrestrial > Soil > Wetlands > Peat ... | reverse complement strand
TGAACACCGTTTCGGGAGAGACCTGGAACTCCGGTCCCAGCCGATCCCTCACGCGGTCACGGTCGTCAGGGTGGACAAAGTCGGTGGCGCGCCGGCCGACGAGTTCGCTCGGTTCGAATCCCAGGAGGTCCGTGACTGCGGGGCTCACATAGGTGCAGATCCCTTCGTCGTCCATCACGAGTGTCGCGTCGGAAGAGTTCTGGATCAAGGAGCGAAATCGGTCTTCGCTCAGGCGCATCGTGGCCTCGGCGTCTTCCTTCTGCTCCACGGTCGCACCCGCCATGCGGATGATGAAGAACAGGACGAAGGCGCCCATAAAGGCCAGGGCGTTGGCCTGCGATTCTGAAAGGATCGACGGCGCCCATCCTTGCCAAATGGCCACCTGACCAACAGTGATTCCCACCAGGCTCCAGAACGCGGTGATGCGCCACACCAGCGATCCCCCACGGGCGACGTTCTCGAGGGCCAGAAAGGCAAAGGCCCCGACTAATACAGGCCCCCATCCGGTCAGGTAGATGACCATCGTCACCCCTGCGGCCTGGAGCGCAACCCGTGCATTGAGCCGCAGTCGGGACGGGCGCCTGCTGTAGAGGTGATCGCCCAAGAGACCGGCCACAGGAACCGCTATGAAGACAGCCAGCCATAGCCAAGCCGATTCGCGAGCCAGCACGCCGAATCGCATCAGAAGGAGGACTGCCACCAGGGCAACAGGGCCGATCAGATAGGCCAGATAGGTGGGGTTGATCCTGCGCCGGGACGATTGCGCTCCGGCCGCTGAGTCGGGTCCCCCCGTCGACCATGGTCCTGTCGGTCCGTTGTTTTCGGAACCCGTGGCAATCGTATTTGCCATTCCAGTCCCCTGCCCTTCATATGGCCCTGTACCGTTGTCGACCAATTTGTTGGCCGACTTGAACTGACAGGGCTGGCCATGACAGCAGGCGGTACTGGACGATGGTCTGCTCCCGGGTTTGAGACATGGCGTCGACGAGGGTCTGGAGGGAGTTTCGCTGCTTCGTGTCCTCTGCGTTGCGGCCGACCTCCTGCCTCGGGTTTTCGGGTGCGGTGACGTACGGGCTGTTGGACAGCCGACCGTGAGGCAGATGGGTGTAGTCAGCCTTCTGGACGAGGCTGTCCCCGCCGAGGCGGAAGGTGTGGCCAATGGTGACCCCCATTGGGTAGACGACGATGAGGGCATATCCCAAGTGCTCCGGATTCATTCAATCCACTGCTCTGAGTGGCTGCTCCAAGAGGGCGTCCCGGAGAGTCTGTGTCCGTCCCGTTCGACGCCGTCTGGTCTGTTTTCCCTTGCCACGTTGGACGAGGAGGCCAATCCTTGGAGCTGGTTGGCACAATTGCGAGATGCGCTGGGTCACCATTGTTGGGGCAGTTTGACCCGGGAGGAAGCTCAGAGTCCTCAGGAATGAATGTCTGTAGGCGGATCTCCGGGGAACGCCATCCCACGCCTGAATAAGAGGAGCTTCATAGTGTGCTCCGCGACACCTCGACGAGTCTGGCCATTCGGCGGAACATGGCTCGAGGTGGGCAGATTCCGGCTGGTCAAGCTGGGAAACCGTTCAAGTGAGGGCCCCAGTCGGTCGATGATTGACGCGTGACTCAAGAGATGCCGATCGTTCTGGCTGCGGGGGGTGGGTCTTACCCCGCATTGCGGTCATCGAAGACGGCCAATTGGCTCGGGAGTTGCTGAAGGAGGGACCATTCCCCACTACTCGATCATCGTCAGTCCCGCAGAGTTCCTCCTGCCGTGCAGGCGCTCCAGGGGAGCCCCGCCAGATGCAACGGCGTTGCCCCCGACCATCCGGATAGAGCTCGGGACATGATGTCGCGAGAGCGAGTCGGAGAGCGGTCGAGCCAATGAGTTCGCGACGGTATCTCTGGTTGACGGCGGCCACACTGCTGGTCCTCCTGGGTGCCATCGGCTCGGCTCTCGGGGCCTGGGTGGTGGCTCGGAGCGACGGCCAGAGATCCCACCAGGCGTTCGTGACCTCCGCGGCGGGGATCGCCTCGACGCTGAACCTGGCCATCCAGCATGAGCAGGATCTCGCCGTGAGTGCCGGCGCCTTCGTCGTCGGTAACCCAGACGCCACGCAAGCCGAGTTCGCACAGTGGACGGACTCGGTTCGTGCCTTCGTGCGGTACCCAGAGCTTCAGGGCATCGCCGAATTGGAGATGGTCCCGGCGTCACAACTGAGTGCGTTCGCGGCACGCGCCGAGGCTGATCCGTCGGGCCCCTTGGGCCCTGGCGGGACCTTTCAGGTCACCCCGGCGGGAACCCGTCCCTACTACTGCTTGATCACGGTGTCGCAGGAACGGGCCGCACTACTCTCCGTACCAGCCGGCGCCGACTACTGCGATACCGACCTGGGCCCGGGGCTCATCAAGGCTCGGGACTCCGGTCAGGGAGCCTACTTGCCGTTCGGAGGGGGAAACAGCGCGGAGCTGATCGTGGGCACGCCCATTTACCGTGGTGGCGACGTGCCGAAGACGGTCCAGGCCCGTCGTGACACGTTCATCGGATGGACAGGTTCGCAGGTCCTCCCGAGCGTCGTCCTGAGCACCGCCATCCAGGGCCATCCGGGCACCGCGGTGGCCTTCCTCTACGCAATCGGTTCCTCCAAGGTCACCTTCAAGGCTGGCTCTGCGCCCGCAGGAGCGCAATCGACGACGATCGACCTCCACAATGGATGGAGTGTCCAGGTATTCGGGGCGATGACCGGAGGCGGGGTGCTCACCAATCGAAACGCACTTGTCCTCCTGTTGGCCGACATCGCGTTCAGCCTGTTACTGGGAGCATTGGTCTACGTGCTGGGGACCAGCCGGTCACGTGCCCTGCAGATGGTGCATGAGCGCACCGATCAGCTCCGCTACCAAGCGCTCCACGACTCCCTTACCGGGCTTCCCAATCGGGCCTTGATCCTTGATCGGACCGGTCAGATGCTGGCACGCGCCCGACGAGAGCACACACCTGCGGCGGCAATGTTCTTGGACCTCGACAACTTCAAGGACATCAACGACACCTTGGGCCACAATGTAGGCGATCAGCTACTCGCCGCGGCCGGAGCCAGGCTGGCCAGCGCGTTGCGTGAAGGGGACACGGTCGGGCGCCTGGGTGGTGACGAGTTCGTCGTACTGGTCGAGGGCACCTCGCTGGCCGCCGGTGCTGAAGTAGTCGCGGAGCGGATCCTCGACGTACTGAGGATCCCGTTCAAGATCCCCGGCAGCGACGTTCCGCTGGAGGTGACCTCCAGTATCGGCATCGCAGAGGGCGGCCGGTCCGCACCCGAAGAGCTGCTGCGCGACGCAGACATCGCCCTCTACCGGGCCAAGGCCGCCGGCAAGCAACGCGCCGTGGTTTTCTCCCCTGCGATGCAGCACGACGTCGATGACCACCGACATCTCGAAGTCGATCTGCATGGTGCACTCGAAGCCGGCCAGTTCTTCCTGCTCTACCAGCCGACCGTCGATCTTTCCACGGGAGCCGTCACCGGCGTTGAGACGCTCTTGCGCTGGCGCCACCCAGAACGCGGCGTCGTGCGACCCGACGACTTCATCCCGGCACTCGAATCGAGCGGCCTGATCGCCCAGGTGGGTCGGTGGGTACTTCAGGACGCGTGCAAACAAGGTGCAACGTGGCACTGCCAGGGTCATCGGTTCACGGTTGCAGTCAACGTTTCGGCCGTGCAGCTCGAACGGGACCGGATCATCGACGACGTTCATGGCGCGCTCACTGCGAGTGGCTTCGATCCCGGCATGCTGACCTTGGAGCTCACCGAGACCGCATTGATGGATGACGTCCGAGCCACCCTCGTTCGACTCGAGCTGCTAAAGGCCGTCGGGGTGCGCATCGCCGTTGACGACTTCGGTACCGGCTACTCATCGCTCGCCTACCTGCGGCAGTTCCCGATCGACGTGTTGAAGATCGACCATTCGTTCGTCTCGGGGATTGCCATCTCGTCCGAGTCCGCGGCAATCGTCCACACTCTGGTCCAACTGGGCAAGCTGCTCGGACTTGAGACCATTGCTGAGGGCATTGAGAACAACGATCAAGTGATACGGCTCCGGGCGGAGGGCGTCGATACCGGACAAGGATTTCTTTTCGCTGGGCCGCTCGATGTGGAGGCCGTGGATCGGCTTCTGAAGGACTCAGCCGACAAGCCTGATGCTGTCCGAGTCGTGAGCTGAAGGGTGCCAGGTTCTCAATGAGGTCGTTGGCCTGGCATTTCACAGAGGGATCCGAAGCTGTTGGCCATCCCGGTTGTGCACGATCACCGGACCTCGGAGAGACCTCCATCAACAGCGAGGGTCTGGCCCGTGATGTAGTCGGCGGCGTGGGAGAGGAGGAACGCGGTGGCAGCGGCGACGTCCCATCCGGTTCCTTGGCGACCAAGGGGAATGGGAGTGCTGTCCCGGTCGGGTTTGACGAGGCTGGCGAGTCGTCCGAGCGATGTGTCGATGAGCCCGGGCATGACGACATTGACTCGCACTCGTCGCGGAGCTGCCTCTTTGGCGACGTACGCGCACAGCCCTGACAGCGCCGCCTTACTGGCGGCGTACGCGGGAATCTCGGTGGTGCTGACGACGCGGGAGGCAGTGGAAGAGGTGAGGACGATTGCGGCGCCGGGCGGCAACAGCGGAAGCGTGTGCTTGCAGCACAAGAACGGCGACCGCAGGTTAGTCGCCATGACTCTGTCCCAGTCGGCCGATGTGGTGCCGGCCAGGTGGTCCCCGACGGCGATGCCGACGTTGAGTGAGACGGCATCCAGTCCGCCCAGGAGTTCGGCGGCCCGATCGACGAGGCGCGCAACGTCTGCTTCATTGCTGCTGTCACCAACCAGGGCGTAGGCGGTGCCCCCCTCCCGGGTGATGCGATCTGCGGTGGTCTGCGCGGCACCTGCATCGATGTCGGCGACAGCAACCGAAGCTCCTTCGCGGGCGGCGAACAAGCTGATCGCTCGCCCGATGCCCACCGGAGGGTCGTACTGATCGTAGGTTTGCTGACCTCCGCCCACCACGAGCAGGCGGCGGCCCCGCAGAGTGCCATGGCCACCGGCAGCGCCTGCAGCGGTCTCACTGACATGAGCCGGCAACGCTCCAGGGATCTCGGGACTCACGGTCACGGTCATCGCCCGTTGCTCGTGGTGCCTGCAGCGAGGTCGACGACTGCCATCTGCGCGGGTTCGTCGAGGTCGAGACGAACTGTCTCGGCCAACAGAGCGATCCCAAAGTAGTGACCGATGACGAGCAGGAGCTCAACGATGCAGCGATCGGACAGGTGCTCCCGTAGGGCGACAACCTCTTCCTCGGACGCCCGGCCGGGGCCGGCCACCTGATCGGTGAAGCTGATCACGGCCCGCTGACATGGGGTGAAGCCTCGATGCATCGCATCTTGGTCCCGGCCCTCGCGGGCCGTGGCGAGCAGTGTGACTTGGTCGCTGGTGGCACCCACACCCGCAGCGATCGCTGCGTGCTGGAGTCGCTCGTACTCGCAGCCGACCGTGCTGGCAACCTGCAAGATGGCGAGCTCGCGAAGCAGTGGGTCGAGTTCGAGTGTGGCCAGGATCGCCCCGCCAAGGGCCAGCCAGGGGCCGAACAGCGTGGGAGCTTGACCGACCATTCGGAACACGTGCAGGTCGGGTAGGACTTCGAGTAGCTCGCGAACCTCCTTGGGTGCGTTCTGCGGGTCGGCGTAGGGGATCAGCGCCATCGTTCTCCTCGATACTGTTCAGTATTGAATACTGGCCAGTATGCTGCGTGGCATGAGCGATGTCAACGGCAAGAAGGAAAGGAGGTCCGTGACCGCGTCGAGCCCCAGCGTTCCTTTGGTTGTTCGGACCCGGCGGCCCAAACGGGAGGTGGTGCGCCGTCGATTGCTGGATGCGGCGCTCGAAGTGTTTGCCGAGCGGGGATTCGACACGGCAAATCTGGACCAGGTCGCCGCGGCCGCAGGCCTTTCCAAGGGCGCCATCTATTCCAATTTCACCAGCAAAGACGATCTCTTCTACGCCATGATGACCGAGCAAGTGTTGGTCCGGGTGGAGTCAGTCCGGACCGCCTTAGCCGCTCGCACGGCCGACGCTCACCAACCGCAGGACCTTCGCGATATCGGACGTCTACTCACCGAGGCATTCACCGAACAGCGGGAATGGCGGTTGGTCTTCTTCGACTTCTGGCACCGAGCCGTCCGAGACGATGATGTGCGCGCACGGTTCATCGCCCATCGACGGACCATGCGGGATGCGATTGCCGACAGTGTCCAACAGATCCTTGGTGGAGATCCACCGGCCGGCGACTTCACCGTCGACGATATTGTGACCGTGGTGCTGGCACTCTCCAACGGCTTGGCCATCGAACAGTACGTCGACCCCAGCACCGTCAAAGCCGACCTGTTCGGGCGAGTCCTCGTGCAACTGTCGCGCCAGACCTAGACGTACAGCCTGCCCTACAGTTCAGCCGGCCATCCGGCCACGGAACCCCATCCTTCGGATGGCTCGCGTCGCTGTCGGGTGGTCAATTGTAACGACGTCCTGCGTTAGTTGGCAGCTCCGGGCGATCCGGCTCATTCCTCACCCCTGACCTGACCGGGCTACCGCAGGCCGCCCATCTCCGGCCAGGGATCCCCATAGGGTGCGCCACCCGACCAGACGGGGCAGTCTGTTCGTGCATGTCCAATCCCGCCGAACCAAGCGTCCCTGAACTTCCGTCGGCCCGCCGTGGTCGGGCGGGATCAGGGTCGGTGATGCGAATTCGTCTTCCCGCGACGCGTCAACTATCGACTATTCGGGCAGGAACCGGTAGGAGCCTATGATCATGGCATCGGACGGAGTTGGTCCCTCGGCGAGCCGATCATTGATGCCTGATTGAAACGTGCCGAACGCGGCGGATGTCGACAACGGGTTCTCGTCACCGTCGAGCACGGCGACGTGAAGAAAACTGACTCCGTCGGCAAGACGGAAGGCTGCGTACCGCAAGCCTTCAGGGTTCTCTTCGGCCAGTTCGGCGAACACGTCACGAATCAGGTGCTCGTTCTCCTCAGCACGTTCGGGCTTTGTCCGATACCGGATCACCTTGGCGACTGTCATGGGTCATCTCCATCTGTTTAGGTTGTTCGCAGAGCCTTTGTTGGGACCGAATGTGACTCCCTACCAAGAACCGCAGCACTCATGTCCTTGAGGTCGCTCGCATCCGGTTGTTCCGGGGATCATGGGTGACTTCGGCGAGGCCGAGTGCTTCCAACAACGGCGGCAGGTACATCCCGAACCGGCCGCGGTAGCCGTTGCGCAGGCCGTACCAGCCTCCGACCGGGTTGTCCGGTGATCGTCCCCACGCCTCGACGGTGCCCATTGCTGCGGGCTTCTTCTCATCGGCTGCGCCGAGCGGGACCCAATCGCCTTGCTCGACCAGCCACGCATGCAGGTCGTCGATGGCCCGGAGGTGGTACTTCAGGGTGGTGGAACCTACCTGGCAGACCAGTGCCGGTGGATCGGCCTGCTCGTCTCCGTACATGGTGTACTGCGACGTCCCCGGCGGGGTCTTGAGCACCCACGGGTCTTCCTTGGTGCCAGCGGTCATCTGCTGTCTCCTTTCGCGATAGCGGCGTCGAGTGTCCTTGCATCCCCGGCGCGGCATCCATGTACGTCCGGGATACACGCCATTGGGCGCCTCACGCAGGGCCGAAGTACCCCTGCATCGGATCGAAGTAGTGCTCTTGCCAGCCGCCCCCTTCGTAGCTGTGATGGCCATCGGGAACGTTGGTGTGGCGAATCGTGGCCCTCGTTGCCAGATCGACCGGCTGGAGGACGACCTCGATCTGCGAGTCTTCGTCGGCATCTGAGAACTCCGTCGTTCTCCATGACTGCACGATCCTATTTCCAGGCTCAAGCAGGAGGGTTCTACCGGTGATATAGCCGTCCCACGCCTCGAATGCTCCCCCGACCTGGGGGTCGACGGTCGCCGGTGCGCCCGTCATGGCACTGTGACCCCCGCTCGACATCCATGCGTCGTAGATGGCTCTCGGCGATGCCGGAAGCACGTCTGAAACCTCGAAGTCATAAGGCATCGATGCCCTCCTCCAGTCTCGATCGTGGTTGAACCCGAAGGCTCTCGCGTGTGGAGCGATCTGGACTCACTTGATTCGATGTGCTTCTCGAACGCCTCGGTTGTCCTGCTCCTGGACCTCTCGGGCACAGAATATGGTTCAGTTGACACTTACGCAAGTATTGACTTACATTTGTCATGTGGACGCCGCGTTCAAGGCCATGGCAGAACCCCGGCGGCGAGAGATCCTCCGCCTGATCTGGTCCGAGGAGCTTCCCGCCGCACAAATCGCCGCCCGATTCGACGACGTCACTCGTTCGGCGGTATCTCAGCATCTCGGCGTTCTGCGAGAGGCCGAGCTGGTATTGGAACGGCGCGACGGCACTCGCCGGATGTATCGGGTCAACCATGAAGAGGTGGCCAGGCTCCGCACATTCCTCGACGGCTACTGGACCGGAAGCCTCGAGCGCTTGCGCGACCTGTCCGAGGCTGCTGAACAGATGAGAGGAAGTCACTAATGGCCGAACTGACACGAGAGGTCGTGGTCGACGCCAGTCCGGCGACCATCTTTCAATTTCTCATCGACCCCGAGCTGCATGTGAAGTGGCTCGGTACCGAGGCTGAGTTCGACCCCCGGCCCGGTGGCATCTATCGAGTTCTCGTCGGCGGCAAGCACTCCTCTGTTGGAGAATTCGTCGAAGTCCTGCCCGACGAGAAGGTTGTCTTCACATTCGGTTGGGATGAGCCGGACCATCCCATTCCGGCGGGATCGACTCAGGTCGAGATCACCTTGATCCCCGACGGCGGCAAGACGCGCGTTCGCCTTGTGCACCGAGGCCTTCCTGCCGACGCCGTCTCCGATCACACCGGAGGCTGGGATCACTATCTCGAGCGCCTCACCATTGCCGCGACCGGTGGCGACCCGGGGCCCGATATTGCACCGGATGGCGCATGAAGCCAGATCGGAGTAGATCCCAGGCGGCCGTCTGGTGAGTCCGTGCCATGCGGACGGAAGCGGTGCCGTGTCGATGGAGGCCTGGAGTCAGCACGAATGACTGGGTTCTCGACCATGCGGACCGTGGATTCGGCGTACCGGTTCATCGGAGCTGCTCAGTCCTATTGGTGGTGAATCTGTGAACGATCCCAGAACGTGGGAGCTGATCCACGCGGAGAGAGCGGCGATGGCCGACACCCTCGCGGGACTGACACCCAGACAGTGGGCCGAGCCCTCCCTGTGTGCGGGATGGTCGGTTCAAGTCACGGCCGGACACATTCTGGACGGAGCCGAGCAGACTCCAGCGCGCTTCATGAAGTCCATGACGGCCAATCTCTTTCGTTTCAACACGATGATGGATCGCGTTGCTCGTCGCACCGGAGCACTGCCATCAATCGAGATCATTGAGCGATTGAGGGTCACGGCAGGAACCACCAACCACCCTCCCGCACCGGTCATGGCGATGCTCGGCGAGATTGTCGTGCACGGCGAGGACATACGTCGTCCATTGGGTCTGCCCGGCCACGCTGACACCGAGGCGCTCGTCCGTTGCCTCGACATGTTCTCGGGGGCCAACTTTCCGGTCGGGGGCAAGCGGATCGCAGGTCTACGCCTTGTGGCCTCTAACCTTGACTGGTCGATCAATGACGGGCCGGAAATATCTGGTCCCGGACTTTCCTTGCTGCTGGCCATGGTCGGAAGACAGGCCGGGTTGGAAGACCTAACCGGATCGGGTGTGGCCGAGCTGCGCCGCCGGATGGTGGCGGCAGATTAGGTCGAAGCGACCAGATCAACGGTCGCAGACATTGGCTTGGTGCTCGTCAGTTTCGTTGTCGCGATGCGTCGAACCAGGGCGATGGTGCTCCAACTCATTCACCCGGGCGACCACCCCGCAGCGCCCACATCCTGCCCGGGAGGCTCGGGTCTCGACGTGGACAGGGAGCATCTCGTCGACCACGTCCACCACGCCGAGGACGTTCATTCCCGGCGAGCCCAACGGCAGCTCACACATGCGCGTAGGGTCTGACTCCACAGGGGCTCTCCAGTCTGAAGGCCTTGAGCACCGTCAGAGTGGCAGATCCCACGCTACGCGCTCAGGGGTCCCCGACTCCGCTGAATCCCGAAGTGCCCAGAAGACCGCCTTTGGCGAAGAGGCGGCGTGAAACCGTCGCCCAGGATCGCCTCTGCGGCCGGCAATCGACTCGGCTGGTACCAGGGTGCGGCCCGGTGACATGCTCAACCAACTATCCGGGCACCTCCACGTTCCGGGGGGAAGCCCACTGTGCCATTGCACAGGCCTTTGTCCCCTAGTAATGGCGCCGGTCGTCTCATATCATGACTCTGACCTTGCACACGAGGAAAGGAATCGCCGTGACCGACGACACCCCTGAGCAGCGCTCCGGGCAGCTCGACGAGCGCACCATCCTCGTGGGCGTTGACGCCTCAGACGAGTCACGCGATGCCCTGCGGTGGGCAGCACGTTACGCAGCGCTGGTGGGGGACCGACTCGACGTCGTCCACGCCTGGAGTACGAGAGAGGAGTTCGTCTGGGTGCCCGAGGGACCCCCGCCGCCGGCCCCCATCGACGTGGCCCGCAACGGGCTGGCCGAGATGGTCCACGGCGTCTTAGGTGCCGATTCACCGGTGGCCGTGTCCGTGGATGTCGTCGAAGGACACGCCAGCCACGTGCTTGTCGAACGTAGCCGCAACGCCGAGCTGTTGGTACTCGGTAGCCGTGGCCGCGGTGGGTTCGATGGGATGACCCTCGGGTCGGTGAGTGGGCATTGTGCAGAGCATGCCCACTGCTCGGTGATGATCGTGCGGCCATCGACCGAGTCCCAGACCTCCTCGGGCAGTTGACCCACACCGCCGTCCCGTCCCTCCGCTACGCGCTGGATCTCAGGCCCCACTCAAATCCGAAGTGCCAGGTTGGCGAAGTGATCGGCGGTTTCCGCCGCTCCCCGCCAGAGACGGCACCCGCCGAAGCGTCGCATTCGCGATCCACGGCCGGGTTGACCATCGTGGCGTTTTCCCGGTGCTATGCGCTCATCCGCTGCTCTTGGCTTCGGAGACACTCAGTCTTATGGACGCATCCTCGGCAGGACATTGCTGGGACAGGTGCCATCCATCCGAGGTCCCAGTGCCAGCAGTTCCAGCAGTCCTGGCACAGGAAATTGGTCTGAATCCCGTCCGACACAACCTCAAGGGCGTTGTTCCCACAATGAGGACAGGACAACTCCCCTCGCAGGAAGTGGATCTCCGAATCCATTGCGTCTCATTTCTCGGCTCGGTCCAGCGCTCCTCGAAGCGGTAGATCGACCGACCGACGCTTGGTTCCTTCGCCCGTTTCGAAAGGCGATCTAGCCTCGCCTTGTTTGGCGGTTACCCTTGATTTTGATGCTAACTCATCCGGAGAAATAGTCAACACCTGTCGGTGGATCAAGGTTCAGCCGCCCAGCTCAGGCGACATGAGCGAATAATCACATGGGCGAGGGCGATGCAGTTTGCCCGTGGCCACGAGAAAGTCCCCGGTTATGGCCATCTGGGGTCCCCGCTGGTGGCCACGAAAGTCTCCGCCTGTGCCAACGAGAAGTCCCCACCCCTCATTTAGGTATCCACCTGAGACGTCCCCCGGCCGGTGACGGTTGTGGTGCTAACCAGCATCCGCACCAGACCAAGGGACAACCTCTATGAAATCAGTGAGGGAACACATGGACATACATTCCGCCTACCGAGAGGTGGGCTCCTACCGGGCCGCAACCGACATCTGCGGAACCACGCCGAAGGCCGAGAAGCGTTCGGTCGAGGCCGCCAGAGCCGCCGAGACCGGGCCCGTCCCGGGCGAGGTTCGCCACAACTACAACGGGGTGGCCGACCTGGTGGCCGAGACCGTCGCCCGCATCAAAGTCCGGATCTCGGCCAAGCGACTGCTGCCCGTCCTGCCGATCGCCTTCGCCAGTTTTCGGGATCCACCCGAGCTTGGCGTTCACCGCGTCGTACTCCGCCTCACCAATACCAAATGGGTACTGAAGAATGATTCCTGCCGCCATGTCCCGCCTCAGTGTTGTGTGGGTCGAATCGACGATACACAGCGGAGGGCTTCCATGTTGGAAGACTGTCACGCTTGCGGTAGGCAGCAGTCCACGATCTGAGTTGCTGGTAAATCGACCCGGAGCCATTGCTCAGGGGCACACGGGAGGCGAATTGACTAGTCCCTCAGTGCCACCCGAGCCACATGGGTGTCGGCGAGGAAAGCCCGCCGTCGCTCTGGGCTGAGATCCTCGAATGGCGACCAGTGAGCGCCGATGTCGGCATCTCGAATGTTCAACACGTCGGCCCGCTCGACCACGTCGGTTATGGCGTCGGCGCGGCTACCAAAGCTCGCCGGGTCAATGACGACGGAGGGGGCGTCTGGAGACAGAAGGGGCATCGAGACGGCAGGTACATGGCGCTGATACGGAAGTCGGCTGGGTCTACCCAAGAAGAAGCCCTGGCCGCTCGGACAGCCCAAGGCGCGTAGTGTCGCGAACTCCCCTTCGGTCTCAATGCCTTCGGCAACGATCGTGGTGTTGTACATCTCCAAGCCGAAGTTGAGGAGGGCCCGCCCGAGGGCCTGCCGCGCCGGATCCCTGTCGATACCACGGGTAAGCCCGATGTCGAGCTTGATGACGTCGGGATGGAGGTTAAGGATGTGGCGGAAACTGGAGAAGCCAGCGCCGGCGTCGTCCACGGCCAACCGGACACCTTTCGATCGCAGGTCCTGGATGCTCTTTTCGAACTCTAGATAGTCGACAATCGGTGTGTGTTCGGTAAGCTCAAGGACGATCCGCTCGGCGGGAACATCTGCCAAAGTCGCCCGGAACTGCTCAGACGTGATTGTTTCGACGGACGCATTCAGCGACAGGTAGAGGCCGGCTGGGAGCCGATCGAGTTGCTCTAGTGCCAAGTCCAGGGCGGTGAGCTCCAGCTCGACACCGAGGCCAACAGATGCTGCTTCGGCGAACCATACGTCAGGAGGCCGAATGGGTTGATGGGCGAAGCGGGCGAGCGCTTCAGTCCCCACCGCCTGGCCGCTCCTGAGATCGACGATCGGCTGAAAGTGTGTCTCCAGAGATCGGTTGGCGATGGTGACGCGTATGAGCTGGTCCTGCTTTTCGCGCAGTCGCTCTGCTTCGGTCTCGTCTTGCTTGGGACGCCGTTCCGAAGAGTTGGACCAGTGCGACGAGCCTTTCATTCGCCCCTTGCCGCGAGAGAGCTTGCCCTTCCTTCCAATGAAGAGGTCAGCACTAGCTGGGGAGGGCGTCCTCATCATTTACCGGTCATCGGCTTCGCTCGCGATTCGTGAGAGTGCATATCGCCCAGCAGCTCCGAACGACCCGCCGGGATCTACCATTGCACTATCGGTTCTCATTGCCCACATCTTGAGAGCTTCGCGAGGCGAGTGCGCCCGCTTGCAGGCCCGCCACCTGGTGGCGATGCGGCCGCAGGTATTGCTGGGCTGCAGTGTCTCCAACCATCGGACGGAAACCTTACCGGATCCCAAACGGACCTAGCAGGCAGGTGCCCCATGCCGGTCGGGGCAGGTCGGTTCAGTGCAGAACGTCGGCCCCGGGGGAGGGGAGGGGCTTCCAGGAACCGGCAACGCCGGCTCCTCGCCCATTGTCCCCTGCGGGTTGCCGAGCACGTCAAGGCTTACTCTATGGGCGGTCTGCGACCGGCATCGACTGGTCATCGTCGTCACTCCCACGGTTGGTTACGTCAGTCGTCGAGAGGTCGAGTCCCTCCTCCGACACATACCCCCGGTCCGCCGTATCAAGTGACATTGTCAGATACTGCCATGAGCAAACATGCCTTGGATCGAGTCAGGATCAGCGCTCCGCCGAGCCGGCGTGACACTTCCACCGCGGGGATCGGAGGGCGGCACACACGCCGGACGATTGGGAGTTCGCTGCCTTGACGGGCGGTGGGGTAAATCCGTAGAGAGCACGGACGCGCAACGACCCCTGCCGAAGCGGGGGGTCGTTGCTGGACTGCCCGAATCTATGTCGCCATCGGCGAGGCGAGTCCTATACAAGAGCTACGTCTACGGGTTCACCAAGCTGAAGGTGCCGCCGAAGGCGTGAATCCCGTTGCCGTTACCCACCGTGCCCGTCGTCGCTGGGCCTCCGGATCCGAGCACCGGCTGCTCTTGACCGTAGAGGTAGAGCGGGTGGCCGTCGTAGGTGGCCTGCCATGATCCGTCGGAGCGCCTGATTGCGCCGGCGGCATGGGCATTGAGTCCCGATGCCACGGTCGGCGGCCCGCTGGTGAGGACGGGGATCCAGGTCAATGTGCACGTCCACAGACACCGGCTCTGCCATGGGCTGTCACCGCTAAAGGCGTAGACGCTGACGGTGACGCCGCCGGGGGGTAGGCCGATGGCGGCGGAGGCCGGGTACTCCTCGACACCCACGACCGGCGACGTGTAGGTGGTCTGGCCGGCAACGGGCGCCTCGGGCTCCAGATTGGCGACGCCCGACGCGGGCAGGCCGTTGGGCGTCAACAGCGACCACAACCCACCCCACGGCGGCAGCGGTGCGACACTCTCAAGGAAGTGTTGGCCGACGAAGGAGTTGGGACCTGGGTCGAACAGGTAGAGAGGGTGACCGGCGTAGGTGACCTGGAATGTTCCGAGATCGGCGCGATACACGGTCCCGAGCAGCCAAGGGACGACCCCTGGACCGGCCACGGGCCGCCCATTGGTGGTGAGCGCGGGCCACTCGCCCGTGTCGGCGGAGGGCGTGCTGGTGCAGGTAAACCCCTGTGTCGCCACAACGGTCACACCGCACGCCGACTGATACGACCCATGGCCCCATCCCTGTCCATAAGTCGGTGGGTCACTCGATAGGAGGTACAAAGACGATCCGGCCGGGTAGTTGTAGCCCGCGGGCGTCGGCGGTGTCGCCGTCGGATCGGCCGGGACGTACCCGGCGCCTGCTCCCCCGACCACTAGCACCGGGCCATAGGGGCTCGACTCGAGCGACACCACCGTGCCGCCGCGGTCAGAACCGGGGCCTCCGTGTCCATGCGAGCCCTTGTGACCGAAACCAGGGCCGGATCCTCCTGGTCCATTCGACGCGTACGCCGCTGTCGCCGGGGCGACCAAGAGGAGCAGGAGTGCCGCACCGATCCCGAATGCGAGCTTCACTTTCGCAACCATCGTCTGTATCCTTCCGCCGTTCGGCTGTGTACCTGCCCCTTGGTTAGCAACGCAGAAATAGACGGCAAAGTCAATGGGTCATCTGGTCCAGTGCATGGAACTCGCGCTCACGGTGACCTGGCTATCACCCGAGGTGCGGAACGAGCGACCCAGCGGCGTATTTCTTCTTCGTGACGAGCCGTCGTCCCGGTGAAGCCGCCTTCGTCGTAGTCGCCTGATGCCTTACGGCGCGTTCCCAGCGGCTGGACCCCCCTCGCCGCCAAGGGACCTCGGTGGTTGGACGAAATACCTCCTGCAAGAACAGCGATGCTCTGCACCACCTCAGATGTGCCGGCCGTGCTAGCGAAGCGCCATACACCCGGCGATAGGCGGCATGTTGCGGCCGGCAGGGCAGCGAGGATCGGTGAAATGCAGCGTTGTTCCCGGGGCCGAAACTGTATCCACACCGCCGAATTGGCGATACATGAGAGCATGGAGTGATGTTCGATCGGGTCGCGGGCCATGCCCACCGCGTTGTGGTGGCGAAGGAGCCCTTGCCGCATCGGTGCTGGCGGGCCCCGCTGCCCTTCACCCGCATCGTTAGTCTTGCTGCTGACCGGCGTGCTCCTGACGGCCTGCAGAGGCAGTCCAAGCTCCATCCCCGCCAAACCATCGAGCGCGCCCAGCGTCTCCGCGACGAAGGTACCACCGCGGACGATTACGACGCCACCGAGCACCATCCCGCCGTCCGTGGGAACCCGACAAGTTACCTATGAGCCATTTACGGCACAGGGGGAGATTGATCCGACGCTCCGGGTGACCGAAACGGGGACGGAACTTGCGTCGCAGCCGGCGTGGCAGGCAACTCCTCATATCGCTGTTTCGCCCAACCCTCAGGCGGCATCTACGACCCTTGTTTCGCTCCACCGGTGGCTACTAGCGGTCCGCTCTTGTGCCCTTCGGCCAACCCCGCGAGTCCCGACGTCGTTCAGTTCGACGTGGGCTCGCTGCCCTCGGCCCTCCAAGGAGCGCCCGAAGATCGTCCGTGGGCGATGCAACTCTCGAACGGACAGGTCTGTGTGCTCGTGGACGCCGCCTGGGGTGGGCTCGGTCCGTTCGGCTGCAAATCGGCAACGCCGGATCCGCTGGCCGACTGCCACGTGCCCTTGCAAGCCGCACCGTGGTGGACGACCGCTTGTCAGAGCCAGGAGAACAACGCGAGTCCATTTGCTGCCTACCAGGTCGACGCGGTTTGGTTGTAAGCGCCAATCCGAGTGCTGGATCCCGTGGCCTGATCTCTGAAGTCAGCTCGACTTGCATCCCAGAAGTGGTCTCGTTGAGGGCGTATGCAACTTTCGCGACCACCAAGGTCGCCAGGTCGGTTTCTCCGGAGCACATGACGGTCGCCGGGAACCGAAGAGGCGGGGGCGGACGACGGAACGGACCGCCTACCGAGGCGGCGATAGGCCCTCCGGCCCGGGGCGAGCGCCGATCCGTCGTTCGGAGCGGCTGACATGCCAACGACGGCGGGCGTTCGGGAGTCTTGTCATGCGCTCGCTCCCGGTGCCGATACTGGGCGGTTGGCGGGCCAAAGACTCCCCGGCGCTCGCGAGCGTTGCCCGATCGGCAGCGGCACATCCCAGGCGGTCACGAGCCCTTGGCAGTCTCCCTCAGTAAGTCCAGCAGCTGCGTGGCGACTCCCCGCAACCGCCCGCTACCGTCCATCGTGGGATCATATGCAGCAAGCCCAGCGGCAGCAATCGGGAGGCGGTCCACGACAAAGCTCGTCGCCTCGAGAAGCTGATCTGGCTCCAGGCCACCCGGAGAAGCGTAGGAGTTGGATCGCGCGTAGTCCGCGTCGATGACATCCAGATCAATATGCAAGTGGACACGAGTGACCCGCTGCGCAACTGCCTCGATCGCCGCGCCGAGGGCCCCCTCGACGCCCTCGCGTCGTATCTGGGATGGCGTGACGTGTGCGATATCGGATCGCGCCAGAGCCACGCCCTCGTCATCGTCGAAATCATGTGCCCCGATGAGCATGACCGACTTGTCGGTTACGGGCTCGAACCCCGGGACCTGCCGGGCCGCACTCTGCCAGCATCGGCCGGTGACGATGGCCAAGCCCTGGCCATCGAGGAAGCCGACCGGATCGATTTCCGGGGTGTTGAAGTCACCGTGCGAATCGAACCAGACCACTCCCACCTCGCCGACCGGATCCCACAGGCGTAGGCCAGCTGCGCCCCCGAGCGCGCTGGTATTGCAGTTGCCGGCCAG
>Ga0075520_1000480_pt1 | contig 17516 bp, 16 predicted proteins | sample NGEPerB_FD_75100 | JGI IMG/M metagenome (GOLD analysis project Ga0075520, IMG submission 75100) | Arctic peat soil microbial communities from the Barrow Environmental Observatory site, Barrow, Alaska, USA - NGEE PermafrostAB12-B | ecosystem: Environmental > Terrestrial > Soil > Wetlands > Peat ... | reverse complement strand
TTCCTTCTCCGCAAAGACGTTGCGGATGTGCATGCTCACGTTTGGAATCGTCGTCTGAAACAACTCCGCCATATGCGCCTGCGACAGCCACGCCATCTCGCCTTGAAACTGCACTTGCAGCCGCGTGCGACCGTCTTCCGTCTGGTAGAGGAGAAATTCGCCGGCCGGCAAGGACGGTTGGGGAACGAGATCGCTCATGAGATTTCACGAATGAATGTCTTTGGGTGACTAAACTGGCCGCGACAGGCCCAAATGTCCGGAATCTATAGGAACAGACAATCTTTGACGCAATCATCATAGCACAACCCGTCATCCCGCATCCAGAGCTTCTGAACGAGGCCGGCGGAGTTGGTCATGCGCGGGATTAGTGATGATTTGTTTTGGGCGGCACGTCGACGCCGCGAAGGCGGGTGGTCGCTGCGCCGCGTACACCCCCATCCGCAGCGCGACCGAAGCCACCATCCCAGCCGAACTTCGGGCGTCCATCAAGGCGAACCCTCGCGCGCACAAGACCTTCCGGACCCTTGGGCGCATGAACCTCTTCGTGATGTCGTTTCGCACCAACAACATGAAGACGCCCGCCGGGCGTGCGAAGCAGATCGCGGCGCTGGTGGCGATGTTGGCGCGGGGTGAGACCATCGTCCCGGAGGGGCGGCGCTGAAGTCCCTTGATTACCCCTCTCGCAACTCTTCTAACATCAACAGGGGTTTCCAATTCCTGGCAAGCGCGTTATGCCTACCCGACTCATGAGCTCGCCTAGCCACGGAAACAGTGAATCACCGAAAATCGACCTACTCGAACGCGGAGCACCGCGTGACGGCCACCCGCAGGTAAGCCTTCGGCGCTTGTTCGTGCAATTGGTCGCGCTTGAATGTCCACGGTCGCCTGGCACGGATGAGATTGCCAAGACGCTGCACGATCTGCTCAGTGAATTCTCACTAACCGGTGTAATCTACGCCGATGTGCATCATCCCCTGGGGCTCGCCGTGGTCGTCATTGACGAGAATCCGACGGAGATTGTTGTAAGACTTCGCAATGTTGTGGGCAGCGCCCGGCTTCCCGACTCTCTTCGTGTGCGAAATGAATACGCCATGCTCGGGCGCACCTATTCGAGCGGTTTTGAACCGGACCTTGAAGACTGGTTGCTTCACCGACCTCGCCGCACGCTGCTCGATACCAATAACCAATTTGGTGTGTGGTACCCATTGCGACGCAAGGGTGGTTTCGAACGACTTGAGCCCAGCGAAAAGGGGTCGATCTTGCGCGAGCACGGCGGCATCGGTAGGGCCTACGGTGAGCAGAACTTGGCCCACGATATCCGGCTGGCCTGTCATGGGCTGGATCCCAACGACAATGATTTCGTAATTGGTCTGCTCGGGGAAGACCTTTACCCCCTGTCGCACGTGGTTCAGGCAATGCGACGCACCCGGCAAACTGCCGAATATATGGAGAAGATGGGGCCTTTCTTCGTTGGCCGCGTCCTGTACCGTACGCCGCTATGACTTCACATGTTCGGACGGTCAAAATTGGCGCGATTGTCTTCGACCTTGATGGCACATTGATTGACTCTAGAGCGGATATTGCTGCTGCCGTCAATCATATCCTGGGGCAACTCGGCTATGCCACGTTGCCACTGGAGCAAGTCATGGGCTACGTCGGTGACGGCGCGAAGGAGCTCATCGTGCGCGCGACGGGGTTACCCCGGGAGTCACCTGAGCTCACCCCGCTCTTGGGGCAATTCCTTGACTATTACACGGCGCATTCGGCGGACAAGACTACTTGGATGCCGGGCGCCTTCGAAGCCCTCGATTCACTGCACACCTATCTTTTGGCCGTATGCACCAACAAACCGAAAGTCACCACGCTCGCAGTGCTGCGTGCCCTCAAAGCGATAGATCGATTTGCGGTCATCATTGGCGGGGACGACCTACCGTCACTCAAACCGGATCCGCTGCCCCTGCGCGTTATTGCAGAACGAATTGGCTGTGCACCCAGCTCGCTGGTCGTGGTCGGCGACGGCCCCCAAGACATTGAATGTGGTCGGGCTGTAGGGGCATTTACGATTGGCGTTAGGGGTGGAATTGCCGCCCCCGAGCGGCTGATAGCTTCCGGGCCTGATTTGGTTTTGGCGTCACTCTGGGAGTTACCCGAAGCAATTGCGCGCCTGGAGACCTACCCCGTCAGCAAATGATACGCTTCCGTCACTTGCGAAAAGCGTTGACGCACGAGCGCTTGGTGCTCGGCTGGCGCCACCAGGTGTCGATCAGGGTGTAATTTTGCCGCTATGCGACGGAAGGCACGCTTTACGTCAGTTTTGTCCGAGTGGGCATCAAGACCCAATAATAGCAAGGCCCGGCGGCGTTGCGGGTCCGTGGCATGAAGGCTGGTGTTTTGGGGATCGTTGGGGTGGCTCGACGCGCCGGTTCTGGCCTTTCGATCGCGAGCCCTCAGCCTTCCATGTAGAAATTCTTCGGCGGTCAGTGGCCGGGTTGGCAACAGCCACGTCGGGGTGGGTCGAGCAATGCGGTAAGTAACGCGAGCATCGGAGAGTTGGTAGAGCGCGAATAATCGGTCCGCTACTTGTTCACGCGCCGTCTCGCATAATGCGGACGTGGGAACCCAATTGAGCTCGGTGAGCCACTGTCCGGTGCTCTTGCCGGGTTTATCTTCCAAATAGGAAAGGAGCTCGAGATGTCGCAACCGAGAGAGTAATCCTTTGGCGACCAACAATTCCCCGAGTGGCTTTGCTCCCAGCGGCGACTCGATGAACTGAACGAGCCCGACGTTGAAGTGCAACCGATGGACGTGGCCCACGGCTTGCGTCAGTTCGAGGGTGCCTCGCGCATCTGCGCGGTAAAGCGCACCGAGCAAATCTCCCAGGGTGGTCAATGCCAGTCGACCGGCTAAGATCATCGCCACGGCTTTCCGGTGTTATGCCCGAAGGGCAGGTCGTTGCCGCGAATGCGCGCCACGCTGGGTCGTTACCAGGCACCCAATCAAATGGCCAAATTAGCCGCCGACTTGTGCCTTATGATGCGCTGGGCGGCGCGTAAAAATCGACCAGGCGAATTGTTTCTTCCGTCAGTGAGGCTTCTACTTTGTCCCTAATACCGAAGTAGTCGCCGCCAATTTGGAAGGGGGACGGCGGGTCGATTTCGATTTTGACGGCCTCAACCAGGTAGTCGAAGAGAATATCCGCAGCCGCATAGTCGCCGCGCCAAATTGCCTTGAAGTTCCGTAAAAATGGACCGGCCGAAATCGTCGACAAGCGCAGCTGCATCCGATCCGTCCGCTCATTGGCATAGGGAAACGCTCGAAAACCGAAGCCCCAGAAAGGGATAGTGGACAGGGCGACGATTCTAGCGGGCCCCTCATAGAGCGTGTCACCGGGGGCCGAGGGGCCCCCGACGCGACTTCCTTTTGGACCGATTCGATACGCGGCATCACCGGCGTTGGTGACGCGAACGTGCGGCATGGGAAAGAAGATCGAGCTAGGAATCGTCCGGGTGACGGCTGCCAATCCGTAGGACACAGCACCCGGCGCCACGCTTCGTAGGGGAGTCTTCAGGAGAAAACTCATCGTCTTGTCATAATCTGCCAAGAGCTGTGCATCCGCGCCAAAGCCGCAAAATGGGGCGATTTGCCCCTCGACCTCGACAAGGTGCATCGGTCGGCTGCCTGCATCGGCTTGTAGTCGCTCGACATCCGCGGACAGTCCGCGCGTCCCAGTCGACCTGGCCCCGACGACCCAGGCCAGGGCGTTACCCGTGCCCAGTTTAAGCAGGCCAAACCTGGGTATTGGTGCGGACTGGCGGCGAGCTTCCATGATAACGGCGGTTACGACCACTGTGAATGTTCCGTCCCCGCCTCCCGTCAACACGGTGCTATAACCGCGACTCACGATCGTCTTTGCGATTTCTCGGACGTCGGACAAGCGCCGGGACACGAACAGATCACCCCCAGCCAGAATCCGGTCCAAGGTCGAGATGACTTCGTCGGTTACGCTCCGGGCGTTGCCGTTAACGACAACGGCGATTCGGGGCGCCCCCACCGGCACAGACTCCGGCCGTATACGTGGGGGATCGGAATGAGGTTCGGATTGCATGATAGCGGTGTTGCCGGCCTGATCGTGCCCCGGAGCCTGCCTATTACAAGGGATATAGGGACTGATGCCTGACAAAATTCGGGCATCCACTAAAGAAATCTGGCAAATGGACGTCGCGAAGAACAAGCACGCCTCCGCCACCGCGGGTCTTTGGACCGGCCCAGAAACGAATTTGGCCTCTCGGCACCTTAGCTAGTAGGCTTGACACCAAGTCAAATCTTTAGGCATGGCTCCTTTTTGGCCTGCGCGTGTGACCTCCAAATGGCGAAATCGAAGATGAATGGTGGCAAAATGGTGCGGTCCGTGCTCACGGCTAGGGGTGCAGCGACCTCAGTTCGTAAAGAACCCAGTCCCGGCGTGCGCGACGCCAAGCCACGCGGCGCGGCCTCTGCAATTGGTGCTGAGCAGGGTGCCTCAGCTGCCGATGCCAAGCGCGGAGGTCCACGCGGGTCGGCCCCGTGGGCGGCGCGGCACGCTGCAAAACACGCGGCCGAAGCAGCCGCGCGCAACGCAACACCGCCTCCTCCCGGCAGCGCCCGCGCCACTCTGCGCACGCCGCAGGATGCCGACGAGTTGAAGGCACGGTTGACCGAACTATCTCAAGCAACCGCACGTGTGCGGGCGCTCAAGAGGACGCTGACCAAAGATTTCTGGGAGGCAACCAATATCCTGGCTCAGCTACTCGATCAGAAGCTCTTCGAGGCGAAAGGCTATGCGACTTTCGAAGCCTTCGCGGAACGCGAACTTGAGTTCGGTAAGGCTACGGCACAACGCTTGGTGCGAATTCCAAAAGTATTCCAAGAGGCCGCGGCCAAAGAAATTGGTCTTGCCGGTCTCATGACGGCTCTCGAAAGCATCGAAGGCGAAAAGGAAAGCCAAACTCGCATTGCTGTCGCTCAACCGGCTAAACCGCTAAAGCCCCCGGCCGCAGCGCGTAGCGGTTCTGCGTAGCCCAGGCCCTGGGGTTTGCGTCGGTCCAATTGCGAGCTATACGCGGGCTTCGCCCATGCGGTTTATTGATGAATGCACCCTGGATGTAGAAGCCGGCGACGGCGGAAATGGTGCGATTGCGTTTCGTCGCGAAAAGTTCGTACCCCTGGGTGGCCCTGCAGGCGGGGACGGTGGGCGCGGCGGAGACGTTATCTTCGTCGCGGATCCGGGGTTAAATACGCTGTACGATCTTTACTATACTCGAAAGGTAGTAGCCAATCCGGGGGGCCCCGGGGAGAACAAAGATCGATTTGGTCGTGGCGGCACGGATACACTAGTGCGCCTACCCCTCGGAACGATCATGTTCGATCGGGATAGCGGCGACAAGATCGGTGAGCTCACGCAGGCCGAGCAGCAATTGGTGATTGCTCGCGGCGGCCGCGGTGGCCGCGGGAATATCCACTTTGCGACCCCCGTCGATCGGGCCCCACACAAGGCTGAAGCGGGCATGCCCGGCGAACGGCGAAAGCTGCGGCTTGAACTTAAGTCGATGGCCGATGTCGGGCTGCTCGGGTTTCCTAACGTCGGCAAGTCCACACTTATCAGTAGCGTTAGCCGGGCAAAACCAAAAATTGCCGACTATCCGTTTACGACGCTGGAACCTCACTTAGGTGTCGTAACCGTGGGCGATTCCCGCGGCGGTACCGGCCGCCACTTCGTCATCGCGGATATTCCAGGATTAATTCCTGGAGCCAGCGAGGGTCACGGACTCGGAATTCGATTTTTGCGGCATATCGAGCGAACGCGCGTGCTGCTGCACCTCGTTACTTTGAATGACGAACCGGATCGCGATCCGATTCAAGACTACCAAGCGCTGCGCCGAGAACTTGATGCTTACAACAGTGAACTTACGCATCGGGGAGAAATTGTTGCCTTGTCAAAAGCTGACTTGCCGGAAGTCGCCGAGGCCTACCCCGAGCTAAAAGCTCGTTTCGCTGAAATAGATATCGATTTGCGGCTAGTGAGCTCAGCAACTCACGAAGGCTTGGATGAACTCATGCAGCACCTGGCGAGGGAAGTATTTGACTAGGCTAGGCGCCCTGCGCCCCCGCGTCAAAATCCCCAAGTTCGTCGTAGTACTCATCCTGTTCTAAGTTGTCGAAACGCGTAAATTCTTTGGTGAACCGGGTCTTGACGACCCCGGTTGGACCATTTCGCTGCTTGGATACGATAATCTCAGCGATGCCCGGCTCATCGCTATTCACGTTGTAGTAGTCGTCTCTGTAAATGAAGAAAATCGCGTCTGCATCCTGCTCAATGGCGCCCGATTCGCGAAGATCACTCAATTGAGGTCGCTTGTCTTTGATGTTACGTGTTTCGACGGATCGATTGAGCTGACTCAGTGCAATGACCGGTACTTGGAGTTCTTTGGCTAGGTGCTTCAACCCGCGGGAAAGTTCGCTAATCTCCTGCTCGCGGCTCCCCAGCTCGCGACGACCTTGCATCAGTTGCAGGTAGTCGATGGCCACCAATCCTAGTTTCCGGGCGGAAGTATGGCCCTCCTTCGCGCCGCGGCTGATTTCCGCCTGAAGGCGGCGCACTTTAGCCCGTAGGTCCATTAGCCCTAAGCCCGGTGTGTCATCGAGCCAAACGTGCATGGCGCTCAGCCGTGCTGCGGCTTCCGTTAGGCGACTCCAATCTTCGCGGCGAATCGTGCCCTTGCGAATATCACCCATACTCACGCGCGCCTCGCTCGCCAAAAGACGCGCGGCCAATTGCTCATTGGGCATCTCTAGGCTGAAGAAGGCCACGTCATATCCGGGCTCATCCGACGTGGGCTCAGCATATAGTTCGTCGCCTTGCGCCTTGGCATTTGCGACGGCACGCGCTACATTTAGAGCGATGTTGAGTACAAAAGACGTCTTACCCATTCCGGGGCGACCAGCAACTATATAAAGGTCTCCTGAGTGCAGGCCGGCACACATACGGTCGAGCTGTGTAAAGCCACTCGCAATGCCGGTGATACCACCGCCTCGCTTGGTAGCCTCCGTCAATATGTGAAACGCATCGCGAACCGCGTCGCGGAGCGCAACGATGGTGCTCGCCTCGGGAATGCGCGCAATCTCGAAAAGGCGTTGCTCGGCACGGTCGATAAATGGCTGAGCCTCGCCACAATCGCCATAGCCCTCGGCAGCCACGTGTTGGCAGACGGCAATTACTTGCCTAAGTCGCCATTTTTCACGAATTAGTCGGGCATGAGACTCAATGTTGGCTACATACGGGGTGCCATCCGTCAACTGCGCCAGGTAGGCCGTGCCACCCACCTGTTGGAGTCGGTTCTTATCGCGCAAATAGCTCGCTACGGAGACGACATCGACCGCTCGCTGTACCCGCTGAAGCTCGAAAATAGCCTCATAAATGCGACGATTGGCGTCCAAGTAAAAGTGCTCAGGCTTTAGCACCTCCGCCACTTCGTCAAACGACTCGGCCGACAATAAGATGGTACTCAATACCGCCGCTTCAGCATCCAAATCATGGGGCGGAACGCGGCCGGGCGAAGTACGAGTTTCCATTTCTTCCCCGCCTCTTACCGACCGTTCGCGATCCGCGTTAGAAGTCATCCCCGGTATCCATTACCCCATTTGCGAGCTGAGGGATACGCCGCAAGTCAAACCCAGCGGGGGCGCAATTGCGCCCCGAATGGATTCTGTGCAGAGTTCATGACTTCTTGATTACTTCGACTCGAAGCTTAGCGGTCACTTCTGAGTGCAGCTTGATCAGAACTTCCGATAGACCCAATGTCTTTAGGGGTTCCGGCAGCACGAGCTTCTTGCGATCAATCGTGATACCGACCGCCTCAAATGCCTGCTCGATGTCGCGGGCAGTAACGGAGCCGTACATTTTGCCTTCGTCCCCGACCGCGCGCTCGACCTTTACAGCCACCGCCTCGATCTTTTTTTGCTGCTCTTTGGCTTCGGCCAATGATTTTTGTGCATTAGCTAAAGCTGCTTTCTTTAGCTCATCAACCCGGAGCATGTTCGGTGCCGTCGCCAGCACAGCCAAGCCCCGGGGAATGAGATAATTGCGAGCGTGACCCGGACGCACGCGGACTATGTCGCCCCCTTGGCCAAGATTGTCGACGTCCTTTTGAAGGACAACTTTGATTGGCGTCGCCATCTTCTGCTCCTTCACTCGTTCGACGTGAACGGCATCAAGGCAATGTTGCGCGCGCGCTTGATTGCGTTCGTGAGTTCGCGCTGATGTTTTGCACAGACCCCTGATATTCGACGTGGCACGATTTTGCCACGTTCGGTCACGAAATATCGAAGTGCCTGCGGATCTTTGTAATCGATCGTTACGACTTCGTCGCCGCAAAACGGGCAACCCCGGCGGCGTGCCCTACGGAACGCGCCAGCGGTTTCGCGATCCATGTCACGATCCATTCGATCTTTATCTTCTCTCATGACACGCCGTCCTTATCACTGTTGAGGTCGGGAATGTCATCATCGCTTATGGCATTGATATCTTCGATGTAAGCGTCGACATTGCGGGCATGCTTCTGAGGTTCAATGAATCCAAGCGCGCGCTCGAGGGCCTTTTCGTCTTCCACATCGTCGGGCAAATTGAGTTCTTCGAATTGCACGACGGCCGGGTCAATCTGAACTTCGGCCAGATTGACCTCAGGATTGAGCAATACCGTTTGGAACTTGATAACGTCATCCAACAGACGAAGGTTACGCTCAAGCTCCGCGACCAGCCCTGACCCACCAATGTACTTGAAGTACACGTAGACGGCGCGTTTGGAGCCGTGTACCGCGTAGGATAACTGCCGGCGACCCCAGGTCTCGACCAGGGTAAGCCTACCGCCGTCCTTCTTGATGACCTCATTGATGCGGGCCGCAGCCTTGCCGGCGGACTCTTTCGTCACATCGGGTCGCAGTAAATAAATCGTTTCGTATTCGCGTTGCCGTATCGGTCTAGCGGCGTGTATTTGTACCATTCGTTTCTCCTTTTGAGCTGAGTGGCCCCGGCATTAGCCGCCGGAGCAAGGAGTCAGATCAGATTCTTTTTTCGATTCGTCGCATTCATTGCGGCACTTAACCCGTTTTCGATGACTTGGTCTAACACCAGTGAACCGTACTCAATCAATTCTTCGAGTCTAGGTTGGTCCGCAAGGGGAAAGCCTTGTAGCACGAAATCTGCGGTAGACCCGACAAAGTCGGAAGGAGGGCGACCTATTCCGAAGCGAAGTCGCGCAAAGGAATCCGTCCCCAGCTGCTCAATGATTGATCCAATGCCATTGTGGCCGGCGTCCCCGCCCGCAAGTTTGAGTCGACAATCACCGAACGGTAAGTCGAGCTCGTCGTGGACAACAAGCAGCTCGGAAGGGTCCAGTTTGAAGAAACTCAATGCCGCCCTAACGGCGAAGCCAGATAAGTTCATGAATGTCATCGGCTTGAGCACGACGACACGCTCACGAGCAGCCCAGTTGACTGATGCCAGTTGGCCTTCGAACTTGTCGCGCCAAGCCGAAGACCCGTGACGATTGACCCACCGGTCCACAATGCGGAAGCCCACATTGTGCCGCGTAGCTTCATATCGTGGGCCGGGGTTGCCGAGCCCGGCTATTAGGATCACTTACCTTTGGAGGGTTTCGAGCCGGATTTTCCACCGGCCGGCGCTTTACCGCCGGCTGGCCCTCTGCCCGCAGCCGGTGCTTTGCCTGCAGCTTTGGCGTCGGCGGCAGGTGCAGCGGCAGCTGCGGCGGGTGCCACGACAGCCACTCCGGCAGCGGCAGCAGCCGTTGCAGTCGCGGCGGCGGCAGCCTCTTCTTCTTCGCCCTGCGCCTTTTCGCTTACCACCGCAAGCACCGTTTGGCTCGGAGCCAGGCGAAGGATTACGCCGTCGGGCATGGGCAATTCCTTTGCGCCAACGTGACCGTCGAGCTCAAGCTCGGTTACGTCGTAGGATATTTTGACTGGGATCTTCTCTGGCAAGCAGCGAACCGGCAATCTTCGATATACCACGTGCAGATTGCCGCCTTGGACGATGCCCTTGCACTTACCAAACGTTTCGAAGGGCACCTCAATATCGACCGGGGCGGTTAACGAGATCTTCAAAAAATCGGCGTGCAGCAATTCTCGCGACACTGGATGATATTGATAATCGCAGAGCAATGCGGGGAAATTGTCTCCGTCGGCGATGTCAATTTCGAGGACCGTGTTGCGCCCGCGCTCGGATGCAAGCACGTCCACAAGGCGTTTTGGGGACACCGCCAAGGACTGGGCGGGGTTTCGATCACCATAAGCGACGGCTGGTATTTGCGCTGCACTTCGCAATCGACGCGCGGCGCCCTTGCCAGACTCAGTACGGCGGGTTGCGGCTACTTTCATGAGGTCCATGGTGACATTTTCTCCTCCCTGACGGACAGCGGTGTCGTCAGGGTCAGACGAACAAAGAACTAACGGATTCGCCGTTGTGGATGCGGCGAATCGCCTCACCCAGCAGCCTTCCCATCGAAAGGAACTTAATTTTGTGGCAGTGGCTGACAGCCGGGCTTGGCGGAATTGTATTGGTGACGACTACCTCGCTAAGAACGCTCGCCTCAATCCGCTCAACGGCGGGACCGCTCAGGACGCCGTGCGATGCACAGCCCACGACCCGACGAGCACCGTTATCGATGACTGCCTTGGCGGCATTGCAAAGCGTGCCTGCCGTATCGATCATGTCGTCGATGATTACGCAGTCCCTATCCCGCACGTCCCCGATAAGGTGCATCACTTCACTTATATTCGACTTTTCGCGCCGCTTATCGATAATGGCCAAGCCCGCGTTCATGCGCTTGCTGAAGCCGCGCGTTCGCTCAACGCCCCCGGCATCGGGCGAAACAAAGACCACTGAACTGTCGTAGTTTCGCCGCAAATAGTCTTCCAAGAACACCGGCATCGCGTACAGGTGATCGAAGGGAATATTGAAGTACCCCTGAATCTGCCCAGCGTGCAAATCAATACTGAGCACGCGGGTCACTCCGGCTGCCACCAGCAGATCAGCAACCAGCTTGGACGTGATGGGGGTTCGGGGCGATACCTTTCGGTCTTGGCGTCCGTAACCATAATAGGGAATTACGGCAGCTATACTCTCAGCCGAAGCGCGCCGGAGCGCGTCGCACATAATGAGCAGCTCCATAATATGTTCGTTGACCGGCGAACAAGTGGGCTGAACAACAAAACAATCAAATCCACGAACACTATCGTGAAACTCGCAGAACGTCTCTCCGTCGCTGAAACGACGGATCGTCGTCTTGCCGAGGCTCAACCCCAAAAAGCGGGCGATCTCCTCGGCCAATTCCGGGTTGGCATTCCCCGTAAAAAGCCTGACATTCTTCAACTTTTCAACTCCGCGAGCACATGCGCCTAAAGCCCGCACTTCGGTAGAACTCTTCGCGAGCCCAGCTGAAGCGGCCGGAGGGTTAGCAGCGGCCGCTAGCGATGTCAATGTGCAGGACTGAGTGCACGCTAAGTTACTGAACGTAGGAATAGTTTTCCTGGGAACTAGCGAGTCAGCCCAGGGCCGACTGCGCCTCCGCGCGAAATGGATCGAGCTCAGCGAGTCGGCCGGACTACGCTCATAATCCGACGATGTCAGGGTGGGTACTCAGTACTTACGTGCCGGGGCCCGTAACGAAATTCTTACAAGCGATCGTGCAGCGGCTCGTGGCGGAGCCATTGCCGGTGGTCGTACCGTCCCCTGTGCCGTCGTCGCACTCCTCAGGGCCATTCGTGATGTGATCACCACAATGGGGACCAAGCCGGCATTCATGCGTGCAACCACCGTACGAACCGTCCCCACCGCCGAGGGCCGGGTTGTTCTTCGGGTCGCCGTTGTCGCACTCTTCAGCTGCAGGTACCGCGTTACCATTGGCATCAGTGTACGCCCCGGGGCCGTTCTTGACGCCATCGCCACAATAGTCGGCCGGTGTGCAGTTGGAATTGCAGCCGCCATACGCGCCCGTATTTAACGCTGCTCCGTAATCACAGACCTCTCCAAGGCTAGTCTGCACTTGGGCATCCCCACAGGCACCGGGTAACTGGCAAGCGGCGGTACAAGTCGGATCAAGCGATGGTTCACATTGTTCGCCCCAATCCGCCTGAACGATTCCGTCGCCGCAGCCCGGCGGCTTGGTGCAGCCGGGGCTGCAGGTGCCGTACGTGCCGTCGTTAATACCGTCATCACAGTATTCGGGATTGGCGGCATCGCCATTCGTCACGCCGTCGCCACAAGAGGGCCCAAGCGTGCAGGTCGTGGTGCACCCGTTATACAAGGTGTCGCTGTTGGCGGCACCGTTGTCGCATTCCTCGCCGTAGCCCTGCTGGATGACGCTGTCACCGCAGAAGGGAGGCAATTTGCAGCTGGGGCCGCAAGCATTGGACTTGGCAGCGGCATAGCCATCGGTGTTCGTACCATTGTCACATTCTTCCCGGTTCACATTCTGCAAGATGGCATCGCCACAACGCGGCCCGAGTGTGCACGACGTTGTGCATTGATTGTAGCAGTCCGTGATTGTCGGGTCGCAGTTACCTGCCGTGCCATTGTCGCATTGTTCTCCGGGCGAAACGCCCGGGTTCGCGCCGCCGCACTCGGGTTTGCAAACGCTGTGGGCAGCATTGAAGCCGCTCAATGTCAGCTGATAGTTTGAGGCAGTGGTTTGTCGCTCCGCTTGGAACACGGCAATTTCGTAAACGCTGCCATTCTGTAGAGTGCCCAAATTGGGCGTGCTAGTGATATTAACGATGGGGCTTGTCGTGGACTGATTGGTGACAACGACAGAGGCCGTGCCATTGGAGAGGGTCAGAACGCCCTTCACCGCACCATGGATGCCACCGATATCCACCGCGAGTCGCTTATTGACGAACACCCAGACATCGTCATCGCCCAAGAAGCTCAACTTGTAAGTTATCGTAGAATCGTAGTTGAACCAGAAGCGAACCTCTGTGGTAAAACTGAAGTTGTGAGTTTCCGGTGTGACTGGCCAAGAGGGGTTGAAGATGCCCGAAATCTGTCCTGTATGTTCTGGGCTCCACGGCTTTGGAAAGGCGTCCGCAGGGAAGAACAGCGGATTGCCGTCGAAGGCAGCGTCAAGGAACGTGCCTATCCACGCATTGCCGTTGACCGCGCACTGCCCAGTGTAAGTTGCATCTGTCTGACAGGGCGTCGTATCAATCTGGCTACATGGTGTGAGATTTAGCGGATCAGTTGCATTGTAATAGCAAGCTGTGCATGGAATGGGGTTACCGGCGGCGTCGTGGTTTGATTGGTTCGTTGTCCCACACTGGTTGGTGTGAGTTCGAAGGTACTGTGCGCTGGTCAAACCATTGCCGTTGACGCCGAAGCGGTTCACGTATGTCGGCGGGTTGGAGCCTGTAATCAAGTACAGGTTGAGCGAGGTTCCGATGGTTCCATGGTATGCATTGGGTCCAGCCGCAGTGGGTACATTTGCAGCGTCGTTGTACCACTGCGAAAAACTTGCCACGTTCGCAATCCCCGAGTCTTTGCCGGCAACACCATTGTATGTGCCTAATGGCGACAGCAGCACAGGCTTTAGACCTTGGGTGTCAAGAGTGCCCTGCAATAGACCCTGGTTGGCATAGTCAAGACCGGTGGCGAATGCGGCTGCCTTCTCGAAATCCCCGCCCTGGTTGAAATCGCGCACCACCATCGGTACGACCATTGTGTCGCCGAGTGGCGGCTGCGTGCAGGTAAAGCCCGCTTCAAGTTGACAGGTTGAGGAGCAACCGTCGCCGCTTACTGCATTACCGTCGTCGCATTGCTCCGCACCGAGCACGAGACCATCACCGCACTTTGTGGTGCACGCGCCGCCCGGATTACTGGGTGTACCTGCGGGGCAAGTGGGCTCAGCCACACAATTGGCAGTGCAACCATCGCCCAGATCATTGTTCTTTGTGGTAGGGTCGCAGCCTTCAGTTCCTTCGACCACGCCGTTGCCGCACACCGTCTGAGTGCAACCCGATGCGTTGCACACCCACCCGGGCTTGACAGAGCAATCCGCATTGCAGGCTTGAGCAGTACCGGTAATACCGGGATCGCATTGCTCGGCCGGCGCTACTAATATGCCGTCGCCGCATACGGGCACGCAGGGTGCGCCTGCGAAGGGGCACTTGTAACCAGGCTCCAGTTGGCAGGTGGCGGAGCAGCCCGGGTAGACACTGTTCTTGTCGTCGCACTGTTCACCCACCTGAACGATGCCGTCACCACAAACGGGAGGTTGACAGACGCAGGCCTGTCCCGGAGAGCAAGTGCAGAACGGGGCCACTGTCTTGCAGTCCGCAGAACAACCGGGGCTGCCTTGATGGGTGCCTTGATCGCACATTTCGCCCAACCCGGTCTGCACGATGCCATCACCACAATAAGGCAAGCGCGTGCATTTACCGGGCGTGCAACGCCAACCCGTTTCGAATTGGCAGGTGGCGCCGCAGCCGTTGCCGACGTTGGGCGGATCGCAGGTTTCTCCGGTTTCAATGCGACCATTGCCGCAAGAGAAAAGTGCCACGCATTGTTGGCCGGGCAGGCACTTGTAGCCCTTGTCCTGTTTCGTACAATCTGCCGAGCATCCGGGGCTACTCTTGTACTGCCCTTGATCGCAGACTTCCCCAGGATTGATCACGCCGTCGCCACAGGTGTAGCTAACGATGCAGGGTTGCCCTTCTGTCGGACAAATATAATTGGGCTCAACTTGGCATACGCCATTGCAGCCGTCGCCGGCCAACGTATTGTGGTCGTCACACTTTTCGCTCGGCTGGTTGATCTTGCCGTCACCACAGCCGGGTGGCGCTGTCATACCGCAATTGACTGGTGGGTTGGCACCTTTGCACGGGTCGCTTGAGCTGCCGCCCGTGCCGACGTTGAAGCCGGCCCCGGTACCTGCATTGCTTGCGTTGCCTGCAGCCGCGCCCGCCCCGTTGCCACCTGCGCCCGTGACTTTGGCACCCGTTGAAGGATTGCTCGGACTGGCGCTGCCACATCCGGCTATCTGCACCGATACCAATCCCAAGCCTAAAACTACAATTAAGGAACGGATGCTTCGCATTGTGGCTACCCTTCAGGCAAATCGCCTCAGATGTAAGTTACAATTTATGAGCCTGCGCGGCTCTCGCAAATCGATTCCACTCGCTAATCAAGTAGTACTATTGACTACCTGGACGACCCATCTGCTGCAGGTGCGCGTAAGAATTACGTCCTGATTATAACGCAGCGCAATTCCTGTGCAAGCGAGAGCTACGGAGGCCTGTGGCTGCTTATGCCTGCAAATGGTCACAGGGCCACTTGCTGCTGGGCGAACGTGATTAGGCTGGCGCTCCCGGGTGCCACGGTGACACTGCTTGGAATGGGCACAACTCGCCACTGTACGGTCCAGGGCAGGCCGACGCCAGTCCCCAACGAAGTGTAGACCCCTTGTACTTCGAGTTCTAGATAGCCCGTACCGGGATAGATCTCAACGTCACCTTCACCCGGTGCAAATGAAGCAGGCGGCACATCCGTGAACTTCTTAATAAAGAGATCCCCACCCAAGGCATAGGCGAGCCAACCTCCGGTACCGTCTGCGATGAGCTTGGCACCGCTAGGACTAGTAGCTGACTGCGAGGAGTCATCGAACCAAACCATACTTGGCGATGTGGTTGTGGTTGTCGTTGTGTTCGCGGCGAGCGGGCCCGGAGTCATAGTCGTGCCCGCTGGAAAGAATGAGAGGCCACCGCGGGGCACGCGAGTGATTTCCCAAGGCGCGGCTGAAATGGCTTTGGTAGCTTTGATAGTATAAAGCAGCGTGATCCAACATGTGCCGACATCGGCCGAGAAATCCTTCGTTACGCTGGCACCTAGAGTCGCATTAGCCGCCCCCGTGGCCACGAGATGATTGCCGGTAACGGTCGCCGGATAATTGTTACCATCGATCTCAGCTATTGGCGGCCAAGTTGGCGACCATGCACTCTGGGGACTCGTCCAGAATGTGGAGCCAGAATTGTTGCATGTAGAATTAGGATCGTAACTGGCGCAGTTGTAGTTCACGATAACATTCTTGCCACCAATTGTCAGCGATGTGACACGAGCCCCAACTTGTGGATTTACGTCCATAACGACGTTGCTACAAGCCGTAAGCGTGAAGCGATAGTCGGAACTCGAAACCATTGTCGGCGTGACGGGATTGGACATGGCACCTCCCGTCGCTGCTCCGCCAGCCGCCGCTCCACCCGTCGCAGCGCCACCTGTGCCTGCGGGGGATGTGCCGCCGGTCGCCGCCCCTCCTGTGCCAGCGCCACCTAATCCGTTGCCACCGGTTGATACTGCGCCGCCTGTCGTTGTCCCGCTCGCGGAAGTGCCGCCCGTTGCGGCACCGCCCGTGGCAGAACTACCTCCGGACGAACCACCCTGGGCCGCTGTGCCACCTTGGCCGCCGTTGGATGTTCCGCCCGTGCCGTTCGTCGAGGGGCTGGTCGATCCACCCGTTGTTCCTGGGGCGGTTCCACCGGTACCATGCAGCCCGGCGCCGCCGCCGACCGACGAGTTGCCACTTGATCCACCCGTGGACGCGCCAGTACTTGCAGGATTGTTTGCGCTGGAGCAAGCGATGCTGACCAAACAACACCCCGCTAAAAGAGCTACTTTATCGAATTGCTTGTTCATGACTACACCAATGATTTGCGCTTACGAACCCAATCCACCGAGAAAGCCTACTCGTTCACTGCACTGAAAGCATTCTTTTCGAAGGCTTCACGCCCGAGCCCCGCGATTTGTTCGCGGGGCCCTTTTGGGTTGTCGCCTGTCTTTTGTTACGTATGGACTATTTGTACGATGCACTGAGCGCTGCACTGGTCACTACCGGTCGGACCTTCGTCGCATTGTTCCGGTGGCTGCACGATTTTATCGCCGCAGCGCGGACCGAGCTTGCATGTTTTCGCGATGCAACTGCCATACGGAGCATTATCGGCCGGAGCGTTGGCGGCACCGTAGTCGCACTCCTCGGGACCGTTTTTGACGCCGTCACCGCAAGTGGCGGCCGGTTGGCAATCGGTTGTACATCCGCCATACGACCCGTCATTGGTGCCATTATCGCAAGTTTCCGGCGCCTGAACGACGCCATCACCGCATACCGCGGGAACGCCGCAGGTAGCCGTGCAACCACTGTTTGCCACTCCGTTTTGGGCTCCGAGGTCACAGGTTTCACCGTAGTCGCCTTGAACAATGCTGTCGCCGCAACGCGGGCCCCAAACGCAGCCGACGTCACAATAGCTGTAGCCACCAATATTCACGCCGTCATCGCATTGTTCGCCACAGGCCGTGTCCGTCACAGTATCGCCACAGTAAGGGTTCTTTTGGCAGGTCTTGCCGCAACCACCGCATTGGGCCGTGGTGTTGCTCGCACCGTCGTCGCACTCCTCGCCAGGCTGAATCTTGCCGTCACCGCAGC
>Ga0075520_1000479_pt1 | contig 17521 bp, 14 predicted proteins | sample NGEPerB_FD_75100 | JGI IMG/M metagenome (GOLD analysis project Ga0075520, IMG submission 75100) | Arctic peat soil microbial communities from the Barrow Environmental Observatory site, Barrow, Alaska, USA - NGEE PermafrostAB12-B | ecosystem: Environmental > Terrestrial > Soil > Wetlands > Peat ... | reverse complement strand
TCCTTGGCGCTGGCCGGGATCGGCGTGCCCGGCCCATAGATGCCCTTGACGCCTGCGTCGTAGAGAAATTGGTGGTCCTGCCTCGGCACGACGCCGCCGACGAAGACGACGATGTCGCCCGCGCCCTGGGCTTTCAGCGCCTCGATGATCGCTGGCACCAGCGTCATGTGCCCGGCCGCGAGCGTCGAGACGCCCACCGCATGCACGTCGTTCTCGATCGCCTGCCGGGCGCATTCCTCGGCCGTCTGGAAGAGCGGACCGATGTCGACGTCGAAGCCGAGATCGGCGAAGGCGCTGGCGACGACCTTGGCGCCGCGATCGTGGCCGTCCTGGCCGAGCTTGGCGATCATGACGCGCGGGCGCCGGCCTTCGTGCTCCGCGAAGGCCACGATCTCCCGCTTCAGCTGATCCCAGCCTTCGGCGCTGTCGTAGGCAGCGGCATAGACACCCGAGACCTTCTGTGTGTCGGCGCGGTGCCGGCCCCACGCGGCTTCGAGCGCGTCGCTCACCTCGCCGACCGTCGCGCGCAAGCGCACGGCACGGATCGACAGCTCGAGCAGATTGCCCTCGCCGGTCTTCGCGCATTGCGTCAGCGCGGCAAGCGAGGCCTCGACGGCGACGGCGTCGCGCGACGCCCGCAGCGCCTTCAAACGCCTGACCTGGTTCTCGCGCACGGCATGGTTGTCGATGCTCAGCGTGTCGATCGAGGCTTCCTCGTCGAGCCTGTATTTGTTGACGCCGACGATGGTGTCGAGGCCGGAATCGATGCGCGCCTGCTTCTCGGCGGCGCTGGCTTCGATCTTCAGCTTGGCCCAGCCGCTCTGCACGGCCTTGGTCATGCCGCCCATCGCCTCGATCTCGTCGATGATGGTCCAGGCGGCATCGGCCATCTGTTGCGTCAGCGTTTCCATCGCGTAGCTGCCGGCCCACGGGTCGACGATCGACGTGATGTGCGTTTCTTCCTGGATCACGAGCTGCGTGTTGCGGGCGATGCGGGCGCTGAACTCGGTGGGCAGCGCCATTGCCTCGTCGAGCGCATTGGTGTGCAGGCTCTGCGTACCGCCGAACACCGCGGCCATCGCCTCGATGGTCGTGCGAACGACGTTGTTGTAGGGATCCTGAGCCGTCAGCGTCCAGCCCGAGGTCTGGCAATGCGTGCGCAGCATCGAGCTCTTCGCTTGCTTCGGCTTGAACTCTTCCATGATCCTGAACCAGAGGCCGCGCGCCGCACGCATCTTGGCGATCTCGAGATAGAAGTTCATGCCGATCGCCCAGAAGAAGCTGAGCCGGCCGGCGAAGGCATCGACGTCGAGCCCCTTGGCGATTGCCGTGCGCACGTATTCGCGGCCGTCGGCGAGGGTCAGCGCCAGCTCGAGCGCCTGGTTCGCACCGGCCTCCTGGATGTGGTAGCCCGAGATCGAGATCGAGTTGAACTTCGGCATCCTCTTGGCCGTGTACTCGATGATGTCGCCCACGATCCGCATGCTGGGGCCCGGCGGATAGATGTAGGTGTTCCTCACCATGAACTCTTTGAGGATGTCGTTCTGGATCGTCCCCGACAGCCGCTCTTCGCCGACGCCCTGCTCTTCGGCGGCGACGATGTAGCCGGCCAGCACCGGCAGCACGGCGCCGTTCATCGTCATCGAGACGCTGACCTTGTCGAGCGGGATGCCGCCGAAGAGGATCTTCATGTCCTCGACGGAATCGATCGCCACGCCGGCCTTGCCGACGTCGCCGGTGACGCGCGGGTGGTCGCTGTCGTAGCCGCGGTGGGTGGCGAGATCGAAGGCGACGCTGATGCCCTGGCCGCCGCCGGCGAGTGCCTTGCGATAGAAGTCGTTCGAGGCTTCGGCGGTCGAGAAGCCCGCGTACTGGCGGATCGTCCACGGGCGCGCCGTGTACATCGTCGCCTGCGGGCCGCGGATATAGGGCGGAAAACCGGGCAGCGTGTTGGTGGTCGGCAGGGCCTTGGTGTCGGCGGCGGTGTAGAGCGGCTTGACGACGATGCCTTCCGGCGTGGTCCAGCTCAGGGCCTCGACGTCGCCGCCGGGCGCCGAGCGCGCAGCCACCTCGCGCCAGGCGCGCAGCGCGGCGGAATCGGCGTCGTCACGGGCGTTTGTCATCGCGGTTGCTCGAAAGGACCAACACCGATTATCGCGGCGGCGCGGCCACAATCGCCGCCATGGCCAAGCCGACCGTCAGCCTCGTCGCCGCCGTCGCCCGGGACGGCGGCATCGGCTACCGCGGCGCATTGCTCGCGCGTCTGCCGGACGACCTGCGCCGATTCAAGGCGCTGACCCTCGGTTCGCCGGTCGTCATGGGCCGCAAGACCTTTGATTCGATCGGCCGGCCGCTGCCCGGGCGGCAGAACATCGTCCTGACGCGCGACAAGGGCTGGCATGCCGAAGGCGTCCTGGCCGCGTCGTCGCTCGCCGATGCGCTGGCGCTCGTCAAGGAAGGCGATCGTGTCTTCGTGATCGGCGGCGCCGACATCTACGCCCTGGCCCTGCCGATCGCCGATGTGCTCGAGCTCACCGAGATCGACGCCGAGTTTCCCGCCGATACCTTCTTCCCGACGTGGAATCGCGCCGATTTCAGGCAGACTTCGCGCGCGGCGCACGAGACGGCGGAAGGCCTGCGCTACAGCTTTGTCAGCTACCAGCGAATCGAGTCGGGAGAGTAGAGATGTCCGGTCACGGGTTTCACGCGCACGGTCCGCACGACCACGAGCTCGAGCATCAGGCCGAGGCTGAGCCGCACGGCATGGCCGGGCGCCTGGCGGTCGCCACGGCGATCATCGCCACCGTCGGCGCCATCTTCTCGTACATGGGCGGACTGGCGCAGCTCAACGCCGGGCTCTACAAGAACGAATCGGCGATCAAGAAGACGGAGGCCGCCAATCAATGGGCGTTCTACCAGGCCAAGAGCAATCGGCAGAACCTGGCCGAGCTGGCCATCGAGCTGGTTCCCGAAGCGAGGAAAGAGTATTACCGGGGCGAAGCCGAGCGTCGCAAGTCGGAGAAGGCGGAGATCCAGAAGAAAGCGCAGGAGCTGGATGCGGAATCGGTGGAATGGGGCGAGCGGACCGACCACCAGATCCATGAGGAGCATCGTTGGCAGCAAGCGACGACGGCGCTGCAGATCTCGATCGCTCTCGCCGCCATCGCCCTCCTCACGCGCAGCCGGCGCCTCCAGTACGGCGTCTACGGCGTGACGACGATCGGCATCGTCCTCGGCATCCTGGCCTGGAGGCAACTCTGATGCCCCAGCCGGCGCTCAGTCTCGAGCAGGCCAATCGCATCATCGCCGGCGCGCTCGCACGTTCCGCCGAGCTCGGCTACCAGCCGATGGCCGTGGTCGTGCTCGACGGCTCGGGCCATCTCAAATCGGTGCAGCGCCAGGACGGCGCCAGCATGTTCCGCATCGACATCGCCAGCGGCAAGGCCTGGGCGGCCGTCGGCATGGGCGCGGCCAGCCGCGTGCTCGGCGAACGCGCCAAGGGCAACCCGAATTTCTTCGTCGCGCTGGCGGCGACGGCGCAGGGCAAGTTCCTGCCGCAGACAGGTGCCGTGCTCGTCACCGATGCCGACGGCGCCGTGATCGGCGCCGTGGGTGCGAGCGGCGGCAGCGGCGACGAGGACGAAGCGATCTGCATCGCCGGCATCGCCGCGGCGGGCCTGCGCCACGCCTGAGACGACACCGCATTCGAACGTATCGAACTCGCCGTGCCGTTGCTGCGGCGTGGCTGCCGAGGGCGTCGGGCGACTGGCTCCGTTCATGTCCTCCGCTGTCGGCCTGACGGCCGACAGCTCCTCCTTTACTTCACTGCGCCAGTCGCCCGACGCCCTCGGCAGCAGGCACCAGTGCTCTGCGAAGGGATGAAGGCCCGAGTGCTTGCGCTGCTGCCACGAGCGCTGACCTTCGAGAGCAGCTCAGTCGTCGAGGCCGAGCTCCTGGATCTTGCGCGTGATCGTGTTGCGGCCGATGCCGAGCTTCTGCGCTGCCTCGATGCGGCGGCCGCGCGTCAGCTCGAGCGCGGTGTGGATGAGCTGAGCCTCGAATCGCCGGGTCAGCGTTTCCCAGACCATCGGCTCACCGGCACGCAGCAACTCGCGCGCGTCGTGCTCGAGCCCGGCCAGCCAGCTTCCTGAGGCCGGTGCGGTATCGACCGGCGCCGGTGTCGGCAGCGCGCCCGCCGGCGGCATCGAGCGGCTGGCCTGAGCCGCCTCGGCGGCCGCGCCGATCGCGGAGCGCGCGCCGATCTCCGGCGTGGGCGGCGAGGCGACCATGTCCGACGCCTCGGCACGAGCGGCCGGCACACGCACGCCGGCCTTCGGCTGCAGCTCCGGCGGAAGATCCTTGGCGTCGACGAGCTGCGCCGGCGCCATCACCGTCAGCCAGTGGCAGATGTTCTCGAGCTGGCGAACGTTGCCGGGGAAGTCGAACGTCACGAGGCTGGCCAGCGCCGCTTCGCTGATGCGCTTGCCTTCGACGCCGAGCTCGCGCGCGCTCTTCTGCAGAAAGAAACGGGTCAGCGCCGGAATGTCCTCCTGGCGTTCGCGCAGCGCCGGCAGGCGCAGGCGGATCACGTTCAGACGATGAAACAGGTCTTCGCGAAACGAGCCGGCCTTGACGCGCGCCTCGAGATCCTGATGCGTCGCCGCGATAACGCGCACGTTGCTGCGCATCGGGTTGTGGCCGCCGACGCGATAGAACTGGCCGTCGGCGAGGACGCGCAGCAGCCGCGTCTGCAGGTCGAACGGCATGTCGCCGATCTCGTCGAGAAAGAGCGTGCCGCCGTCAGCCTGCTCGAAGCGGCCGCGCCGCGTCGTCTGCGCCCCGGTGAAAGCGCCGCGCTCGTGGCCGAACAGCTCCGACTCGAGCAGGTCCTTCGGGATCGCCGCGGTGTTGATGGCGACGAACGGGCCGCTGGAGCGCTGGCTGTGCTTGTGCAGCGCATTGGCGACGAGCTCCTTGCCCGAGCCCGACTCGCCGGTGATGAGGACGGTGACGATGCTCTGGCTGAGCCGCCCGATCGCGCGAAAGACGTCCTGCATCGCCGGCGCCTGACCGAGGATCTCGGGCACTTGCGCCGTCAGCGCCTCGGCCTCGCCGACGTGCAGGCTCTCCTCGACCGCGCGACGGATCAGGTCGACCGCCTTCGGCACGTCGAACGGCTTGGGCAGATAGTCGAAGGCGCCGCCCTGGAAGGCGCTGACGGCGCTGTCGAGATCGGAGTAGGCCGTCATGATGATGACGGGCAGCTCGCGCATCTTCGCCTTGATCTTGGTCAGCAGCTCGATGCCCGAGCCGCCCGGCATGCGGATGTCGGAGACGAGCACCTGCGGCTGGTCGTCGTCGAGCGCGGCGAGCACGTCGCGTGCGTTCGTGAAGCTGCGCACCGCGAAGTCCTCGCGAGCGAGCGCCTTCTCGAGAACGAAGCGGATCGATTGGTCGTCGTCGACGATCCAGATCGGCTTCATGACGGCGACTTCATCACGCGAGCGGGATCACGATCTTGAACACGGTGCGTCCGGGTTCGCTTTCGAATTCGACAGTGCCATGGTGCTGCTGGATGAACGTTTGCGCGAGCGTGAGTCCCAGTCCCGAGCCATTCTCGCGGCCCGACACGAGCGGAAAGAAGATCCGCTCGCGTAACGCCTCCGGGACACCCGGGCCGTTGTCCTGGATATGCAATTCCAGTGCCAGTCGGTAGCGGTGCTTGCCGAGAGTCGCCTGCCGGGCGACGCGGGTGCGCAGCAGGATCACCGCGTCGCCGATGTCGATGCGCTCGCTCAGCGCTTCGGCGGCGTTGTGGGCGATGTTGAGCACCGCCTGGATCAGCTGCTCGCGGTCGCCGTGGAACTCGGGAATCGAGGTGTCGTAGTCGCGCTCCGTGGCCAGGCCGCGCGGAAATTCGGCGACGATGAGCGCCCGCACGCGCTCGCAGACCTCGTGGATGTTGACGTTGCCGACGACGTGAGGTTTGCGGTGCGGCGCGAGCAGGCGATCGACCAGCGCCTGCAGCCGGTCGGCCTCGGTGATGATGACCTGCGTGTATTCGGTGAGCGCGCGTGACTCGATTTCCATCTCGAGCAGCTGCGCCGCGCCGCGGATGCCGCCGAGCGGATTCTTGATCTCGTGCGCGAGATTACGGATCAGCTCCTTGGTCGCCTGCGCCTGCTCGAGCGCGCGCTCCTCGCGCTCCTGACGCGTCTGCTGCTCGATCTCGACGAGCTCGAAGAGGACATTGCGCGATCCGTCGATCTGGTTGACCGTGACCCGAACGGGCAATGTCTCGCCGTGGCTGGAGCCCGGGCGCTTGAGCTGTGCGTCGAGGCGGCTGGTCGCGAAGGCATTGCTGCTGACGGCCGCGACGGTGTCGCGAACCAGCTGCGCGTCGGCGAACCAGTCGAAGGCCGAGCCGCGCGACATGCTGCGCCGGGACAGCCCCAGCACGTTCTCGAACGACGAGTTGGCGAAGACGCATTCGCCCTCGGCCGTCACCTCGGCGACCATCGTCGCCAGCAGGTCGAGCGCCGCGTGGCCTGCGGCGGTCTCGTTGCACGACGCGGCCGGCTCCGAAGCGCTCGACGCGATCACAAGGTCGGCGTCGGCGCGGGCGGCGGCAGCTTGGCGATCTCGCGGCGCAGGGCGGCCACGTCGACTTCCTTGCGGGCGATCGCCGCGCTCATCTCGCCGACGCGGTCGACGTACTTCTGGTAGTTCTTCTCGCCGCCCTGGCGCTCGGGCTGGCCGTTGTTGTAGTCCTTCTTGAGCGCCGCGAGCCGGTCTTCCTCGGTCTTGAGCTCGCCTTCGAGGATGCGCCGGGCATCGCTGTCGCGGGCGCGCTGCGCCACCGGATCGACGCGTGCCGACGCGCCGCTGCCGGCGACGGGAACCGGGGAGCCGGAGCCGCGCGGCTTGGAGGTCTGGATCACGCTGACCGGCGCGCCTTCGATCTTCTTGCAGCCGAGCTTGTCGGCTTCTTTGGCCGAGATCGTGTTCTTGTAGTCGTTGCCGGGGCAGCGGTACATCACGCTGCCCTCGACGGTGCTGGCGCTGTCGGCAGCGAAGACCGCGCCGCCGGTGCAGACCGTGGCAATGGAGAGCAGGCAAAGAATGTGGCGTTTCATGTGGTCGTCTCCAGCCTGTCAACGCCGGCGGATGCTGCCGCGCCGACAGGCCGGGGCCGATTGTCTCGCAGCTTGCCTGCGCATCCGCTGCACGATCACACGATCAACAGGGGAACTTGGCTCCGCCAATGAAAAGGGACGGCCGTGCCGTCCCTTTTCTCTCAGGCACGCAAGCCTCAGAGGCTGTAGTACATGTCGAACTCGATCGGATGCGTGGTCATGCGAAAACGCGTCACCTCCTGCATCTTCAGCTCGATGTAGGCGTCGAGGAAGGCGTCGGTGAAGACGCCGCCCTTGGTCAGGAAGCCGCGACCCTTGTCGAGATAGTCGAGCGCCTGGTCGAGGCTGTGGCAGACGGTCGGGATCTTCGCGTCTTCTTCCGGCGGCAGGTGGTACAGGTCCTTGGTGGCCGCTTCGCCCGGATGGATCTTGTTCTCGACGCCGTCGAGCCCGGCCATCAGCAGGGCCGAGAACGCCAGGTACGGGTTGGCCAGCGGATCCGGGAAGCGCGCCTCGATGCGGCGGCCCTTCGGGTTGGACACGAACGGGATGCGGATCGACGCCGACCGGTTCTTCGCCGAGTAGGCGAGCTTGACGGGCGCCTCGAAGCCGGGCACCAGCCGCTTGTAGCTGTTGGTGCCGGGGTTGGTGATCGCGTTCAGCGCCCGCGCGTGCTTGATGATGCCGCCGATGTAGAACAGGGCGAACTCCGAGAGGCCGGCGTAGCCGTCGCCGGCGAACAGGTTCTTGCCGTCCTTCCAGACCGACTGGTGCACGTGCATGCCCGAGCCGTTGTCGCCGACGATCGGCTTCGGCATGAAGGTCGCCGTCTTGCCGTAAGAGTGGCAGACGTTCCAGACCACGTACTTGAGCTTCTGGGTCCAGTCGGCGCGCTCGACCAGCGTGCTGAACTTGGTGCCCATCTCGTTCTGGCCGGCGCCGCCCACCTCGTGGTGGAACACCTCGACCGGGATGCCGAGCGACTCGAGCACGAGCGAGATCTCGGCGCGGATGTCCTGGGCGCTGTCGACCGGAGGAACTGGAAAGTAGCCACCCTTGACGGTCGGACGATGGCCACTGTTGCCGTTCTCGTAGCTCTTGCCGGTGTTCCACGGCGCCTCGTCGGCATCGATCTTGACAAAGCAGCCCGACATGTCGGAGCCCCACCTCACGTCGTCGAAGATGAAGAACTCGGGCTCGGGGCCGAAGAAGGCCGTGTCGCCCAGACCCGATGCCTTCAGGTACGCCTCGGCCTTCTTGCCGATCGAGCGGGGGTCGCGGTCATACGGCTTGCCGTCGGCCGGCTCGAGCACGTCGCAGGTGAGGTTGATGGTCGGCTCTTCGAAGAACGGGTCGATCACGGCGGAGTTCGGGTCGGGCATGAGCAACATGTCCGAGGCCTCGATGCCCTTCCAGCCGGCGATCGACGAGCCGTCGAAGGCGTGGCCGGACACGAACTTGTCTTCGTCGAAGTGCGAAACCGGCACGGTCACGTGCTGTTCCTTGCCGCGGGTGTCGGTGAAGCGGAAATCGGCGAACTTGACTTCGTTTTCCTTCACCATGTTCATCACGTCGGCGACGGTCTTGGCTGCCATCAATCAATCTCCCAGGGGCTTGCGGTGGTTGTGTCGCGATTTTTCATGTGGGGCGAAGCCCCAAAAGCGCGCGTCGAAATTAGCAGAAAGCATGCCAGTGGCCTCGCCGGGCAGGCTCGTACTCGGTGCGGCGACACGCACCACGATGATGCCCCAGGACGGCGTCAACGCACCAGTTCCGCACCGAGCTTGGCCTGTCGCGAGCGCAAGCCATCGAGCATCGCCGCGTAGGCGGCCTCGAGCAGGCTCGGCTCGCCCTTCACGCCGAGCTCGATGTGGCGCCCCAGCTCGGGGTGGTCGACGCTCGGCAAGCTGAAGACCTTGACGCCCGGAAAGCCGGCTTCGATCGACTCCATGAGCGGGGTCAGCGCCGCCTCCATCGCCCCGTAGACGATGACCGACCGCTCGCGCAGCTCGGCGGCGCGATGCAGATCCGCAAAGCAGGTGTCGAGCACCCATTCGATCATCGGCCAGGCCATCACCGGAAAGCCGGGGACGAAGAAGACGCCGCCGGCGCCCGCTCGCAGCGAAAAGCCGGCAATCTTGTTGTACGGATTCGGAATGATCTGCGCGCCTTCGGGAAAGACCGCCATGTCGAGACGGTGCCGGTTGTCCTGCCGCGCGGGATCGAAGGTCTCGCCGCGCTCGCGGGCGATGTCCTTCATGCGCTCGACGACGAGCGCTCCCGCCTCCGGATGCAGCGCCAGAGGCACGCCGAGCGCCGCCGCCGCGCACTGCCGCGTGTGGTCGTCGGGCGTCGCGCCGATGCCGCCGCAGGAAAACACCACGTCGCCGCTGGCGAGCGCGGCCTTCAAGTCCGCGGTGATGCGCTCCGGCTCGTCGCCGACATAGCGTGCCCACGACAGGGACAGTCCGCGCGCGGCCAAGATCTCGATGACGCGTGGCAAGTGCTTGTCGGCGCGCTTTCCGGACAGGATCTCGTCGCCGATGATGATGAGCCCGAAGTTCATGGTCCGTTCCAGTCGTCGTCGTGGTCGTACGTCGCGGGCACCGTCGACGCGTCGCGGGCTGCCGATGCCACGGCCCTTTCGCCCGCCGCCTCACGCTCCAACCCGTCCGAAGCCCGCATGTCGCGCAGCGCGGCGAGCAGATAGTGGGCGAACCAGAGCGCCGAGAACGCGAACACCAGCGTGTACAGCCAGATGGAGACGAGGATGAGCAGCGGCGCGAAGACGAGCGCCAACGCGCTCACCGCCCACAGCAGCGACGGCGCCGCGCCGAGAAAGCCGGTGACGACACCCATGCCGAGCAGCGGCAGGCGATGCACCCGGATCAATCGACGGCGCTCGTCAGGGCTCGCATGCAGGGCCAGCACGTCGAAGGCGAAGACACGGTAGGTGAGCCAGCCCCAGATGAGCGGCGGCACGACCAGCACCAGTGGCGGAATGAACCAGAGCGGCACGCTGACGACGAGAGCGGCCAGCGCCGCGACGGCGCAGGCCAGCGACCAGACGACGCCCTGCCAGAAGCCGCCGCCGAAGCGCCGTTCGAGAAGCGGGAATCGCCGCAGGGCGACCAGCCGCACCATCGCCGGCGTCATCAGCAATGCGACGACAACGAGCGTGACGACGATGAAGACCGGCACGGCGAGCGCAACCACGACAAGCGGCCCGAGGACGCTGCGAAAGCCGTCGCCGCCGATCGCCTTGAGCCAGGAAAAGAGCGCGTCGAGCAGCGTCCAGTCCTCGAGCCAGGCGCGGACCGAGCCGACCGCCGGCTCCCAGAAAAAATAGCCGAGGACGCCGGCCGCGCCGCCGACCAGAAGCAACGGCGCGAGCGACAACGCGATCACTCTGGGATGCAGGCAGTAGGCCGCGGCGCGCCAGAAGGCATCGAAGATCATGGCGACACGCGGTCGAATCCGGGCGGCAAAGGCAGGCAGCGAGTGTAAGAGGGCTCGATCGGCCGGCCGGCACGGCCGAACACGTGCCAATTGGTAACGGTTTTCGCGCTGCGGGCCGCGCTGCGCAGCGAATCACGGCCCCGCGCGGGAAACGCGTTGCCTAGAATTTCGCGATGCTCATCGACTCGCCGACCCTGCTCGTCGCCGCCGCAGCGGGCGTGGCCATCGCCAGCGCCGCGGCCGCCTCGATCGGCGTGCGCCAGAAGCTGCGCCGCGCCGTCTGGTGGTGGATCGGCGCCAACAGCGCGCTCGCCGTCGCACTGGTCTGCCAAGCCATGAGCCAGGACGACGCCATGCTCGCGCCGCTGGCCGCCCTGCTCGCGCTGCAATGGCCGATCGTCACCCTCGCCGGCCTGCGCCGCTTCTTTGCCCGCGGCGACGCCGGCGTGGCGCCCTGGACCGACTGGCTCGCTCTCGGCATCGCCTCGGCCGTGTCGGCCGCGGCATGGTTCGTGCCCCTTGCCGCCGTCACGCCGCAGCAGGTCTTCGCGATCGCGACGCTCGTCGTCACGCTGCATGCCGCGTTCGTCGTCTCGCGCCTCGAAGACTTCGCGACCGCGCCAATTCTGAAGAGCCTGCTCTTCGGCCTGGCCTGCAGCGCGCTCGTGCAGGCGGCCTGGATGGCGCTGGCGTTCACGGCGTTGGCCCCGGCGCTCGGAGCCGCAGATGTCCCGTTGGGCGCCGTGCTGGCACAGACGGCGACCGCGCTGCTGATGCCGCAGCTGTCGCTCGTCATGAACCACGAGCGCAATGTCGCGCAGTTGCGGGCCTCGCACCGGAAGTTGCGCCACATGGTCGAAGTCGACACCCTCACCCAGCTGCCCAATCGGCGCCATTTCCACGAGCTCGCCGCCAAGGCGATCAAGGCGGCGCCGGAGATGGCCTCGGTGCTGGTCTTCGACGTCGACCGTCTCAAGCACATCAACGAGATGCTCGGCCATTCGCTCGGCGACGAGGCGTTGCGCCAGATCGGCACCGCCTTGCGCGAAACGCTGCGCCGCCGCGACGTCGCCGGCCGGCTCGGCGGCGACGAATTCGCCGTGGTGCTGCCGCGCACGCGCGTCGCCGATGTCGAGATCGTCGTCGCCCGCATCAACGCGCGGATCGACGACCGCCAGGTGGCGCCACGCATCGTCCGCGTCAAGCTCAATGTCGGTGCGACGCAGATGCTTGCCACCGAGTCGATCGCCGACGCCCTGCGCCGCGCCGAGATCGCGCTGGAAACGGCGCGCGACGAATCGCGCCGCAAGGCCGAGGCCGTCATCTCCGCCTTCGCCTCGGTGACCCACACGCCACTGCCTCTGGAGGTTGCCGCCTCGGCGGCGCCGTCGATCGGGCTGATCCCCATCAGCCTCAATCCGATCGGATTCATCCCGGTTGGCGAAGTGACGCTGGGATCGGTGACCTGAGAGCGTTGCGGCCTCGTACCAAACCGCATTCAAACGTATTGAACTCGCCGTGCCGTGCCGCGGCGTCGCTGCCGAGGGTGCCGGGCGACCGGCTCCGTTCATGTCCTCCGCTGCCGGCCTGGCGGCCGACAGCTCCCCCTTTACTTCACTGCGCCGGTCACCCGACACCCTCGGCAGCAGGCATCAGCGCTGCAAATGGATGAAGGCCCGACTGCTTACGCTGGTCTCACGAGCGCTGCGGCGGGTCGCTGTGTGGAGTGAAGTAAAGGAGGAGGGTCGGGCGCAGCCCGACCCGGGGGACATGAACGCAACACAGCGACCCGTCGCAGCGCTCGCGCACTGACCTCGTCACACGTGTCGATGCGTCGACGCGCTCGACCGCTGTTCAGGGCCTGCGCAGGTGCCACGCCTTCGGACGCGTGAAGGTCTGAATGCCATAGGTCGATAGCGTGACGCCGATGCCCGAGTCGCCGACACCGGACCACGGCAGGCGTGGGCTCACCCGGTCGCAGCAATTCCAGTAGACGCTTCCGGCGCGCACCTGCGCGAGCAGACGTCGCGCCCTGCTCTCGTCGCGCGTGTACACGCCCGCCGTCAGGCCGTATCGCGTGTCGTTCATGAGCGCGACCGCCTCGTCGTCGCCCCTGACCTTCTGGATGCCGATGACCGGGCCGAAGCTCTCGTCGCGCATCAGCAGCATGCCGTGGTTCGCTTCCGTGACGACGGTCGGCTCGAACCATTGCCCTGCCCGCGCGACGCGCCTGCCGCCAATCCGCACGCGGCCGCCCTTCGCCACGGCGTCGGCCACCTGGGCTTCGAGCACCGCGAGCTGCGGCGCCCGCGTGATCGCGCCGATGTAGGTAGCGTCGTCCATCGGATCGCCGAGCTTGAAGCCGGCGACCGTCGCGACAAAGGCGTCGACGAACGCGTCGTGGATGCGCTCGTGCACATAGATGCGCTCGACCGAGCAGCAGCTCTGCCCGGTGTTGTACATCGCGCCATCGGCGAGCGATTCGGCGGCGGCCTGCGGATCGGCATCGTCGGCGACATAGCTCGGGTCCTTGCCGCCGAGCTCGAGCTGCAGTCGGATCAGGCGCGGGCCGACCGCGGCTGCGATCTGCGCGCCGGTGGCGGCCGAGCCGGTGAAGAAGATGCCGTCGACGGGTTGGTCAACCAGCGCCGCGCCGGCCGCGCCGCCGCCGACGACGGCGATGAACGCGTCGCCGGGAACGCCGGACGCGTGCAGCAGCCGGGCGATGTGCAGGCCCGTCAGCGTCGCGAACTCCGAAGGCTTGTAGAGCACCGTGTTGCCGGTCAGCAGGGCCGGCACGACGACATTGCCGCCGACGAAGTACGGATAGTTCCACGCCGAGACATTGGCGACGACACCGAGCGGGTCGTGGACGATTCGCTCCGTCACCGCCGAGTCGGCGAAGACCTCTTCGCTCGCCGTGCTGGCCTCGACCTCGGCCAGGAAGAAATCGATGCGGCCGAGAAAGCCGTTCAGCTCGTTGCGCGACTGGGCGATCGGCTTGCCGACTTCCGACGTCAACGTTCTCGCCAGCGTCTCGAGCTCGGCGACGACACGCTCTCGAAACCGCGCGATCGCCGCCTTGCGCCCGGCCAGCGGCACGGCGGCCCAGCCGGGCTGCGCGGCGCGGGCACGCGCGACCTTGGCGGCGACGCTCGCCGCATCGTCGGCCGGCAGCTCGCCGAGCAGCGAGCCATCGGCCGGATTCGTGATCGTCAACGTCGTCGTCATGGTTGCCGCGCCGCGCGCGCGGCGGCGAGAAAGTCGTCGAGCAAGGGCCGGTCGTCGAGCGTGCCTTCGCCGGACCGGTGGAATTCCGGATGCCACTGCACCGCCGCCATGAAGCTCGGCCCCGGTTTGCGAATCGCCTCGATCATGCCGTCGACGGGACAGCGCGCCTCGACGACGAAGCCCGGCGCCAGGTCCTTGACGGCCTGGTGATGGACGCTGTTCACGGTCGCGCGCGGCGTGTCCTCGAAGATCTCGGCGAGCCGCGTTCCGGCCACGAACTCGAGTGGATGGAGATTGCGGTCGTAGCTGACGGCGTCGCGGTGGCGAACGTCGCCGGGCCGATGCGCATCGATGTCCTGGAACAGCGTGCCGCCATGCGCGACGTTCATCAATTGCAAGCCGCGGCAGATGCCGAGCACCGGCTTGCCGTGCGCCGCGAACGCGGCGAGCAGCGCCTTCTCGTAGTCGTCGCGGACGCGGTCGCCGTGCCAGCGTTCGTCGAGCGGTTCTTCGCCGTAGCTGCCCGGCCAGACGTCGGAGCCGCCCTCGAGAACGAGCGCATCGAGCCAGACGGCGAAGTCGTCGAGCGCGGCGTCGCCTTTGTGCGTGTCGCCGGCCGGGCTCGGGATCATCACCGCCAGCGCACCGGTCGACATCACCCAGTGCGCGACCGACTGCTCGACGTACTGCAACGTCTTGCCGGTGAAGATCGGCCGCTTGTCGTCGGCATGGAAGAAGCAGGCCGAGATGCCGACCTTGACGCGCTCGTGCTCCCTCGTCGGCGACGCGTTCACAGTGCGGCCGCGAAGAGGCGCTCGAAGTCGGCGGCCGTGACCGGGCGTGGATTGGTCTTGTGGCAGATGTCGGCCGTGGCGATCGCGACAAGGCGCGGGATCGCCTCGCGCTGCACGCCGGCCGCGCCGAGACTGGGCGCGATGCCGATCGTCTGCTTCAGCTTTTTCAGCCAGTCGAGAAAGCCCCGCGCGCCGCCGCTCGCGCCGACCACATGCGCCAACTCCTCGAACTTCGCCGGCACCGCCTCGGCGTTCCAGGCCAGCACGGTGTCGATCATCAAGGCGTTGGCGAGGCCATGGTGCATGTCGCAAACCGTGCCGAGCGCGTGGGCGCACGAATGCACGGCGCCGAGGTCCTTCTGGAATGCGATCGCGCCCATCATCGAGCTCATCATCATGTCGGCGCGCGCCTCGATGTTGCCGGGCTCGGCGACGGCCCTGGCCAGCGAGCGCGCGGCCAGCCGCGCGCCTTCGAGGGCGATGCCGTCGCAAAGCGGGTGGTAAGCGGGCGACAGATAGCTTTCGACGTTGTGTGTCAACGCATCCATGCCGGTGGCCGCGGTCACCGCGGGCGGCAGGCCGAGCGTGAGCGCGGGGTCGGCGAAGACGACCTTGGCCAGGATCAGCGCCGAGAAGACGACGCGCTTGATGTGCGTGTCCTCCTCGCTGATGACGCTGCTTCGCCCCACTTCGCTGCCGGTGCCGGAGGTTGTCGGCAAGGCGATGAAATACGGCAGCTCGGCGCCGATCGGCCGCGGCTGCGGCGGATGGTCCCAGACGTATTCCATGATGTCGCCCGGATGCGTGGCCATCAGGCCGACGACCTTCGACACGTCGAGCGCAGCGCCACCGCCGATGCCGACGACGCAGTCGGCACCGTGCGCGCGATACGCCGCGGCCCCCTCCGTCACCTGGCTCGCCGTCGGATTGCCGAACACGCCGCCGTAGACCGCCGTCGCGAGTCCGGCGTCCTGCAGGCTCTTCTCGAACGCGGCGAGGAGCGGCAACGCCGCCAGCCCCCTGTCGGTGACGACGAGCGGCCGGCGCAGGCCGCGGCCGGCCAGGTGCTCGCCGGCGAGCCGGCTCGCGCCGGGGCCGAAGTGGATCGTCGTCGGGAACGAGAACTGGGTGATGGTCATGACGGAAGACGGATCGTTGAACGGGAAAGCCGGGGCCGGCTCACTGCATGCGCACCCAGCGAAGCTCGATGACGTCGCTCGGCCACTGCACGGCATGGACCGATTTCTTCATCGCCCAGCTGAGCGTGCGGCGATAGAGCGGAACCGAAGGAATCGCGTCGGCGACGATGCGCAGGGCCGTGCCGGACATCGCCCGGCGCTTCGCTTCGTCGGGCTCGACGCGAATGGCGTCGATGAGCGCGTCGAGCTTCGGATCGCTGAAGCGCCCGGCGTTGAAGGTGCCGAGGCCGCCCTTGTTCCAGGTGCGGAACAGCGCGTTGAGCGAGGCCCACGCGTCGGTGGTCGGCGTCCAGCCGAACTCGACGAGGCTGGCGGTGCCCTCGCTCAGCTTGGGAAAGAACTGGTTGGTCTGCGACGAGCGCATCGTCGTGCGGATGCCGACCTGCGTGAGCATCGCCGTCATGGCCTGGCAGACCGCTTCGCGCCAGGCGACGTTGACGCAGTCGAGGGTCACCGAAAAGCCATTCGGATAGCCCGCCTCCGCCAGCAGCGCGCGCGCCTTCGCCGGATCGAACGGCAGCCGCTTGTCGAGCTCGGCGGGCGAGCCGTCGACCCGCGACGACAGGTACGCGCCGGTCGACTGGGCCAGGCCGCGCAGCACCTTCTGCCCGATCAGGTCGATGTTGATCGCCTGGTACACGGCGCGCCGCACGCGCAGGTCCTTGAACGGATTGCGGCCCTTGACGTCGGAGCCTTCGAGCTCGTCGTGGGCGACATCGAAGACCAGGTACTGCTCGCCGAGATCGGTGGTCTGCAGCACGGTCAACGCGCCGTCGCTCTTGATGCGCGCCACGTCGGGTGTCGGCGGGTCGAGCACCATGTCGACCTCGCCCGAGATGAGGGCGGCCAGGCGCGTCGCATCCGAGCGGATCGGCAACCAGACGACCTCGTCGACGTTGCCCGAGCGCTTGTCGCTCCAGCCCCACCAGCGCGGGTTCTTCTTCAGCACGGTGCGGATGTCGGGCTCGTAGCGGTCGAGCATGTAGGGCCCGGTGCCGTTGGCATTGCGGACCGCAAAGGTTTCCTGCTTGCCGTTGAAGTCCTGCGCGACCTCGACGTTGTGCAGCGCGCACCAGGCCTTGCTCATCATCGGCAGCGTGATGAACTTCTGCGGCAGCACCGCGTCTGGCGCCTCGAGATCGATCTCGAGCGTCGCATCGTCGACCTTCTTCGCCGCGACGACCCCTTTGAGCTGAAAGGCGCGCTGCGATGGCGTCGTCATCGCCCGCTGCACCGAAAAAACGGCATCGTCGACCGTGAACGGCGTGCCGTCGTGAAAGACGACGCCCGGGCGAAGCTTGAAGCGCCAGGTCCTGCTGTCGACTTGCTCCCACGACAGGGCGAGCGACGGCTCGACGTTGAACTTCTCGTCGCGATTGACCAGGGAGTCGTAGATCTGGTAGTCGATGCGCGCGTGATAGAGCAAGGCCAGCGCATGCGGATCCATGGTCTGCGGATCGAACGCCGTGGCGATACGCAGCGTGGTCGCCTGCGCCGACGTCGCGGCCAGGAACGCCGCGACCACCACGGCGATGAGGCCGCCGAGTCGACGTGTGGCCGTTGACGGGATGGCGCGGGCCGAGGGCATCGTGGTCCTCGTCGAGCTGGAGGGCCGGTGCAGGCGCGGGGCGGTGGGGCGCTCTGCGTAGCGAAGCAAAGGAGGAGTTCCCGGGCAACGCCCGGGATCGGGGGACATGAGCGG
>Ga0075520_1000478_pt1 | contig 17527 bp, 14 predicted proteins | sample NGEPerB_FD_75100 | JGI IMG/M metagenome (GOLD analysis project Ga0075520, IMG submission 75100) | Arctic peat soil microbial communities from the Barrow Environmental Observatory site, Barrow, Alaska, USA - NGEE PermafrostAB12-B | ecosystem: Environmental > Terrestrial > Soil > Wetlands > Peat ... | reverse complement strand
TCTTCGAGTTGCGAAGCTGTCCCATTGTCCGGGCGGTTCCTTGCCAAACTCATAAAACACATGCTCGGCCGCCAACTTCCGCAGGATGCGCGACGAAGTCCGGTGCGCCGTGTCGCGCCTCATCCTCGCTTCCTCTCTCGTGGTGATTGCAAGCAGTTCCGCACGTCCCGGACGAAATCCCAACTTACGATAAAACCAAAATGCGCCGGACTTGATGGCCTCTTCGTTCTCATGACCGAGCTGGTAGGGATAGACCGAAAAACAGCTCACGCGGGTAAGCTGATGCAGGAAGTGAAGAACCTTGGAATAAATCCACGCCGTCTCCCCATCGCGAAAGGCGTAAAAGGTGTTGAACCCAACCTCCATCCACTCAAACAGCGAGATGCCCTCGATGTAATTGATGGGAACGCCATTCTTCAGCGTCAGACCCGCATGGTAAGCGCGCAGCGGCAAACGCCGCTCGGGCGGCAGCCCCCAGAGGAAGATCTGCACGCCGCGTCCCACATCCGCCTGAAAAACCTGATTCGGATCGCCACGGGTTGTGCCGTACAGTTCGCGATAGCGGACGGTGAGGGCGGTGCGAGTCATATTCAATATGTCTTCGCCTTGCCGGCGAGAGAGTTTACGAACTGGCAGCGGCGGCGAATCCATCTCGCCGGCCAACGAAACCTGGTTGCGGCGAAGCAGTGGCTGCCGGTGGTAGAACATTCGCGATACTTTTCGACGGGCGCGCGTTCGGCTTGCTGCGGAATTGCCCAGCTTCCACGAGACGTTGACCGCTAACGAGTCATAGAGCGATGTCCTCTGCAAGCTGGAAAGAGGCATATCGGCGACGCGCTGCAAAAGCCATGGCAGTATTTTTTTCGGTCCACCGGCGGCATTCGCCATCCACTCAAAGAAAGGCGTATCAGCTTCGACGAGCGAATCGTCACCCAGCAGCGGAACAAAAAGGGGCAGTGCCACCCCCATCTGGCGACTCTGCACCTCAAAATTCCACTCGACCGTAAGCTGTTGCGGATAGCGCTGCGTCAGCCAGCGGGCCACGTCGTAGGTGAAGTTGTCGCTGATTGTCGTGCCCGCAATGCCGGAGAACTCCTCGTCGTCGAACCGCTCCATGTCAGCGCCCGAAGCCGGAAGTCGCCCCACCTGGTGCGCAATGCCGGTCAGCAAATCGTCGGCCAGGTGCGCAACTTTGCGACTTTGCGGAAATGCCCGCAGGAACAAGAGCACGTCATGAAAACGGATGAGAGATTCGGCATCCTCGAATTCGACGTGCCCCATCGCAGACAGGAGCCTCTCGATGGTCTCGGCACAACCGCGTCCGTACAGAAGTTTGGAGGCTTCCAGTTCCGCCCAATGGGAGGCTGCGCCGGCGGTCACGTTTCACCCTGGCCTGCGGCGGAGGCTTTCATGACCGCAGGAACATCACCTGCGAACGGTTTCAACTCTTCCATCACGTAAGGCTTTTCTGCAGACGACGGCATCAGGGCCGAGACCTTCGCCGACCTCACGGCTCCCGCCACCACAAACAGGTTGGTCACCAGGATGACGGTGAATGCCATCGCGGGCAGAAAGGCAAACACCTCCCCGCGGGCGCTGACGATCGCCAGGGCCAGCACAGCCGTGACCAGCCCACGTGGCAGCATCCAGAACAACAACTCGGTTTCCCGGCGGGTCACGTCCCGGACCGCCCATCGGCTGGTCTGCATGGCGAGGAAGCGTGCCAGGAGCAGCGCCGCGAGAATACCGGCGATGGGAAGCAGGTATTTCCGGCTGACAAACTCGGCCACAAACCCCAGGAGAACGAAAAAGAACGAGCGCACCAGAAAGCTTAGCTCGGCATGGAAAGCGAGCAGGCGGGCGCCCTGTCGAGTCACGTGGGGTGTACGGGGCAGATTGGCCAGAGTGACTCCAAAAATCAACACCGCCAGCAGGCCGCTGCCGCCGAAGTAGCGCGCCAGCGCGTACACACCAAACACCACTCCCAAGTTCGCGATGTTAACGTTGGGTTGGCTGGCCAGCAGCGGCCAGAGCCGTGACCAAATGGCGCCCGCCACCACGCCCAGGAGTAACGCGATCACGATGTGCCGGGAAAAGTCGGCGGCCACCCCGAACAGCAGCGAGTGGCTCACGTCCGCATTCAGCAAGCTGCCGATGAGCAAAACGGCGATCACTTCGCCCATGGTGGATTCCAAAGTCAGCGTGATCTTGACGGATTCAGGAGTAGAAATCTGTTCCAGGGCGGGTATGACAATGGTGCCGCTGGTGCACCCCAAGGCCGCTCCCAGAAGCACGCAGTCGCTCCACTGGAGGTGCAGCAGTGCCCGGCCCATCAAGGCAATCAATCCCAGGCTCAGTCCATAGCTGACGATCATCAACAACAGTGCGGCGGGAGCGTAGCGGGCGGCTTGTTGCAACCTGAGTTCGGCTCCGCCGGCGAAAAGAATCAGGATGAGGGCCAGCGTTCCGAGGATATCGATGGCGCCCTGGAAGGTTGCAGGCCGGACCCAATGCAAAATCGGACCAAGCGTCACGCCGATCAACAGCAGCACAACCAAGTCAGGCACACGGGTCAAACGCGACAGCCGGTTGGCAATGTACGCCACCACCAGCAGAGTGCCAACCATACCGAATATAAGCGTCAATTGCACAATGAGGATTTCGCCAGTTCAGCCCCGCACCAGGATTGACGGAAGGACACATCATATACGGAAGTTCGGAGACGCCATAGACAGAAAGACTGATCGTTTCCATCTGCAACCGCCGCGGGCCTGTTGGATTTGGCAACATTATGGCCAGAACCAACGGGGCGGCTATTCTATATTCGCGATTCGCGAATAGCGAATCTCGCCCAGACTATCCACCCTACCGCCAGCAGCGTGAGCACGGCGATAATTCCTTGCGAGATCACGCAATACAGACACCACACCTCCAGAACACGGGCCTCGATGTTCGTCAAATATAAAGCGAACCCCATCCCAATCAGAACGCACACCAGCAGCAGCCCACGGCGGCGCATAAATCCCAAGACGCCGATCAGTAGGTATCCGACGATGCCGGTGGCGGCCACCGGTACGCCGCGGATCACTGCGTATGGGCTGTGGTTCACGACCCCACAGTCCCACTTGTCATTGATACTGCAGGGCTCTGAACCCGTGTCGTAGTGGACTTTCAGGGCCAGCACTGAAACCACGATCCCGGCGATCGCCAGCAGAACGATGAGATAGCGCACGAAGTTTCTCCCGTGTGGAATTGTAACGTGGAATTTGCAGCACGCGAATTGGCTCCGCCATTCGTCTCCGTCACAAACCATTGTGATGTAGTAGAATCCTTCTGCTCATGCGCCGTCTTGCTGCCAGTTTGCTGCTCTTGCTGCTGTGTGCAGGGCTGGCTCTGTCCGTGCTGGTGGCGCGGGAATCCAGTGTTCCGGCCTGCTGCCGTCGCAGCGGCAAACACCATTGCGCGATGCTTCCCCAAGGCGATGGCTTCCGGGCGGTGACCGCCAATTGCCCATATCGCCGCTTCTGCGCTCTGACCTCGCACTCGACACCTTGCAGCACCGCAGCTAGCGCGCTGAGCGTCAACCTGGGCGGCGAGAATTCGATCGCACTGGCGTCTCCTGACCTCCCTTTGCACGTTGCCGGCAATGCCCAGAAACGCGGTCCTCCTCTTTCCTAGTTCTCTTCTCCCGACAGGTTTATACACAAGCCAGAGCCTGCTCACGATGCAGCCGAGCACGTGCTTCTTCCTTGGGGTACAGGGTGGAGCACCGCTTGAGCGGTGCAGTTACGATTCGAAAATGAGACGGCTTTAGCCGCTGAGGCGACAGAAACATTACCTCAGGCGCTAAAGCGCGATCCCGGAACTGGCAGCAGTTATGCACGCCTGAAAGGCGTGCTCCACCCATCGTCTATACAGCAGATGTGAAACTGCTATACGGAGAGAGCCTATTTTGCAGCACAACGTCCGGATTGCGAGGACGGCCGCGCTCATCCTGCTCATCAGCATCTGGGTGACATTGGCAGTCTCGCCATCCGCAGCGACTGTGTTCGGCAATGTGCGCGGCGTGGTCCACGACCCGCAGCACCACCCCATCACTGGGGCGCACGCCACGCTGCAAGCCGGCGATTCGACTTATTCCATGACTGCCGAGACTGGCGCCGATGGAGAGTTCCATTTCGACGCCGTCCCGCTCGGTCAATACACCGTCACCGTCGAAGCAGCCGGATTCGCTCCTCAGAAGCAGGCCCTGCTCGTAGTATCGGGCAGTGCGCCAATCTTGCATTACCAGTTGGCGATCACCATGGCGCAAGAGAAGGTCACGGTCACGGCAACGCCTGAAGACCTGGATCCGGAGTCGCCGCGCAGAGACATCGTCATCGACCAAAAGCAGATCTCGCGCTACGCGGGTGTGGATGCCAGCAACAGCTTCAAGATCATCACGGAATTTGTTCCCGGAGCGTATATGGTGCACGATCAGCTCCACGTCCGTGGCGGCCACCAGATCACCTGGGCGATCGACGGCGTGCCCATACCGAATACGAACATTGCCTCCAACATCGGGCTGCAGTTCAATCCCAAGGATGTCTCCTACCTCCAGGCCGAAACCGGCAGCTATGCGGCCGAGTACGGCGACCGAACCTACGGTGTTTTTAACGTAGCCCCGAACAACGGCTTCGAACGCAATCGGGAGGCGGAGCTGATCGCCAGCTACGGCAACTACAACCAAACTGACGACTGGCTGAGCTTCGGCGATCACACTGCGAAGTTCGCGTATTACGCCAGCCTCAGCGGCAACAATACGGACTGGGGTCTGGAGCCGCCCACCAGCGTCAATGTGCACAACCAAGCGAGTGGGGGCGGAGCGTTTACTTCTCTCATCTACAATCCCAATTCCAAGGACCAGTTTCGTTTCGATGCCGGCCTTCGCCTCGACTACTACCAGGTGCCAAACGATCCTGCCATGCAGGCCGCGGGCATTCAAGACCGCGAGCGCGAGCAGGACATCTTTGGCACGGCCACCTGGGTGCACACGTATTCGCCCGGTCTCATGCTGATTGCATCGCCGTTTTATCACTTCAACCGCGCCGGTATGAGGGAGGGCGCAACGACGTTCCCATCGCCACGGACAATCGTAGCTCCAACTATGAAGGAGGCCAGGTAACAGTTTCTGCCATCAACGCCCGCAACAATGCGCGTGCGGGGATCTATGCCTTCGCGCAGCAGGACAACACATTGTTTTCGGTGATCGCAAATAATGGTTCGGGAGACGCCTTCAGCCAGCGCGTGTCTCCGGGCGGCAACCTGGAGGCGGTGTTTCTCGAAGACCAGTTCAAGGCGACGTCGTGGCTAACTTTGACGGGAGGGATTCGGATTACCCACTTTGACGGTCAGCTCACCGAAAATGCCGCCGATCCCCGCCTGGGAGCGGCCATTCGCATTCCTAAGCTCAATTGGGTGCTGCGGGCCGCTTACTCCTATTGCTACCAGCCGCCACCGCTCGACACCGTGTCGGGACCGCTGCTCCAGTACGCGGCCAGCCAGGGAGTTGCCTTCCTTCCCTTGAAGGGCGAACGCGACATTCAGCAGGAGTACGGGGTCACCATTCCGCTGCGCAACTGGGTGTCAACCCTCACGTACTTTCACACCGGAGCGCGAAATTTCTTTGACCACGATGCCATCGGTAATTCAAACATCTTCCTGCCGCTCACCATTCAAGCGGCCCGCATCAAGGGCCTGGAAGCAGCCGTCCGCTCGCCGCTGATTCTCAACCATTACCACGCCCATCTGGTTTACTCGAACCAGCAAGCCCAGGGGTTCGGAACCGTGAGTGGCGGGCTGACGGATTTTTCTCCTCCGCCTGTTGGGGGCTTTTCTCTGGACCACGATCAGCGCAACACGCTTTCTGCCGGGATGGAGGGCGATCTGCCGTGGCGCAGCTTTGCCGCCCTCACGTTCAACTATGGCTCGGGATTTCTCAATGGCAACGGGCCCAATCACCTGCCGAGTAATTACACCTTCGATTTGGCGCTGGGAAAAACTTTCGGCGAGAGGATTACAGTCCGGCTAATCGGCGCCAACATCACCAACAATCGCTACCAGTTGGATAACAGCAACACTTTTGGCGGCTCGCACTGGGCCGATCCCCGAATGCTGTCGGTACAGGTGAAATACCGGTTCCACTACTGAGGCAGCTCGATTCGGCATTGCAAAACCGGCCTTCGGGGACACGCACAATTCAGAGAATGTTCACCGCTCTCGCTGCCAGCAACACGATGATGGTCAAGGAGATGAGCGATTGCAGCATCATCAGACCCTTCGCCCAACGGGAAAGAATCTGCGTATCCGTCGGAGACAACGCTGTGCTGGTGTTGAACGAGAGAAAAAGATAGTCGATGAAGCGAGGATGCCAGCTATCGGGCTTCGCCGGGGATTCCTGGTGAAGGGCCATCTGGGGAAAGAGGAATGCGCCTTGGTTATGACTCCTTGCCTTTTCCCGCTGGTTGGGACCTCCGGCGTCTAACTTCCAATACCAAGCCGCAAACACCAGCACGTTGCTTACCCAGAGGGAGGCTGCCGATTGCAGGAGATCAAGCGGTGACTCCTTGTGGGTTGGCAGGAAGCGTATCAGTAGGACAAGGGACGCGATCACGGCCAGCGTGACGGAACTGATCAGAATCAGCCCGCCAACGTACGCAGTCTCCTCGGCGCCTCTCAAATGAGAAATCGAGACAAACGTGGCGAGCACGGCGAAGACGGCAACTAACAACCAATTGGGCCCAAGGCTGAGCATCTCAGGCAGGGAGAAATGAAGAACAACAACGGCTGCCAGCGCCAGAATGACCGGCCAGCGAGGCTCAGCAGACCTCGGTCGATTGGACATGAATGTGATCATACTGCCCTGGGCACCGTGCGACCAGGGCGAGGAACCTTCCGGTGGGACGGCGGAGGAGTTTTGTGCGCGCACGTTTTCGCTGTGCTCGGGGGCAAACTCCAAGCATAAGTATTCCGGTCGCGCTGACCAACCATCACTTAATGCCGAACGCGAACAGGCCCACTACGGCACCGCCCAAAATCAGGAAAGCAGGATTGAGCTTGAACCGTAGCAAGGTCATGAACACGACGAATGCGATGGCCGCGGCAGTCGCACCGGTAATTGCCCCTTTGGCGATGGCATAACAGCCGGCCAGAAGCAGACCGATGGAGACGGGCGCAAGTCCCTTCTGAATCGACGCTCGCCACGGCCACTTTTCCAGCTTCTTCCAAAGCCGGCCCACTAGCAACGCCAGCACTGCCGTCGGTCCAAAGAAGGCGAGCAGCACCACGATGGCGCCCACCGTCCCGGCGGTCCATTCTCCGATAGAGACAATCATCATCATGTTGGGTCCGGGCGCCATCTGCCCCATGCTGTACAGGTGGATCAGTTGCGTGAAGTTGAGCCAATGATGGACCTCAACGGTGAGGACCTTGAGTTCGGGGAAAGCCGCCATGCCGCCGCCGACAGTGAGGAGCGACAGATAGGCGAACACGCGAATGAGCGCCGGGATTTGATTCATTAGCGCACACTCTCCTTCCCGGCTCTGCGTGGGTGGTACCAAAGAATCGCGATGATACCGACGGCGATAAGCACCCGGGGGACGGACTGGTGCAGCCAGTTGACGCCGAGCACCGTTAGCACAATGAAGACGAGGTCGTAAACGTGGGCCAGCGACTTCCGTCCCAGTTGCACCGTGGTGGCGAGGATGAGTCCGACCGCCGCGGCCGCCACTCCCTTGAGCATGGCTGTGACCACTGGCCGATCGCCGTGCACGTGGTAAAGCATGCCCACGATGTACATGAGCACCGCACCGGGCAGGCAGATGCCGACGATCGCGGCCAGCGATCCCAGAGTCCCGCGTAGTTTGTCTCCTACCAGGATTGCCATGTTGGTGGCATTCAGACCTGGCAGGGTCTGGCTGATCGCCAGCATTTCGACGAATTCCCTGTCGTCGATCCACTCGCGCTTGGCCACAAGACCGCTCCGCAGGTAGGCCACGACACCACCGCCGAAGCTGGTGGCCCCGATCAGCAGAAACTCGAGGAAGATGTCGCGGATGGAAGCGCTCTGCGCCGCAGGGGCGCCGGCGGATATGGGTGCGAGGGCAGGTTTTGCAACCGCGTTACTCATGGCTTTGGGGTGCATTTCCTTTCAGGCGGTAGACCATCCCCGTCTTAGTTGTGCCCAGCGTGATCCAGTCCTGGACGTCCTGTTGTAGCGTGATGAAGAACTGCTCGGACAGTTTCCTCGGCTTGTCGGCCACATTTTCCTTACGATCGAACTTGGCCTGATAGGCGAACTCGCCCACCAGTGGCATATGCTCGCCTCGGGTCCGCCATAGCGCCACGTTGCACTTGGCGAGAATGCCCTTCCCGAAGTCGAGTTCTCCGAGTTCCAGGAGGACCTCTTCGACGATCCCTTCGTTCACCAGGCTGACCTTCTCGTCATCGGACCGCTTCATCACGGCGAGCGCCGGAAATACGTGTGCCAGCGTTCCCATCGAGTTCTTGTCCGCATCGTGCATCTGGCTCAGGCCAAAGACGCAGTTGTGCGAGTACAGAAGGCGGTATCCCCCGATTTCATCCTTCAGCGGCAGGGCCTCCGCCTTGAACTTGATGCGATAGGCGCCGGCGATATTCGGCCTCACGTCCAGAGCGGCGGCTTTCAGTTCGTCTGGATGACGGAACTTAAAGACCATTTCCGGATCGCCCACGGGGAAGCCATCGACGTAGCTGATCCGCCGCCGCAGGATGAAGGCGTTGTTGTAGAGGCGGAAGTCCGGCGTGTCGAAGAAAATGATTTCCCGGACATCCGGCCTGCGACCGGCCTTGGGGTCGGTGATAAAACCAACTCCGAGCTTCTTCGCTGTGCGCTGCACCAGCTTACCGAAATCGCGGAAGCTCTCCACCGAGACAAAACGGTCGGGCTTCAGGATGAGCTTGGCTTCGAGGTATTGGACGCGATCTTGCGGATGACCGTCACTGTAAGCCGCCTCAGCAGCCGGCACTCCCTTGGCGGTCCCGTTGGTTTTCTTATTGCTCGCCTCTTTGCTCTTCTTGTCCGTGTTCTTCTTTTCCTTGTCTTTCTTTCCCACTGGGCTTCCTCCTGCGATATGCGACTCGAGGGCGGAGATCAGCTTCCGAGACCCAAGCTGAACGTAACAACGCCAGCATGCTTGCAACCGCTGGTGTGTTCGGGGACCTTGACAACTCGGTTGACTCTGGTAGCTCTGTCCATTGCCAACCTGTCCTTCATGTTTACTCCGTACAGGACGGTGGCGCTACTAGGAAAATTGCTGGGGGCTTCCTGTTTCTTGCATGCTGAGGTCACACCTTTTGGGATTTGGGCAGGCAGGACTGTATATCGATTCCTATCGTCTCGGCATCCAAACGTCCATGCCCGCACTTGCATCGAACTGTCGTGCGACAATCCTCGGGCAAAGAATCTTCGTCCAATGGGAGTTGAAGGCCGCAATCGGAAGGTTTGCGTACCGTAGGTACGCGCCCTATGATCGAACATCATGAATTTACCCTCTAGTGTGACCTGGTACAAGAACGCCATCATCTACGAAGTGCACGTGCGCGCTTTCTTTGACAGCAACTCAGATGGCATCGGCGACTTCGGCGGCCTGACGCAGAAACTTGATTTCCTGGAAGATCTTGGAGTGACGGCCATTTGGCTCCTGCCCTTCTGCCCCTCGCCGTTGCGGGACGATGGATACGACATCGCCAATTACACTGACGTCCATCCCGCTTATGGGACACTGAAGGATTTCCAGCGCTTCCTGCGTGAGGCGCGTCGCCGCGGCCTGCGCGTGATCACCGAGCTGGTCTTGAATCACACCTCGGACCAGCATGTATGGTTTCAGCGCTCCCGCCGGGCGCTCCCCGGCAGCCGCTGGCGCAATTACTACGTGTGGAGTGACACCGCGGAAAAGTATTGTGACGCTCGCATCATCTTCAAAGATTTCGAAAGTTCGAACTGGTCCTGGGACCCAATTGCTAAGGCATATTACTGGCACCGCTTCTACTCGCATCAGCCCGACCTGAACTGGGACAACCCGGAGGTCCGGGATGCCATGTTTGCTGCCATGGATTTCTGGCTTGATCTTGGCGTCGATGGCTTGCGGCTCGACGCCGTCCCGTACTTGTTTGAACGTGAAGGCACCAATTGCGAAAACCTGCCCGAGAGTCATCAGGCGCTGCGCGAACTGCGCAAACATGTTGACGAGAAATACCAGGACCGCATGCTGCTGGCGGAGGCCAACCAATGGCCGGAAGACGCCGTGGCCTACTTCGGGAATGGCGATGAATGTCACATGGCGTTTCACTTTCCGGTGATGCCGCGGCTGTTCATGTCGCTGCGCATGGAGGACCGCTATCCCGTCACTGACATTCTGAAGCTGACGCCGCCCATTCCCGAAAGCTGCCAATGGGCCCTGTTCTTGCGCAACCATGACGAGCTGACGCTGGAGATGGTGACCGACGAAGAACGTGATTACATGAATCGCACCTACGCTCGCGATCGGGAGATGCGAATCAATCTCGGCATTCGCCGGCGGCTGGCGCCGCTGCTGGAAAACGACCGCCGCAGAATCGAGCTGATGAACGCCTTGCTCTTCTCCCTGCCGGGTACGCCTGTCATTTATTACGGCGACGAAATCGGCATGGGCGACAATGTCTTCCTGGGTGACCGTAACGGAGTGCGCACTCCCATGCAGTGGAGCTCAGACCGCAATGCCGGATTCTCGCGCACCAATCCTCAACGCCTGTACCTGCCGGTCAATATCGATCCCGAGTATCACTATGAGACCGTCAACGTCGAGGCCCAGCAGAACAGTTCTCATTCCTTGCTGTGGTGGATGAAGCGTCTCATTCAACAACGCAAGCAGTTTCGCGCCTTCGGAAGCGGCAGCCTGGAATTTCTCTATCCCAGCAACCGCAAGGTGCTGGCCTTCATCCGTCAGTTCGGTGACGAAAAGGTCCTGGTGGTGGCCAATCTTTCGCGCTTTACCCAGTGCGTAGAGCTCGATCTCGCAAGCTTGCAGGGCTCGGTGCCGGTGGAAGTCTTCGGGCGCACCAAGTTCCCCAGCATTACCGAGCACTTTTACCTGCTGTCTCTCGGGCCGCACGCTTTCTACTGGTTCCATCTGCAGCCACGTGAGGCGACGCAGGAATCCCTGAATATCAGCGCGGCGCCCCAGCAGTTGCCGGTGGTGCAGGTGGCATCAGCAGGCGATGTTTTCTCCGAGACGACCTTGCGGGCCTTGGAGCACATGATTCCCAAGGTACTGCGAAGCCGGCCTTGGTTTCCCGGCAAGAACCGCTACATCACCGGGGCTGAGGTCCACAACATCGTCTCGCTACCCGACACTGCAGCGCACCTTATTTTTCTCGATATCACCTATGGAGATGCCGAACCCGATACCTACCTCATCGCTTTGTCAATCGCGAGCGGCGAAAAGGTGGATGCCCTGCTGCGCGACCGGCCTGATGCAGTGCTGGCGCGGCTCGAAGGCATGGGGACGAAGACGCCGGCGATACTGTACAGCGCAACCCTGGACCGCGATTTCAGCGATTCACTATTGCGCGCGATTGTGCGCCGCAGGCATATCCGTGGAGACTCGGGCGAACTGATTGGCGCTCATACTCGCGCCTTTCGCAAGGCGTGGACCTCGGTCCACTCCAACCTGGAGCCACAGGCCCAACCCACAGAACAGTCTTATACCGTCATCAATTACGGTGACGATTTTGTGCTGAAGCTCTATCGCAAGCTGGAAGAAGGCGTCAACCCGGGACGCGAGGTGCCCGAGTTCCTCACCGAGCAGACCGAGTTCAGGTCAATTCCGCGGGCCCTCGGGTCCCTGGACTACCGGCGTTATCACACCGGCGCAGTACTGGAGATGAACGTTGGCACGCTCAGCAGTTTCATCCCCAACTCAACCAATGGATGGAGCTATACCCTGGACCATCTTGGGCTGTTCTTCGAGCATGCCTTGGCCATCCCGCAAGAGGACCAGCGAGTTCGCGACCTGACCCTCGCCGATCCTCTGGCGGCCATGAATTCGCCGGTTCCCCAAATGATTGCTGAATTGCTGGGCAATTCCATGGACAGCATTCGGGTATTGGCGCAGCGGACCGCGGAGATGCACACCGCCCTCAGCAGCCGTCCCGACCTTCCCGACTTTGCTCCTGAGCCATTTACTACGTTTTACCGGCAAGCCATTTATCACGGGATCGTAGGTCAATTGAATCGTTCGTTCGACACGTTACGCAGCCGTCTCCGCCTGCTCCCCGCGGACGCGCAGCCCGATATTTCAGAGGCGCTTAATCGCGAAGGTGAGATCCGCAATCGTCTATTGTTGCTGCGTGACAAACGCCTGTCCGGTAACCGGATTCGGCAGCATGGCGACTATCAGTTGAACAACGTGCTGTTTTCGGGCAGCGACTGGGTCATCACCAATTTCGAGGGTGATCCGTATCGGCCGTTGAGCGAGCGCCGCATTAAGCGTTCCGCACTGCGAGACGTGGCCACCATGCTGCGCTCATTTCACTATGTTTCCCACGCCGCGTTGTTTGGCGATGTTCCCGGCATTGTTCCCAGCCGCGAGTCGCACCCCCAACTGGAGAAGTGGGCGAATATTTGGTATCAATGGGTTAGCGCCATTTTCCTCGAGAACTACTTAAAGGTGGGATCGAGTGCTAGCTTCCTCCCGCAGCAGGAGGAAGAGATCAGGATCATTCTCGGCGCCTACATGATAGAGCGAGCTTTGGCTGAGATTGAGTATGAGCTCGAACACCGGCCGCAGTGGATCCGAATTCCGGTAGCAGGGATCCTGGAGCAGCTCAAGCCCTCGGAAGCGAACGGATAAGAACAGCCCAGAACCAGCGACTACGCAGGCGGGGCTGGCCGCACTTGGGCGTCACAGTTACTTGTTCGGGACCAGTCTGGCGTTCTCGTACTGGCTAAAGATGGCGTTGGCGCCTTCGTGCGCCGGGGTCCCCGCCAGCAACTGCTCTTTGCGGTAAACCAGGCTGCTGGCATTGTAAGTCGCCAGTTCGAAGCCATGACCGTGGGTGATTGCGTCCGTGGGACAGGCTTCCACGCAGTAGCCGCAAAAGATACAGCGGTTGTAGTCGATGTTGTAAACCTTGGCGTAGCGCTCGGAGCCGCTCACACGTTTCTCCGCGGTGTTCTCGGCGGCTTCAATGTAGATGCAGTTCGAGGGGCAGGCCGCGGCGCATAGGAAGCACGCCACACACTTCTCCAGCCCATTCTCGTCGCGCTGCAGTACGTGCATCCCGCGAAAACGCTCCTGGAACATTGCGCCCCTGGTCGGACCGGGACCGTCAGGATAGTTCTCCACGATCGTCGGGTTGAACATTTCCCGGAAGGTCACGCTCATGCCCTTGGCGATCGCCGCAATATTTCTAACGATTCCCATGCTCGTTTCAGTATAACAATCCAGCCAGTGTGTTGCGCCTCCGCGACGGGCGGCCGCTAGCGGCCTGTTCCGGCCCGTTGGGTAAGACCCGCTTTCAGTGATTCGAAATGGTGTTGCGTGTGGCCGGCCGCAATATACGCCAGGGCGCGGACGGTAACTTTATTTCCGTTGGCAATGCCAGAGCGCATCTCGGCCTCAGGCGGCAACGAACCGAATAGAGCGATGGTCGCTTTACGGATGCTTTCGAATTCGGCGAGCAGGTCGTCGAGGCTGCGGGAGTTCGATTGCGCTTCGCGGACGTAATCGTCCTGCTCGAAGCCGCGCAACTCGCCGGCATCGCCACGCGCGAAGCGTAGCGCCCGGTACGTCATAACACGCTCGGTGTCGCACAGGTGCCCGAGCACCTGCTTGATGCTCCACTTCCCCGGCGCAGGCGCCGCGCTGGCAGCCTCGTCGGACACGCCCACCAGCAGTTGCCGATAATCTCCAAGCTGTTTGGCAAGGAAATCGAGGACGGGGCCCTCGGGAACGCGAGCGATGTAGTTCTTGTAGAACTCGGTGTATTCGGTGGGATCGGGACGGCTCAGCATAGCAGTAAAACTGTGCCACAGATGAACGGCTGGCGGCAACTCCGGTTGATTCCTTCTGTCTGGCCGGAACCTTTCTCGTTGCGCGCATTTCGTCGTTGCTAATTGCTAGTTGCTAGCTGCAAGTTGCTTCTTCACTCCAGCCCAAACTCCCGCCACCGCTTCGTCACCTGCTCCTTGGTCGTCTCGTCCATCCTGATCTCGTCGGGCCACGGGCGTGTGAAGCCTTCGCTCGGCCACTTGCGGGTGGCGTCGACGCCCATCTTGGAGCCGAAATCGGGCAGCCGCGACGCATGGTCGAGTGAGTCCACGGGCCCCAGCGTGAACTGGATGTCGCGCTCGGGATCGATGTTGTTCAGCACTTTGAGAGTCACGTCGCCGATGTCCTGCACGTCCACGTCTTCATCCACCACCAGAATGCATTTCGTGGACATCGCCTGCCCCAGCGACCAGATGCCGTTCATTACCTTGCGCGCCTGGCCGGGATACGACTTCTTGATGGAGACAATCATCAGGTTGTGAAAAATCCCTTCGATGGGCAGGTTTATGTCCACAAGCTCGGGAATGGTGACGCGCATCAGCGGCAGGAAAATCCGTTCCACCGCTTTGCCCATCCACGCGTCCTCCATCGGGGGCTTGCCCACGATGGTGGTCGAGTAGATCGGGTCCTTGCGATGAGTGATGCAGGTAACGTGGAAGACCGGGTAGAGATCTTGCGGCGTGTAGAAGCCGGTGTGGTCACCGAACGGTCCCTCCATGCGCAGCTCGTCCAATAGCACGTAGCCCTCGAGCACGATCTCCGAGGTGGCCGGCACTTCCAGGTCCACGGTCTCGCACTTCACCAGCTCAACCGGCTTCTGCCGCAGGAATCCGGCAATCATGTATTCCTCGACATCGGGAGGCGCGGGCACGATGGAGGAGAACATCATGGCCGGATCGGTGCCGATGGCGACGGCCACATCCATCTTCCCCGCAACCTGCTTCCCTTCCGCTATTCGCGCGCCTCCGCCTGAGCGCGCCATCATGTCCAAGGCTGCGGTCGCGGGGTGCGCCTCGCCCGCCGCCGCGGCCTGGCGCATCTGTTGACGATAGTGCTCGGCACCCTGCTTCTGACGCTGCCAATGCATGCCAGCGCAGCGCTCGTCGTACACCTGCATGCGATAGGTGCCGGCATTCCGTTTCCCTGTCTTGGGATCTTTGGTGATCACCGAGGGCAACGTGATGAAACGTCCGCCGTCCTGCGGCCAGCATTGCAGGATGGGAAAATCCAACAGAGAGAAATTGTCGCGCTTGATGACTTCCTTGCAGGGACCGCTGGAGACTTCCTTGGGGAAAAACCTACCCATCTCCGCCAGCATCGGCAGCATTTTGATTTTGTCCAGCAGCCCTTGCGGCGACTTCACGTCCATGAAGTACTTGATCCGTTCGGCAATCTCGTCAAGCGAATCCACGTCCAGCGCCAGTCGCATGCGGCGTTCGGAGCCGAACTGGTTAATCAGCAACTTGGCCCCGGGATGACCTTTGAGATTTTCGAAAAGCAATGCGGGGCCGCCGGAACCATGCTTGCCCCGAGGTCCCCATTTTGAGACTCGGTCCGTGATCTCGGCAATCTCCAGCACCGGATCAGCTTCCGCTGTTACGCGCTTCAACTCTCCCGCTTTGTCCAGCGCGGAGATCCAATCTCGCAAATCGTAGTAGGCCAAACCAACCTCGCTTCAGTGGTCGCGGCAGCAAAGCGGCGAGACACTGTTGGTCGTTCAGGATTCAAGTAACTGACGATTATAGTGGGCGGCCAATCCAAGGAACTGCGCTGCTTGTGCGAAGTCTATCTGGACGCCGGTTTTAATTGCTGCTGACCCAAGGAACGGCACTTATTTTTCACTAGCACCGAGGTGCCGCACCGATTCCTACACTAGCAAAATTAATTGCCAACAATTTTCTTATTCCCCTTGAATCTGTGCGGTCAATTGCATAACCTTGAAAGTAGTGGGGAGAGCGGCAGCGCAAGTCTTTTGTCGCTCGTCGGTGTTCTCAGTAAGTAGCCCGATTTTGCAAAGATAGTTTTTGCTGTGAGAGTTTTCACCCGCTTCGGCCATCTCTGCAATCCTCGCACTCCTCGTGTGTCCTCTTGGCTGCCCACAGATGAGCCTACAATCAATGGTAGGCAGCCGTTAATCATTCCGCCCACAACGGAGGAAGGTTACTGATGCCGGTGACTCGCATTGATTTCTCCATGGATGAATTGACGCGTCCCCAATCCGAAGAGGAGCTTCAACAGAAGTTGGCCCAGGAACGCGCACGCCTGGCCAGCATGATGGGCCTGGACAGTGGTCCGGTTCGCCACTTTCGCCGTCCCGCCGAGAAGCCCTTCACCGCGGAAGAACGCAACAAGGTGACCATTCTTTTCGGCGGCCTGACCTGGAAACACGAGCGCGTGATCCAGGCGGTGTTTGAGGGCTGCGGATATCGCTGCGAGATTCTGCCCATTCCGAACGTGTCCGCGTTTCAACTGGGCAAGGAGTACGGCAACAACGGCCAGTGCAATCCCACGTACTTCACGGTTGGCAATCTGGTGCAGTACCTCCAGGGCCTGCAAGCGCGCGGCATGACGAAGGACGAGATCATCAACAACCATGTCTTCTTTACCGCCGGCTCATGTGGTCCATGCCGCTTCGGCATGTACGAGTCGGAGTATCGCCTCGCTCTGCAAAACGCGGGCTTCGCCGGCTTCCGGGTATTGCTCTTTCAGCAGAATGACGGCGTAAAGGCGGCCTCAGGCGAAGCCGGGCTGAAGTTCACGGTGGACTTCGGCATGGGCATGTTCAATGCCCTCAATCTCGGCGACATCATGAACGAGATGATTTACCGCATTCGTCCCTACGAAGTCGAAAAGGGCAAAACGGATGAAGTCTTCCAGTCGTCCATCGATGCGCTGTGCACTCTGCTGCGCGAACGCAAGCCGTTCGAGGACCACGAAGACCTGCCGGAGTGGGTGGCCAAAAAGGTCCGTGCCAACAAGGGCAAGAAGTGGGAGATCTGGGTCAACTCGCTGGCCAAGGTCCGCGAGCAGCTTTACGGCAACCCATACAAAGAGGCGCTGGCGGCTGTCCGCCAACAACTCGCCACCATCGAGGTGGACCGCCTGCGCGTCAAGCCGGTGGTCAAGATCATCGGCGAGTTCTGGGCGCAGATCACCGAGGGCGATGGCAACTTCCATATGTTCGAGTTCCTGGAGCGCGAAGGCGCGCAGGTGCTGGTCGAGCCTATCGGGACCTGGGTGATGTACATGATGTATCAGGCCAAGGCGCGCGCTGCCGCCCGCCGGTCGCTCGACGCTCCCTACAAGAAAGTAAAGTGGTATGAACTGCGCAAGATGGCGGTGAACGAGTTGAAGTTCCGCCGGAAGCAGTGGTTGTGGGGCGTAGGCGAACATTTCTATGCGCGCCAATACCATCGCGT